>JAEEGK010016835.1_pt1 | contig 16017 bp, 8 predicted proteins | sample 8958771 | NCBI WGS metagenome assembly JAEEGK01 (sample SAMN16246547, study PRJNA631951) | gut metagenome | biome: gut microbiome; feature: rumen; material: SC-attached | host: Bos | place: Iran: Karaj | collected 2018-10
CTTTCCCATCTCCCCATCGGTCTGTTCAGCACCATGAAATATGCTCTACAGGAGGCAGACCTAAATAACGGCACGACCATTTTCCTTTATACCGACGGTCTGACGGAGGCGATGGACAAGGAAAACCAGTCGTTTGGAAAGGATCGCATGGAAGCTGTGCTCAAGCGGTGTGCCGAGCAACAGCAGAGTCCCGAAGAGATTATCAACACCGTCAGCGAAGAGGTACACCGCTTTGTGAAGGATGCCGAGCAGAGCGACGACCTGACGCTGCTGGCTATCCACTATGCAATATAAAGGATATGGCGTGAGGGAGCAGAACAAAGTATCTCTTGCCGACTTGCAAGGGATTTCATGTTTAGACATGTCTATTCCGTCTCTGGCTGATACATTCGCATGCCCTTGGTATAGTCAAAATCCGGATCATCATCCTGCTGGAGGGATTTCAGCTCATAGCGGGCTAATGCTTCATCAATTTCTGTTTGTTTCTGCTCCAGTTGATGGTCGGCCATCTTCTGACTCCGCTCATGAAGGTCATCGAGGGCTTGCAGGGCCTCGTCGGTTTCTTCCTTTGATACGCCGATCTTTGTCAAGTCCTCCAGCATGTGTTCCTTGAACTCAACGCGGATGGTTTCAATGCGGGCACAGCATTCGTCGTAGAGTCCCTTGATGGCATTCATCAGGAAATCATGACGGTTCTCGTCGACCTCAGGCATCGTATAAAGGATATATGAGCCGCTGCCGGAGGTCTTGCATTCCATCTTGAACTCGGGGTGCGCCTCATAGATGCCCTGAATGATTTCCTGCTGATTGTTCTCATTCTTGGGATAGACACTGAACTGGAATTCATCGGGGCTATACACATTGGCCACATCCTCGATATTGTATGACTCACCGCCGAGGTAGACGTTGACTGGCATGAGCGCTCCCAGTTCGGCCTTGACGCAAAGGTTCATATACCTGTAGCTGAGCAGGGAGATATAAGCGCTCATCTTCTTCTGGGCACTGTCGATTTCAGATATTACGTAGTTGTTCATTTCGTTTCATCATTATCATTATCTTTTAATTCACCTGTATCCGGCGTTAACGTGCTCTTGGGCGACGGGCCTGCAGTCACACCACCACCAATGTAGTTGGACTTTAATTCACCCTTGATCTCGAAGTCGCCGACCGTGGTCTTGTGAAGCGTGATATCGCCGACGACCTCTGTCGGACCATGTAGCTCGGACTTCTTGCCTTTGAGTTTCGCCTCCTGATCCTTGAGCAGTAGGAAGGCATTGTCTTCACTCTTTTTGTCGCCCTGGATGGCCTGCATCACCTTACTGCCCAGCAGCGTGATCTTCTCGGCCCAGGCCTGTACTTTATGCGACATGAGACTCTCGTCCTTCGACTCGCCGAGATAGATTCTTTCGGCAGTGGCCTGTATCTTGCCCTTTTCGGTGAGCGACTGACTGTTGTCGCCGAAATCCATACTAAGGAGGTTGACATTCTTCGCATTGAGATTTACAATGCCAGTAGCCTTGCCATCCGTGGTAGAGGCATCCAGTGTCATACACTCTGAACGCAACTTGATGCTGGCGCCCTCAGTCAGTGCCTTCTCCTTCCGCAGATGGGGATCGTTGGCATCGTAATCGCTGTCGACGGCTCCCATCGTGATTGTCTTCGAGTTGATGGTCACTTCGCCGTCGGCCAGATACTCGCCCTTCGTCTGATTGCCCTCCTTGTCATAATCCGTATTCTGAACTTTCGAGGTGTCGACATTGATGTGCTGTGCTTGCAGTGTGATAAATCCGTCTTTGCCCTGTTCCTTATCCCTGATGACGCCGTCTTTCAGTTCCTGATCAATGGCTCCCATGTAGATGTTCTTCGCTTTGACAGCGAATGTGCCCTCGACAGGATATTCGGCCGATTCCAGATTCCCGTTATCGTCATACTTCGCATTATTGAAGTCCTGCTGATCCACCACGACGGTCTTTGCCGCGAGGGAGACCTGTCCGTCATCCATCAGCGAGTGGTCGTCTTTTTGTGCCAGCAGTTCCATCATACGTCCCATGACTTGTATCTTGGCCTCCTTGTTCTCACGCAGATGGCCGTCACCGTCGCGCGACTCCAGACTGATCACCTCACCTGTGACCGCTACTGAAGTACCAGTTGTCTCCTTCTTGAACTTCTCGGCATCCTTGACATTCTTCTGCTGTGTTTCCACGCACTTCAGCTGACGACTGGTCTCCGACAGGACTGACAGGACATCAGCATAGCAGCAGACCTCCTCAGAGAGCGACAGCGAGAGTTCCTCAATCTGGCCGTTCAACTTCTCCATATCCTCATAGCAGGCACGTACGGCTTTATCCTTTTCGCTTATCTTCTTCTTGTCGCCAAGCAGCTTTTCCATCAGCGTCACCATCAATTCGAGAGACGTCTTATGACGGGCCGACTTCTGTTCCAGCTCTATCTGATCACTCTTCAGCTTCTCGTAGAGCTTCAAGAGCTGCTCCCTGCGGTTCTCTGCCGACACGGATGCGTCGACCTCTATCTTCTCATCGGCATGGATGCGCACACCCGTACTTCCCTTGGGATAGGAGGGCTCTTCTGAGAATACCCCTTCATCGGCCTGACTATGGAGAACGATATGGCGCGCCTGACTCACCACCTCGGAACGAGTGCCTACCACATGCTCCAGACCGTCGCAACCGGGATCCTCGGCTATCTGACGGATGCTTTGCGAACGCGTCAGTACCTGACCGCCCTTACCGATACCCTGTACGTTGACCTGCGAGCCACGGACGGTCACCACAGAACCTGTACCGTCGAAGTGTATGCCACTATCGTCCACATTGCCGATAATGATCTCCGGTGCCGACAGGATCAGTCTCTCTTCATCGTGGATATAGCGCCCCCGGCGCTTCTCAAACTCCGTATCCTGTTTCATCTTCTGGATCTCGGCCTTGCACTTCCGGATTTCTGCCAGGTCCTTCTTGACACTGCTTTCAAAATCCGACAACTTCTTCTGCCATTCCTTGAATATAAAATCCATCATAACTCTTTAGTCTTTCAGTCCTGTTAACAATTGCTTCAGTCTGTCCATATTATAGCTGTTGGCGCCACGCTCCACATTCAGTGCTCCCCTGTCGAAGTTCACGGTAGAGTTCTCATCGTCCGAGAAGAGGATCTGTCCGCCCTTACGGTCATCCCATACCTCACGGTCGCCGACAATCTCCTTCCACTGATCCAGACTGAGCGCTTTGCTGGCATTCTCCATAATATGGTCTGCCATACTCTTCAGGAGCGGGTTCATGGTTGCATCGCCGATTTCCGTCATGAGATTACCCCATAGGTAGTTGTCCTTTGCCTTGTCGTCGGTCACGTCTCCCTCCTTATATTTCACCGTCAGTAACTGGACAGTCTTATGGTCTGGGTGACCTGCCACCTTGGCAACGAATATTGCTGCCAGCTTACGCTTATTGATCATCTTGTTCTTGACCATGGAATCATCGGGGGTGGTCGACTGCAGGAAATTCTTCAGGTCGGTACCATAGTCAGTCTTCACCTTCTTGATGATATCGTCCTTCAGACCTTGGAAGGCCTCTTTCAGTGACTTGTCGATGTAGTTGTGACCTACTTCTCCCATATCGTCGAAGAGTGTAGCAAAACTTTCGAGATGCTTACGCAGGACGTGGATTGCCTCACCCATCGTATTAGCTAGCGGGAGAATATCTGACTTACGGTCTTCGTCGCTCCTCAGCTTGATGATAGTACCCTTCTCGATCCTGATCTTCTTCAGCTTGGCATCTTTGAGGTCGTCAACCTTGAATTCATTGCCTTCCCACTCCTTCTCGGGTTCCAGATCGAATGCCTTCTTGATGAGGTCTTTTGCTGCAGGAATCTTGAACAGCTCGTTCTCTGCCTTCAAATAGGCCACCTTTTTGTTATAGGCATCCATCCACATGGCACAGTAATGGATGACGAATTCGTTGAGACGGGCGTCAAGCAGCGATACCCGTTCGTTCATCATCTTGAAGAAATCCTGCGACTTCGCCAGTCTCTCCTTCTTCGTGAAATCCCAGTCCTTATAGCGGTTCTGGTTGATGACGGTCTTGCCTTCGCCAGCTTCAAGTTTCAGGTAGCGTTTCGACTTCACGAGCATCGTTCCCTCAATAGGTTTGAGGAATGTCTCCAGCACTGTACGGAACAAAGCGACGTCAAGTGGCGATGACAACAGCTTGTCGGCAGCCATTTCGCTTGCCTTATCCACTACACTGTCGGCCTTTGATGCCAGCTTTCCTTTCAGCGTCGCCGTGTCGGTCTTCTTCTTGATGTTATTGCCCGATGTCAGCGACAGGTTGTTTCCTGCCTCGATGGTCACGTTCTTACCCGCAATCTTCACGTCGCCGTTGGGTGCAGTGATGGTGATACCCGAATAGGCATCGAGTTTGACGTCTCCCAGGGAGGAACTGATGCTGACACTACGCTGGTCAGCCGACATATCGATAGAGTAGAGGCCGTAGCGGTCACCGATACGGATACCGCCTGCGAGATCCTTCGATTTGGGCAGGTTCATAGGCACCAGGTTCGTAACGACACCCAAGGCCGGGAATACGCTTGACACAAAATCGTCGGCCGATGTGGGATCGTTGAAAGTGATACCATGTCCGTTAGGTGAGACAATGGCTATCGAGGCATCGGCATGCAGATTCGGTCCCACCGTGCGGTTGATACGCTCATCCGGAGCCAGCGTGTTCTTTGAGAACAGGCTTCCCACCACGTAGGGACGCTCCACATTGCCGCCTTCGAAGTTCACCAGCACCTCGTCGCCTATCATCGGCTTGAAGAAGGCACCGCCTCCATCGGTAGCCATCGGTGTTGCCACGCGGATCCAAGGGGTGGAGATATCTATGAGTTTCTTCTTGTAAACGACAATAGCGGTTTCAAGTGACTGTTTCTTCTGCTCTACCTGTTTCTGGCTCGCTTCAAGATCTTTTTTGAGCTTCTCGACGAGTGCCTTCTGTGCTTTGAGGGCCTTTTTATAATTCTCAGTGTAAGTCTGGAACTCCTCTGTGCTCATGTCCTTGAACTGTTTCGCCTGGGCCTCGAGTTGTGCCTTCATTAGCGTGAGAGCCTTCACCTCGTTCTCTTTCTTAGGATCGTCCTTTTCCTCATCGATTTTCTTCTGCAAAGCCTGGATAGTCGCGCCCTTAGATATCAAGGTCATGATCTTTCCCTTCTTCAGGGTCTCCATTTCAGTCTCCATCGGCTTTATCTTGGCCTGCTCCTCACTCAGTTTCTTCATCTTCTCTGCGAGGTCCATGACGGATTTGGCATACTCGACTTCAGAAAGGGTCAGATTCCTTGCCTCTTCAAACTCAGGCTGCCAGGGGAAGACGATCCGTACGCGCCCCTGGTACTTGGGATCCTGATTGTCGGTAATGAAGGCCGTCTGAGGCTCGGAATGCCTGATAAACGGCACGGGATACAACGGTGGGAATGGCTTCTTGATCACTTGGTCTCCCACCTGTTGTGTAGCCAGGGGGACGGCGAAGATCTTTTGCGACAGTCTGCCTTCATTCTTCGAATCGCTGGCATCTGCCTCATAGGTCTCATATTCGTTGCTCCATTTGTCCTCACCCGACATTATGATCTGGATGACGATATAGATATTCCCGGAAAGACTGATCATCTGCCCCAGCTTCACATCCTCGATATTACTGCTCATGTCGATGCAGACGATGTGCTTCAGCAGCTCCTCCTCATATCTATGTATCGCGTTGTAATAGCTCAGTGTGGTCCAGCCCTCAGCGACGGTGGAACTGAAAGGTACGGTCTGATTACCGTCACTAAACTCCGTCTTGTTGTACTTATCGATATACTTCTCTTTACCGGCTTTGTTGGTAGCTTCCACCTTCGCCTTACTTGACGCCTGCTTCTCGAGCTTATCTGCTGCGATGGTTTTGACGAAGTCGTCAGCACCCTCAGAGGATGCCATTGCCTTTGCCATCGTCGGGAACGCCTGCGAGGTGACAATGTCGTCGCTACCGCCCTCATAGCCCATCTCACGGGTCTGCGAGGTGAACTTATCGGCTGTCAAGGGGAAGAAATACTCGTCTGATGACAGTTCGGAGTGATAGGCCCCTTCTTGGGGGAAGAGGTCTCTCGGGAACCCAGCCGAGTTCCTTCCCACGCGGTTGTAGTTTGTGTCGTTCGTCTGTCCCGCACCGTCCTTCATGCTGTCACGGGAATAGAACTGCCCCATTCCCCCGTTACCGGAGATGCGCTGATAGGTCACCGATGCGTATCCTTCGATTTCCTTTGGTGCACCACTGACGGGCAGACCCAGATTCAGCTTACCATCCTCATAGAACAAGAATTCTCCACAGCGGTTGGCAGTACGCACCATGAAATCGTAGAAACTCTCGTTATACTGTACGAGATAGGGCTGAATCATCTCCGAAGGTATATCGAGTGTCGCACCATTAGGAGCCATGGCCTTCTGGTTATACCTCAGGAGCTGGCGGAAGTCGTGGTTTTCCTGCAGCACATGGTCACCCACTTTGTATTTCAAGGCTTCCTTGGCCAGAATACCCGATCCCAGCTTCTTGGCCACGAAGGTCTTGGAGCTCTTCTCGAGTGTCATCAGCTTATCCATACTGTAGATCAACAGGCGTACAAATAGCCGGTAGCTCTTATCTGCCTGTTTCACCAGACGAGGATCCAGCTCATAGACGTAATAATTCTTGGCTATCGGCAGTTTGCTGTCCTCCGTCCCGTCCGGTGTTCTACTAACGAGGTAGAGGTCAACGACGCTGTTCAGAAGCAATTTCGATACGGCGGCAATGGTATTGTCTGTTTTTTCCGCCTCGTCGCTCTCCTTTTGCCAGATAAACATCTCGGCCTCAATCTCACCCGGTTGATAGATCTTGCGGTTGAAACTGATGCCACCAAAGGTAACTGTATAGATATGGCCGTCGATAACGTACTCACTGTCAACCTTGTTCTCTAATGCAAGGGACATGTCAGTACCCTCTCTATTCTTGACCTTGGTATCGAAATAAAGTCTGTAACTGAAAGTGTCAGCCATAATCAAATGAATTCAAATAGATTGGAGAACCCCGTGACATCAAACACGTCGCGGAGCGGCTGGGTCATACCCTTGATGACCAGATGCTTGCCCTGCGGCTTGGTGTCGATCAACATGTTCAGGAACAGGCGCAGGCCACTCGAGGCGATATACTCCAACTGCGTGCAGTCGAGTATGATTTCCTTACACTCCGTCTCATAGACGGGCTTAAGTTCTGCTTCAGTAGCATCTGATGCGGAAGTGTCCAGTCTTCCCTCCAGACAGACGGTCATGATTCCGTCGTTTTCTTCAATTTTCGTTATCATAGACGTTCGTAATTTATAGTTTATTCATTTTGCTGCAAAAATACAACAAAAAAGTGAAACCACCAAAAGAAATGTATAAAACATAGGATAAATAAGACATGTGCTGGGTTGTTACAAAACCCAGTACATGCCATCAAATAAACACGATCTTTTCTTTACTGCCAGCTGGCACTGGTAGAATTACCCTTTGTATCAAATGTAAAGAGGAACTTCACAATACCGGCATTTTTATCATTCAGAAATTCAGGAATCTTCTCTCCTTTCATAGTGAGATTGGAACTTGAGGAATTCGACTGCACAGCACCCACAGCCTGATTGTTTGCATTGACAGCATAACCCATATAGCTATAGCCATAAGATGCTTTAAAGCTGGCGATGGTGGTTACATCGACACCATCTTTCAGCTGGCCCTTCATGCGGGCACCGAGTGTAGCGGGCAATTTGGCCCTCACGGTCTTTTTCCACTCCGGGTTGGTCATCTTTTCTGTCTGCACCTTACCATTTTCGTCATAATACTCAATGGTCACGTCCAGTATGTCCAGCATTTCGTTCGACGTTGTCAGAACATAGTCCATCGTCGCAGCAACGGGATCGTTTGAAGATGTCTTGCCGCCATCGTCGTCACTGCTGCTGCAAGCTGTCATAACTGTTGTTGTCATAGCGCACATCATTGTCAGTGCTGCCAAAAAGAATTTCTTTGTTTTCATTTTCGTTTAATTTTTAAATTTTAATATAATAGGATTGTTTTTGTTCTCGTTTTGGGTGCAAAGATACGACAAACGGCCAACATATTTGTACTCCACAAGGAAAATCTTGTACTCTAAGTGGAAAAATTAGGACTCAACTTTTAATTTTGGATGAAAATGCGTAATTTTGCAGTGTAAATCATCAAAAACCAACGTGATGAAAAGACTATTGTTGAGTATGGTCGTTCTGGGACTGCTGATTGCCTGCTCGGATAGGAAGGAAATGTCTGGAATACGCGGGGAGTCGATAGACCTGTTGAGCGAAGTATGTACGACCCACCAAGTAGACCATACCCTTCAGGTCATCGACAGCCTGGAGCAAGTGGGAGACATGCAACCGCCTGTCTCCGATTACTGGCGGGGTGTGGTCTATGACATGGGCTGGCACTACAGGCTCGCCGAATACTATTATCAGCGGGCTTTCGATGCCTACCCCATTCCTGTCAAGGATTGGAACAGCTATGCCGAGACGGGTTACAGGTTAGCCTGTATGAAGAAAAACATGCAAGAGCACGATAAAGGTTTGCGCATCGCGACAAGGCTCGTGACACAGGCCGACAGTCTGGAACAGGCAGGGTCAAAGGTCTTCCCGCGCCATATACATGCCTTTCTCCTCTCATTGATTTCCGATTTTCAAATCCATCTGCAACAGACAGACGAAGCCATGCGCAACAGCCTGCTGGCCTACGAGGTATTGACGGCTGAAGGTGAATCGGACCCCTTAGACAGATTAATCATGTGTGCCAGCAACGTGGTGCTGTTCACCGATACGAATGACCTGGATGTGGCAGACGAGTGGTTGAAGCGAGGCGAGGAGGTGTGCAATGAACTGGAACAGCAGGTGAACGCAGGGCGCAATCTCGCCCCCATCCTCTCAGAGTACCGCCAACGTCTCTCACTGCTGTGTGCCACAATCCTACAGGCTCGCGGCAAGGCTGGCGAAGCGGCAGCGGCGTACGTCTCCGTTCCCACTGGTGACCTGATGCAACTGCCCGCAAATCTTGAACTGACAGTACGCTATCTGATGGCAGCCGGACGTTATGACGAGGCCATCACCTATATGAATCACATCGACACGCTCAGTCCCGCCTCGGAACGACCACCCATAACCTTCGACATTATCCGCGACCGTATGGTTCCCCACTATAAGGCACTCCTGAAGGCTGGACACAGTACGGAGGCTCTGGCTACTGCCTCAGACATCTGCAGCGCTATCGATTCGGCACTGATGGCACAAAAGCACAGTGATGCTGCTGAACTCTCCGTCATCTATGAGACACAGCAGAAAGACAAGGCACTGGAGCAGAAAGAGAGTACCGAGCGCTTATACCTTATTGTAATAATAGGGCTGATGCTCCTGTTAGCCATTAGTGCCATCGGCCTGTGGCACATCCTCACAGCAACGCGGAAATTGCATGAGAAAAACCGTGAAATGTTCGACACGATACAACTGATGGCACACCAGGAAAAAAAGATAGAGGATCACTTACTCAATAGCAGACCCGCTGAATCCGAAACTTCTACTCAGAAACTCTATCGCCAACTAATAGAACTGATGCGCGAGAAACAGCCCTACACCAACAGTGAACTGACACGTGAGAATCTGGCGCAGATGCTGGGTACCAACTCCCGCTATGTAGCTGATGCTATCCGCGAGTGTTCAGATGGCATGACACTCAGCGAATATCTCGACGACTGGCGCATTCGCTATGCAGCCCAGATGCTGACCAATACCGACAAGCCAGTGGGAATTATTGTCGACATGAGCGGGTTTTCCAGTCGCAGTCATTTTAACACACTTTTCCGCGAAAAGTTCAAGATGCCCCCTACCGAGTACCGCAGAGCGTCAAAGGAAAAATTAATGTCGGGTACAACTGAGAGTCAGGGCAAGCATCATCAGTAACCTGGATTCTGGGTAATTTTATTTGAACCGCACGCACATCAGCGTCAGGTCGTCGTTGGGTTCTACTCCGGCGCGATGCTGCTCTACGGCCTCTTTCAGCCTGTCGATCACCTCGCGCGAGGAGAGGTTCTGCATGTCGCCCATCAGCTCCAGCAGGTGGTCGTCGCCAAACTGTTCCTGCTGTGCGTTCTCGGCCTCGTTCAGACCGTCGGTATAGATGAGCAGCTGACGTCCCCGAATGTCGTCGATGGTCTCGCCATCGAAGGGGTCACCCTCCCAGAGACCGAGCGGATGGTTCTCATATTTCATCTCCAAGAACTGGCCGTCGAGCACAGGAGGATTGTGTCCGCAGTTGCAGAAGTCGAGCCGGCCGGTGTCGAGATGGAGCAGACCGATAAACATCGTGACGAACATCATACGCTTGTTGTTCTCAGCCAGTCCCTTGTTCATACGGAAGGCGATGTCGGCTGGCGAGAGCCCCTCAGCAGCAAGCGTACGGAACAGGCGGGCACTCTGCGACATAAACAGAGAGGCGGGCACGCCCTTGCCGCTGACATCACCCAGACAGAAGTGCAGCATGTTGCCCTGCAGCACATAGCCGTAGAGGTCACCGCCCACCTCCTTAGCCGCATTCATCACAGCATACATGTCGAGTCCTTCGTATAGCGGGAATTCCTGGGGCACCATCGACATCTGGATCTCGCGGGCGATGCGGAGTTCACTCTCGATGCGCTCCTTGGCAGCCTGCATATCGGCGATGCGCTTCTGCGCACGGCGGCGATAGAGCGTATAGACGATGAAGAAGACGGTGAGCAGCACCAGTGCCACCAACATGCCCCAGAGACGCTGCTGCGTCAGCCTGATCTGCTGCTGCGCAATCTCGGCATCCTTCTGCTGCGTCTCGTAAACGGCAGCCAGCTCAGCGGCATTGCCATCCTCCTGCTTACGGATGATGGAGTCGAGATGTTCAAAGACAGCCCACGCTACAGCCAAAGCCGAGTCGCGCCGAACGGCCTTGTAGTTGGCCTCGAACATTTTACTCCATAAAACCAGATCACTATATCTGATCTCATCGTCCTCCTTTAACTGGTTATACTTCACGTATTCATCAGAGGCTTCGGCATAGCGTTTCTGATATAACAGCAAAGTCCCGAGGTGGAGATGTCCTTCGAGTGCTTTGGAATACTTGGTCGCTTTGTAGCTTTCTAACACACGGCTGACTTCTTCGGGTCTGCCCTGGTTTACCCCAAGGAACGCATGCCCCAGAAAATTTCTAGCTACCATTTTATCGACAAAATCAGTATCTGTGACCAACATGTCTTTCCCCTCCACTAATAAGCCAACCAGCGAATCGGAACGGGCAAGCCACTTTTCAGCAGCCACACAGTCTGATCGATCGTTATACTCTTCAACGGCTGCAAGTGCTAATTGCACCATATATATGAGTTGAACCCGTTTACGTGAAGTCGGTCTTTTTACGTAAGCGTAACTCTCTTCAAAGGACTTCTTGCTCTCTTCTTTCATGCCGAGGTTTACCTGAACCGAAGCCACGTCTGCCAACAAAACCATCAGGCGCCAGTTAAGCTCATCAGAAGGTTTCTCCTGGTCAAGCTTTTTCAGATCTTCAATGAAAGGAATAGCAGTCTGCAGCGCCTCCTCGTAATTCCCGGTACAACTGAGGGCGTCCACAAGCTGAGCCACACACTCAAAATAGTCAGCGCTGTCCCTGGCATTCTTAGGCGTCTCGTTGAGTACATCTTTCAGTACTTTCATTCTCAGTTTGTTTTTGTTTAAAGACGAATAGGCCCATCCGCGCTCTAAGCCAGCTTTGATCAACGAGATGTCGCCCCGCTGCTCCAGACTATCGCACAGGGTCAGCACGTGTTCATAGTCATGGACATCATAAGCAGCATCGAACAGGCTGTCGACCATTGTCTGTTTCTGTTTATTCTGCTGCTGATGGCCGCACGCGGCGGCGAACATAAGGGTCAGTATCATCACTGTTACGATGACAAATGAACCCGTCAAATAATGATAGATCTTCAACATAATGCCATTCTGTCTAGGTTTACGTCTGCAAAGATAGAAAAAAGTCGGGGAAATAACAAAAAAACACACAAAAGTTTTGTGGATTTCACAGAAAAGTAGTATTTTTGCAAGGGAGATTTCAATCCATCTATAGACATCAACTAAAAACTATCATATATTATGGCAAAGATTTCCATCACCTTCTCGGGCGTAGTTCACTACACCGATGCCACCAACAAGGTCGAGTCGAAAGACGATATTACTTTGGCGACCGACAAAGTGGGGTGCGACGCGTTCCTGGCTGTTGACGAACCAGCGACGAAATTCCTGAAGTATTCCATGAACATCAAGGATTTCTCTTTCCAGAAAAAGATGTATCAGCCGACGGAGTTCATCGTCACGCTCGGCATCGCCTCTGAAAAAAGCTCCTATCAGGACATCAACAGGAAAGCGATAGAAAAGCTTTTCAAGTATAAGCAGGTCGGCGTGAAGGATGCCGAGAGCACCTTTTCCGAGGGATTGGAGTTCTATGTCCATGAGGTGCAGCCCGTTTACGCGAAGGGATCGGAGATGGTGGTCATCCTGAAGATCTGCAGTCTCGACAAGCTGATGACCCTCCAGCAGGTCTGCCGCACGTTCGTAGGAAAAAAGCTGGGCGAAGATATCCTGGCTACAGAGACGAAGAAGTACATCAAGCCCTGGACCATTGCAGAAACGAACAATCAAGCGGACTTGGAAAAAGAAGAGTCTATTGCCTACACCACTAACATGCGGATTCTGGAGTATGAAACCGGCAAGGAGCATATCTTCCCCTATCTGGTTCAGTACAACGAGAGTTTCTACGACCTGCTGGCCCGAACGACCAACCGCTGGGGCGAGTTCATGTACTTTGAGAACGACAAACTGCACATCGGCTATAAGAATGCAGCCCCCACACAGGTGTCGAAGGATGCTGTCAAGAACATAACTTTCTATCATATTGATACCAAGAAACTGAAGTTGGCCACTGACGGCGTCTACGACTACGAGGCCGACAGCAGCAACCTGGACGCCCAACCCATCCAGGAATCTCCCAACTATGTGAAAGGCCAGATGGGCGCCTTCGGAGGCGAGGCCGACAAGTGGATCATGGATCAGTTCCCGAGTATCTTCATGAACGAAGACAATTTGCCCACCATGATGGGTAATATGTTGTTCGAAAATGTGTTCAATCTGGCAAAGGAAGAGTCGAAGGAGGCCAAGCGGAATGCCAAACATAATAAAAAGTATTTTAAGGATTTCAATGCGACGTCACCACAATATAGCGAAAGCTATGAATTCGAAAGAGACGATGGTGAGAAAGTGAAAAAGCGCGCCTTCCAAGAGTTTACGGAGATCAACACCAGTTTTACTCGCGAGAAATACGAAAACATCCTATATAAGGAGCAGACCACAGGCCGAGATGCCATCTATATCGACTACGACACGAGGCACCCGAACCTGCGACTGGGCGACATCGTGAGCTTCACCGGTGAGAATTACATCGTCGTAGAGGTAAAAGGCGGCTTCGATGCAGCCCAAAACCTCGTGTTCATGGTCGTAGCAACAGCTCAGAACGAAGACAAGCTTTTCTATCCTGCCGTCATTCCCGCCGGGCACGTGAGACACGCTCATCCGCAGATAGCCACTATCACCGACGCGACAGATCCCACCAAAGTGCATCGTGCACGCGTGAGGTTCTCATGGGAGACCATTAAATATGATAATAAAGGAAATATCACGGAGGACACCAAGGAAATCTCCAGCCCCTGGCTGACCTTTGCCTCCGCCCAGCAGGGATTCCCGATGGCGGGCAAGCACTACGAGGGCGATCGCGTGATGGTGGGCTTCGAGGACGGCAATGTGGAGCGTCCCTACATCATTGGTGGACTGGTGGATCAAGAATGCGACGAATTCAACATCGATGCGATACTCTCGAGTCAGGGCATGCATCAGCTGATCCTGACCGACGGCTCGGGGGCAGGCATGCAGTCCTTCCTCACAGGAGCCCTCTCGCCGCTGACGAAGACCCTGATGGGCTTTGCACCTGGTCTCATCCCCTCCTGGAAATGGGAGAAGGATAAGTATTTCGAGGGCGGCTTCGAGCTCACCGACAACTATGGCACCTATAAGATTTCGGGATCTACCAACGGGCGTAACGTCTCCATCGCCTCCAACTGGGGCGACGTGAAGATCGACGCCTTCACGGGCATCAGTATCTCTGCCCCTAATGGCGACGTGAAGATCAGCGGTAAGAATGTGACCATCGAGGCCGGCAACAACCTGAATCTCATATCCGGAAAGAACGTCGACTACAAGCTGTGGAAGTCGAAGGAGTCCGCAAAGAGTACGGCATCCCAGTGCCTGATGGATATGTCGATACTGGTGGCCAAGCGATTAGCAGAAGTCGCCTTGAACGTCTTCGACCTGTCGCTTGTCAGGTCAACCGTTGAGATATTCTTCCGACCGGTGGAGGGAAGCCTCACGGTGAAGTCGAACAGATTCCTGAAGCTCGAAGCCGGCAACAGCAATTGTCGTTTACCGTTAAAAGCCTACAATAGGGTTGAAAAAAAGAAGCTTTTGGATAAGGTAAACCAAAAAACAGCTTCGAAATATCTGGAGCAAGCTACAATGATTGCGACTATCTTTTATACCCTGGAACGTGTAGTCCAGAGTTATGCGAGTATGTATCATAACTCGTGGGATGGTGGTCATGGGTGGATGAGACAACTAGGGCCGCTTATCAAAGATTTGGAAAAAGAATCTAACGACCCAACAGGTATTACAGAAAAACATGTTTGTTATTCCTATGACGATCTGGAAGATCAATTATGGTCCCAGAAAGAAGATAAGGATTGGGGAGAAGAAATGTTGGGATTTTCTGACAATGTGGCTATTAAGGGCGACCCTAATGAAATTGTTACTTTTGCCAGTGTCTATAATCATCCGGATTATCGTCCGAACCAACCGAAAAGTGCGGATAAGGAAATTCGTTGGGATCGCATAAATAGACGTAAAGAGCTGAGAAAACAAATCTTGGATTGTTGCCAATATCTTAGAAAAGACCTTTATGACTTGACGCACATGAACCCCTCCATGATGGAAAAACGGATCGAAGATATTTACAGAGATGAGGCTGAACGATGCAAAAATATTACTAATAAAGAAATACCAGCAGATTATAAGCAGAAAATTATGAACGCAATAAGCAAAGAGAGATGCCCAAATGCCCTAGTCTATGACATTCCTGATTTTTCCACATTTATGTACCAACGAGGTAATCATGAAACCGCAGAAGTTAAACGCAAGCTTATTTATTTTGGACGAATGGCAGGCCTGAATCTGTTAGAAGAATTTGGATTGACGGATGATATGCGAAAACCTATAAGAGTCGATGATAATGCTCCATCCCAAATACCGGTTAAGCCTCATGTTGGCAATATCGATGATAATGATGAGAATAGCATTATGAATGACAAGTGTTGGCATAATTTTATAAGTAGTGTGCAGCTTCTACCATTAATTGAAGGACCTGAAAAGAATGCACTAGTCAGTGCCTTAAGTAGCACATGGGAAGCTCAGAAGGAAAAACTGAATTTCTGGGAGGGGGCAGAAGAGATCAAAACATGGGGTGAAGGCAAAGAAGGTCAGATCCTATTTGGGTCGGGTTACGATACTTATGCCCTAAATCACAACAAATTTGAAAGAGTGAAAAGCCTAAATGATATTTTAACCTTTGACGAAAGATATGGAGATGAGGGTTTAAGAGGAATGAATCAGGAAATTAGAGGTAGTTTGGAATCTATTGGTAGAAGTTAATATGGGATATATATTTGATGATTGGAAAGAGCTGCTTGAGAAATTCCAGAGCAGTGTAGAGAAGGATCTGCAGGAGATCCATCAACAGAAGTCTGAGGTGCAGCAGATCAAGGCGGATATCTTCAACCG
>JAEEGK010016836.1_pt1 | contig 16016 bp, 11 predicted proteins | sample 8958771 | NCBI WGS metagenome assembly JAEEGK01 (sample SAMN16246547, study PRJNA631951) | gut metagenome | biome: gut microbiome; feature: rumen; material: SC-attached | host: Bos | place: Iran: Karaj | collected 2018-10
ATCTCAAGATCGTATATATCATCAAATTCTATCCGCTTATTCACTATTTTGAGCACTCTTGAGTCAATATCTATCTTCGATACCATGCCGGTTACTTTGATATAGCACTCTTCGCTGGACTTATAATAAATGCATGTTGCGATATCCCCTACTCTCAATCGCTTAAATACATTATCAAGTTCATCAAGCCTCTCTTCCGAAAGTTCCGACCTCTCGATAACTATGTGCTCCCGTTCTCTTATGGCTTCTTCGTATCCCTTAAGTGCCGCAAAAGGCATGAATTGTTTTGCTCTGTCGGCACGATCCATTTTGCTTCGTACACTTTTCATCCCTTTTTGTGACCTCCGATCTGAGCGTTCCTTTCGATCGTGGTCCCGCCCTCACTTAAGTTCATGCCTTTGAGAATGGCATTCTTGCCATATTTGTTCTTTATTGAAAGCACGGCCTTTTGCATCTTGTTTTCTTTCTCCATCTCCTGCGGATCTGTGAAAAGATCGTACTGTCTGAAGGTCTCGTCCACAAGGTTGTTGAAGGAGATGCTGATTCTTTTTACCATGGCATTCTTATCTTTTATGCGGTCATAGAGAGCATCAATGTGAGGCATCATGGCTTTCGACGAGCTCGTTGCCACGGGAAGCGTCGCCGTGCCGTTGGCATGCGCTCCCCGGTATGCGCCCGAGTACGAAAGATAAACCGTCACGGAATCGGTGATGTAGCCCTTGTCCACCAGATCAAGACACATGAGATCGATCATCTCCCTTACGATGAGCCGCGCAGATTCGTGGTCCCGTTCTTCCGCAAGCACCTGGCCGCTGGAGATTGACGTCGATCTTGATTTGTAATTCTTGATGTCCGCCATCGTGGTGGTCTCGCGACCCCAGGCGTGGTCAATCAAAAGTTCGGCGTCTTTGCCGAAAAGATGATACAGAAGATCCTCGTCGGCGTTCGCAATCTCCTGCATAGTCTCTATTCCGCTTTTTCTCAAGCGTTCCGTTATGCCGGGACCGATCCTCCAGAAATCCGTAAGGGGTCTGTGATCCCAAAGTTTTTCTTTGTAACTATCTTCATCAAGTATTCCGATGTGATCGTCGGTATGCTTGGCCCATATATCCAGCGCGATCTTGGCAAGATAAAGGTTTGAGCCGATGCCCGCCGTCGACGTGATACCCGTCGTCTCCAGAATGTCGTTCATAATACGCTTTGCAAGCGTATATGCCGTCATGCCGTACATCGTAAGATAGTCGGTCACATCCATGAAAACCTCGTCTATGGAGTAAACGTGGATGTCTTCCTTGGATATATATTTAAGATATATCGAGTAGATGTCCGCGGACACTTCGATGTATCGCTGCATCCTCGGCTCTGCCATGATATAGTCGATGTTTTTCGGAATCTCGAAAACCCTGAGCCTTCCCGGCACCCCCAGCGCTTTCATGGCAGGGGAAACAGCAAGGCATATCGTCTTGTCGGTTCTCTCCGGATCGGCCACCACAAGATTGGTGGTAAACGGGTCCAATCCGCGCGCTATGCACTCCACCGATGCGTAGAATGATTTGAGGTCTATGCAAACATAAGTTCGGGTATCCATGGCTTGATTATATAAAAAAACCCGCTTGAAAGCAAGCGGGTCTGTTTCATATTTACTGTTCTTTTTCTTCGTCCTTGACTATCTCATCGATAATGAAAGGCGGACGGGTACGGGAAGCGTCAAGGGTGCGCCAGAGGTATTCGCCGAGAACGCCGAGGGAGGAAAGAATGAGTCCCGAGGAGATCAAAACGACGCACATAAGGCTGGACCATCCGGCGATGGGAACACCCGTAGTGAATTTCTCGATCAAAACTTCCACAAGCAAGACAAGTGCCAGGATATCAAATACAATGCCCACCCAAGTCATGCATTTGATGGGGAAGAAAGAAAAACTCATCATGGAATCGAGCACAAGCTTGAACTTCTTGGCCAGCGTCCAGCGCGATTTTCCGACTTCGCGGTTCTTTCTGTGGAAATAAACTTTATCGGTCTTGAAACCTGCCCAAAGCACCTGGAGAGTGAGCGATGAGTTCTTCTCGTCAAGAAGCTGCAGCACTTCGATGACCTGACGGTCTATAAGGTAGCAGTCGCAGCCGCCCTTGGGCATGTTCTTGTTGATGGTCTTTCGAACGATGGCATAGTACATGTTGGCGAAGAAAACCTTGATCTTACTCTCGTCGCGGTCTTCGCGAACCGCAAGAACAACCTTGTTGCCGGCTTTCCAGCTTTCGTACATTTCAAGGATGATCGCGGAATCTTCCTGAAGATCGGCCTGCTTTGTAACGGCACAGTCACCGGTACATACGGAAAGGCCGGCAAGAAGTGCGGCATGCTCGCCGAAGTTTCTTGAAAGCTTTACGCAGACAACGTTTTCATCCTGCGCTTTTATGTTGTTCATGACTTCCCATGAATTGTCGCCCGAACCGTCGTCAACAAAGACGATCTCGTAATCGCCCAGCACGGGAAGTATCTTTTCTTTCATGTCCGCATAGAGCATGTCAAGCGTGTCTGAATTGTAATATACGGGCACTACTATGGATATCTTACTCATCTGATAAGCTTCTCCTAACCTTTAAAGTCGTTTAACACTTTTATAACGTAATCCTGTTCTTCGTCCGTCATACCGTTGTACATCGGGATGGAAAGAACTTCATCGGCGTACTGCTCGATGAGCGGGAACGAACCTTTCTTGTAACCCATGTACGCATAGCACTCCGAAAGGTGAGGCGGGATCGGATAGTGAATGATCGTGCCAACATTGTGCTCGTTAAGGTAGTCGATGAGCGCTTCGCGCTTCTTTGTCCTTATTACGAACTGGTGCCATACGCAGTTTGCGTTCTCTCTTTCGTAAGGGAGCGTAAAGAGCGGGTTGTTAAGCTTCTCTTTATATTTTGCGGCCAGCTTCTCGCGTTCTCTGGTAAGCTCGTCCACGTGGGAAAGTCTCACGCGAAGAAGCCCTGCCTGTATCTCGTCGAGACGGGAATTCATGCCGACTTCCTTGAAATGATAGCGGACTTCGCTTCCATAATTTCTAAGCATCTTGACTTTTTTAAGTATCTCTTCGTCGTTTGTGACGAGCGCACCGGCATCACCGAATGCACCGATGTTCTTTGAAGGGTAGAAAGAAAAACATCCCACATCTCCGAAAGAACCCGTCATCTTGCCTTTAAAGCATGCGCCGTGGCTCTGTGCACAGTCCTCTATGAGCTTTAAATTGTGCTTTTTGCAGACCGCAACAACCTTGTCCATGTCCGCAGGCTCACCGTAAAGGTGAACTACCATAACGGCCTTGGTCTTGTCGGTGATGGCTGCCTCAAGCTTGTCCGCGTCGATGGAATGGTATTCGTCAGGATCGATGAACACGGGAGTTGCGCCGTTTACGGTGATACCCATGACGCTTGCGATGTAGGTGTTACCCTGCACGAGCACTTCATCGCCCTTTCCGATGCCAAGCGCTCTTATTCCGAGTATGAGCGCATCAAGCCCCGATGCAAGGCCTGCGCAGTATTTGGTACCTATGTACGAAGAAAACTCTTCTTCAAAAGCCGAAACTTCCTTACCGAGTATGTACCAGCCCGAACGCAGCACCTCAAGTGCCTTGGCCTCAAACTCATCCTGATATTTGTAAAATCCTCTGTCGAGACGGTTAGTCTGTATCTTTTCCATAAAATAAACCCTTATATATAAACGTAAAAAGTGGTGAGTCCTTTGACTCACCACTTGATGATACACTTTATCGGCTAAAAAGTCTACCTAAGCATCCTCAGTCTTAATCATATTTTTCGCAACTATTAAGAAAACGATCGTTGCGGCTACGCCGAACGGGATCGATATCCAGGCTGCGCCGAACATATTGAAAGCACCTGCAATCAGATACGATACAAATGAAATGAGCGCAACCGTGATCGCATATGGAAGCTGAGTCGATACGTGATCGATATGGTTACAATGCGCACCTGCCGAAGACATGATAGTCGTATCGGAAATGGGTGAACAGTGATCGCCGCAAACAGCACCTGCAAGGCAAGCTGAGATTCCCACAAAGAAGAGACTTGAGGTCTCGGGGAATATTGCGGATACTATCGGAATGAGGATACCGAAAGTTCCCCAAGAAGTACCGGTAGCAAAAGCGATGACACATGCTACCACGAATACGATAGCGGGAAGAGCCCACTGAAGTTCGGAGGCGTTCTGCATCGCGTTGCCTACAAATTCTTTTGCCTGTAAAGCGTTTGTCATATTCTTAAGAGAGGTTGCAAGCGTAAGAATGGTGATGGCCGGAACCATTGCCACAAATCCCTTCGGGATGCACTCCATGGCGTCTTTGAATGAAACAACCTTTCTGATGACAAGATACAAAACAATGACAACAAGTGCGAGTATGCTTCCCCAAGGAAGTCCGACATATGCGTCGGTCTCTGAGAAGGCGTCTATGACACTGCCTTCGCCGCCGAGTGCGTCGTAACCGTTCTTTAAAAGTCCCCAAACGCAGAAGACGATAAGGATGACGATCGGGATAATGAGATCGAAAAGCTTACCTTTGGGAGGATCGGCGGGGCCTGCATCCTGAAGCTTCATCTCTTCTTTTTCATCGTTTAAAGCAACATCGAGAATTCCGAGATCTCCGTCCTTTTGTGCTTTGATCTCGAATTCGGACATCTTTCCGTAATCAAATCCGAGAATTGCGATCGTGATCACGAAAACCAAAGTAAGTATCGAATAGAAGTTATAAGGGATGGCTCTTACAAAAAGCTCTATACCCGAATAAGATTCGCTTTCAACACAGCCCGAAACCGCTGCAGCCCACGAAGAAACCGGAGCGATCATACAAACGGGAGCTGCCGTTGCATCGATTATGTAAGCAAGCTTAACTCTTGAGATCTTCTTTGCGTCTGTTACCGGTGCCATTACCGAACCTACGGTAAGGCAGTTGAAATAGTCGTCAATGAAGATAAGTACGCCGAGTGCGAAAGTTGCAAGCATGGCGCCGGTCTTGGTCTTAATGTGGGTCTGAGCCCAGTTGCCGAATGCTCTGGAAGCACCGGACTTGTTGACCAAAGCAACTACTATACCAAGGAATACAAGGAACAATAAGATTCCCGCATTGTCGGCAACGGCACATGTAAGTGCGTCAACCGTTATGGTATCTACCGTAGCTGTAAAACTGCATTCCGCAACCATTATAGCTCCGAGAACGACACCGACAAAAAGCGAGGAATACGCTTCTTTTGTGATGAGTGCAAGTGCGATTGCTACAAGCGGCGGCACAAGCGCCCAGAACGTTCCCGTAAATGTAACTCCGGCTGCATGAGAGATTACGATCGCAACAACCATCACCACAAAAATGATGCCGGCGATCAAAACGGATTGTTTCTTCATAAATAAAATAACCCTCCTTATTTGATACTTTTAGAATAGTCATATTCCTTCCAAAAGTCAACGCGCCGCCGTGTTAAATCGTTAACCCGGCGGCGCGCTAAAATGCATATCATTTATTTATTTGTTTTCTTCTTTGGGCAATTCTTCACGAATGACCTTGTTCTTTATCTCATCGTAGATCTGTGCGATAAAGTCATCAAGAGGCTTCTGACCTTCGTTGCCCGCAAATCTTGACGATACGGCAACGAGATTTCCGGCTTCTTCCTGCTCGCCGACAACAAGCCAGTAAGGAAGTCTGTCAAGACGCGCCTCTCTTATCTTGTAACCGATCTTCTCGGAACGGTTATCGACAGTAGCGTCAACATCGTGAGCTTTAAGCGCCGCACATACCTTCTCGGCATATTCCGAATACTTCTCTGAGATAGGAAGAACACGTACCTGCTCGGGGCAGAGCCACGTAGGGAATTTACCTGCGTAGTGCTCAATGAGCCATGCAAGCGTTCTTTCGTAGCATCCCATACTCGTTCTGTGGATGATCCAGGGACGAACCTTCTCGCCGTTTTCGTTGATATACGTCATGCCGAACTTCTCAGCGGATGAGCAGTCAAGCTGGATCGTAACCATCGTATCTTCCTTGCCGTAAACGTTCTTTGCCTGGATATCGATCTTGGGTCCGTAGAATGCGGCCTCACCGTCTGCTTCCGTAAACTCGATACCGTTCTTCTTCATTACGGCTCTTAAGTAATCCTGCGTGGAATTCCAGTAATTCTCATCGCCTTCGTACTTGGCTTTGTTGGCCGGATCCCACTTTGAAAGTCTGTACGTTACATCTCCGTCGATACCGAGCGTCTTCATAACGTAGTGCGCAAGATCGACGCATCTCGTAAGTTCTTCTTCGGCCTGCTCGGGCGTAAGAATGATATGAGCCTCCGTGATCGTAAACTGTCTTACTCTCGTTAAGCCGTGCATCTCACCCGAATCTTCATTTCTGAAAAGCGTACTCGTCTCGCTCATTCTGTAAGGAAGATCTCTGTAGGAATGCTGCTCGTTCATGTATACGTAGTACTGGAAAGGACACGTCATGGGACGAAGGGCCATAACTTCTTTGCCATCAGCTTCGTCTTTGTTGAGCACGAACATGCCGTCCATGTAGTGATCCCAGTGACCCGAGATCTTGTAAAGATCGGACTTTGCCATAAGGGGCGTACGCGTACGCACATATCCCCACTCCTTATCCTCAAGGTCTTCGATCCAGCGCTGAAGCTTCATGATCATCTTCGTTCCCTTGGGCGTAAAGAGCGGAAGGCCCTGTCCGATAACGTCAGCCGTTAAGAAAAGCTTCATGTCACGGCCGAGCTTATTGTGGTCGCGCATCTTTGCTTCTTCAAGCTTTTTAAGATATTCTTCGAGGTCTTCTTTCTTAAAGAAAGCCGAACCGTAAATTCTCTGAAGTCTGTCGCGGTTTGAATCGCCTCTCCAGTAAGCCATCGACGATGACGTAAGTTTAAAGTTCTTAACCTGCTTAACGCTCATTAAGTGAGGTCCTGCGCAAAGGTCAACAAATCCGCCCTGATCGTAGAAAGAAATCTCTGCGCCTTCGGGAAGATCGTTTATAAGCTCGACTTTGAAGGGCTCATCCTTTTCTTTCATGAACTTAACCGCTTCGTCTCTTGAAAGCGTGAATCTGGAAATCTCGTGGCCTTCTTTTGCGATCTTCTTCATCTCTGCTTCCAGAGCATCAAGATCTTCTCTCGAGAACGGATCCGTTAAGAAGTCATAGTAAAAACCGTCTTCAACGGCAGGTCCGATCGTAACTTTTGCGTCGGGGCGAAGCCTCTTTACAGCTTCAGCAAGCACATGTGAAGCGGTATGACGCAAAACGGGAAGTGCCGCTTCATCTCTTTCGGTAATGATGTTAAGCGATACATCTTCGCTTATAACGGTACGAAGGTCTACAACCTTACCGTTTACTTCTCCGGCACAAGCAACTCTTGCAAGGCCTTCACTGATGTCTTTGGCAATGTCGATTACGCTCATTGCCGAAGCGTACTCCTTAAAGGAGCCGTCTTTTAACGTGATCTTCATTTTGAAAATCTCCTTTCATGATCGAAAGTCTCGGCCGTGCCTTCCTTAGGTAAAAAGAAAACCCTTATACAGCCTAAACTGTATAAGGGTGCATAAACACGGTTCCACCTTAACTTTCACTCATTACCCTTAACGCGGGACACGTCACGGAATACTTAAGTTCCTCCGTGCAACTCGGGAATGGTACCGATCGGGCTTTCATAAGGGAGCTCTCAGCATATGCTCCCATCTCTGGTAATCCGGCTTCCGACGGCTTGTTTCCGTCAAAGTTTTTCTCTTATAACGTAATGTAGCCGATAAAAGGGCCTTTGTCAAGAACCGAAACGCTCCTATTTTTCTTCTGAGTCGCCGTTTTCATCGCGCCACTTTTTGAGGCGGAAACAGAATACCGCAACGGAAATACCGAAAAGGAAAGCGATGATCGCGATCACGATATAGCCAAGTGCGTTGTTTCCTGAAAAGACGCTTGCGCGCGCCGCAGATGTGGCAGTGTCGACCGCGAGATTGCCTGCCATGCCGGGCATTATGAACGCAAGAACGATGACTGCGGCAAGACCCACAACCACACTTACGCCCTGCATTATCAACACTTTGCGGTTTTTGTCTTCTCTTTCTATCTCAGCGGCTCTTTTATGCATTGCCGCTATACGTTCCTCATTCGTACGCATTGCTTATTCCTTCCTTTGAAAGCTCCTGCCTTAAATGTTCTTTCCCCTTTTGTATGAGCCTGTCTATTCGCTTCTTCGACACTTTCATGACGTCCGCGGCTTCCGCGTAACTTAAATCCTCAACATAGACCAGCCACAGCACCTCTCTTAGCTCAGCATCTATGCGCTTAAAGCACAGCCGGAAGACGCGTTTTCTTTCTTCATCCAGAAGGCCGTCTTCAATGGCCGCTCCGCCTATCTCCTCTTCCATGCAGTCAAGGGTGAAGGTCTCAAGACGGCTCTTCGCACCGTGAAATCTCGACGCGAGGTTTCTGGCGGTCTTGTAAAGATATGCCGGGAAACAGCCTTCCCCTATCGCAGGCTTTTTGACCATGATACGTGCAAAAGCTTCGATGACAAGATCCTCGGCGTCCTGCCAGTTGTGCAGATATCCGTTCAAATAGATCGTAAGACTGTCGCCGTGACGGATCATCAGCTCATCGTATGCCGAACTGTCGCCGGACAGATATAAATTGTAAAGTTCGCTGTCGGTTGGCATTTTGGTGTCCTCTAACGCTGTTTTCTCTTATTTCGAAAACATCTGTCAAGTTTCAGCATAACATTATTGGACTCACCAAAGCAATATATATCGGTAAAAAGAAAAAACTCCGCGGTATTTTATTTCCGCGGAGTCTCATAAAACTCTGACCGTTTAGAGTTTAGGGGGCGATTTAATTTAATATGTAATAGGTGTTACGGTACTCGTCTGTGCAAACACCAGGTGTAAGTACAAAGGACCGTACCACTCAACTTCCGGATTGGCTTTAAAAGTCTTTCCCGAGATCGTTACTTTGTAATAGTTGTCCTGATATGTGTAGTAGAACACGAGCGTGATGTCGGGATGCTCTTCAAGTATCTTCATAAGATCGTAAGGAAGTGCTGTTCCCTGATCCCAATATAACGTATGCGGTCCGCCTTCTTTGATCGCGTCTTCGATCATTTTGTAGAGACCGTCAAGATAGTTGTCGGAAAGCTCTTCAGGTTCCTTCGGGCCTTTGGGATCCTTGGGATCGCCGTCTTTGGGAGGCTTAACTTTTCCGCCTTTGCTATCGGACGTAGGATCATCTTCCGTTTCATCATCCGAATCGAGGAAACGAGTGAAGGAAAGCTCTGTAAGGTTGCTCGCATAATCGGTAAGATGATCGTCGTAGCTCAATTTCTCGGCAAGCATATATACTACGTCGGTTTGCTCGTTAAACGTATCGGGAAGCATGACCGTTCCGGTACCGGATGTGCCGATCGAATCGTTATCGATGCTCAATTCACAGTAGCATTTCATTGCGGGAGGGTTGCTCATTCCGGGTGTGTATGCGCCGTCAGTGATCAGGATAGATATTCTGTTGGTTCCGTCACTTACGGTGTAAGGAACCGTCAGTTCATCACCTTCTCTTGATACACTTTCTCCGCTCGTAACCGCAGCCGTAAGGTTCTCGTCTTTTATCGTAAGCTTATACTCCGATCCGACCGCTCCCGCATTGCCTGAAATCAAGGTGGAAAAGAGAATAGAGGAAAGGTTCAGGTTAAAAGCAGGGGCGAAAATAACTCCCCCTCCTCCCGGGTTAATTGGTTGCGGGTTAAATGAACCGTCCTCATATATCACCAATGTTTGAGGGGCTGTAGTGAAAGCGCGATTGTAGGCGGTACGAAGTGCCCAACCCGGTGCCGTCTCATTTTGACCACCCGGTAGATATTTTTTTCGGTTTGAACTGTTTGATTGTGTATTTCCGTAGCCGTAAAAAGAGCTCGTTACCTCTCTGTCATCCAAAAGGAATATCCTCTCACAGTTATTCAAAGGTGTCCAAACACTGCTTCCACCATCGGAGCCGGTATATCCGCTTCCGTCTTTTGAAGACGGCTCTTCTTTGTGGCTTTGTGCCATAGCGAAGCTTTCTGCATCAAAATATTGTTCCAGTATGAAAGCTCCGTTAAGATATTCCCGAATATCACTTTCGGCCCATACATTGCTTTGATCGTCAAAAGGATTAACCCCAATAACATACTCGCAGTCCAAAAACATCGTATTGCCGCCAAACTCTGTTGCCGCTTTATCAAGCACGCGGTATTTCAAGGGAAAAGTAGCATATCCAGCAGTCAGATACTTACCGTAATACACATAGCACCACTGATCCGCTCCTGCAGGATTGCTTATACTTCCGGTTCCCAAACCGGTATTTGTTTCATCTTTTTCGGTAAATGCGACTGCCGATACGGGCAACGAAGGAAAAGTCAGCACGGCGACAAGAAGTGCGCTGACCAGCAATTTTCCTACTTTCTTTAAAATTTTCATTTTTCTTCTCCTGTTATTAGTTTATTCGGTTCTTTCCTTTTCAGGTGTTTCTTGATCACTACTGTGAGTAAAACTCCAAGTGCGAAAGCTACGACGCCTACCAAAACAAACGCGCCGAAATCGCTTGCGAGAAGCGAAGACGCCGTATAAAGACCTCCGGGGCCGGTGTCGATCTTCCTGTCAAAATGAAGAGCAACGGCCAGCAAAAGTACCAGAAGCACTCCGCTTACGGCTCCGCTTGCCCTTAAGAGGTTTCTGTCTCTGTTTCGTTTCAATATGTACGCCCGCTTGTGCATGAGTTCTATTCGTTCAATATTGTCTCTCATGTGTTATCTCCTATGTTCCGGGTACATAAGCATATCCCTGCAAATCCTCCCTTCACTTATATAGATACACGATCTCCCAATTTTCCCAAGGTAAAAAGAAAAAAAGTTGCACAAAACTTAAATAGGCGTTTTGTGCAACTTTACAAGTGCTCATTATTTAATTATCCGCTTACCCTAAACCTATAAAACGGCAGATGCGCTGTGATCATCGCTTGCGGGGAAGAGATGTCTTGCAACCCATGTCACAAGCACTATCGTAACAAGAGGGATAATGTATCCGATAACGGCGACCGCGCCTTTCTGCGATACAAGTATGTTAAATATTCCGTGAAACGTAACGGAAACGGCAAGGAGAGCGAGTATACCCGCAGCGCGAAGCCATTCTTTGTCCCAAAGCCGATAAAGTCCGACCGCAACAAACAGTGCGCAGACCACGTGAGCGGTACCGGTGCTGAAACCGCGGATAAGGAGTATAAACAATCCCGATGCGCCGTTATCCATCAAAAAGCATACATTTTCAAAAGTAGCGAATCCTATGGCGGTCATAACGGTACAGTCCGCCGCATCGCGCGCGTTCGGTTCAAAGATGAGAAGATATATCATCACGGGGAAGAACTTCATGATCTCCTCGACAAGCGGTGATATCTCAAGCGAAGCAGACAGAAGGTCCGCACCCTGGAAAGCAGCCACGAACGTGCTTATGTACGAAGAAAGAAGGCACGAAGTCATTCCGATTATCAAAAAGAACAACTCTCTTTTGGCTTTTTCTTTCATGAATATGACAGCTACAAGAAGCGGTGCCGCAAGGCATACAAATGTGTTCTCTATATAGTTCATTCATCCACCGCCTTTTTAAGTGCCGCCGGAAGCAGCAGGAACGAAACCGACAGTATCGTATCCGACCAGAAGTACGGATTGAGGAGCGTGTCTCCCATCCAAAAACACGAGATTATCCAGGAAGCGTATTCGGAGATCACGCATATGAATATGAGCAAATACAGCATTCTGCTGTTCTTAAACGATTCTTCTTTAAAGCGTGAGAGCAGCGTCCCGCAGTTACGGTACAATAACGATGTCATGATAGAAACGGAAACGATGGAATCTATTATGCCGCCGCCCCTTATAAGGAAAAACGCGGCAACGCCGAGTGTAAAGATCGGAATCAGCCAAAGTATCGGCCTGTGGAAGTTTTTTCTTCGCTCCTTCTCAATGCCGATGATGAGCATAAGAAGAAACAGAAACGAAGCGTACCAGCTAAGGTACGGGATGAACGAATAGGGCGGCGTTTCCTTGTAGAACACAAGATACAGCTGCCAGTAAAGGTCACCCAGGAAATATACAAAGGCAGAAAGAAAAAGCATGGCCCACGTATGCTTTTTCGTACTGAGCGAACGCTTAAGCGATATTCCGGCACATATTCCCAGCAGCAAAAGCTGGAGCAGATTTTCAAGCCTTTCGATCATAATTGTTTCTCTCCGTTTAATATTTCCTATAATATCAACTGTCGAAGAAAAATGCTATCCCTCACCCCAATGTAGCATCCGTCATTTCGAAAGCATTACATTTTAACGCCTTTTCTTCTTAAAAGCCAATATCCGCCTGCACCTGCGATCAGTACAAATCCGCCTGCGGCAAAGGGCCACCAAGGAAGCTTATCTTTCTCTTCAGGTTCCGGTTCTTCTGCCTTAACAGGTTCTTCAACCTTCTTTTCGGGTTCTTTAACAGGTTCTTCTTTTACCGGCTCCTCTATTACTTCAGGTTCTTCCACTACAGGCTCTTCTTCAACAGGTTCTTCCACTACGGCCTTTGTGGGCTGTACCGGTTTTGGCGAAGGAGTCGGTGCCGGTGCCGGCTGCTCAACAATAGCCTCTTCCTCATGATATTCTTCCTGAGGCTCTTCCGGAGTCTGAACAGGCGCAGGCTCGGGGGCAGGTGTTACTGCCGGTTTGGGAGTAGGCGTCGGAGCAGGTGTAGGAGTTTGTTCAGGTGTGGAAGGAGGCGTCGGCTTGGGTATACTTACTTCGGTAAATGCAGCGTTGTATGAAGCGATACCGCTTACCGGCTCAAGCGCGGGAGACCATCCTTTAAATATATAAATATAATCGTCAGTTGCGCTCTTCTTCGGCGGTTCACCCGTGTAAACCGGGATCTTCCCCGCAGCCACAGTTTCTCGGCTAAGCAACGTAGTACCTTCCTCATCGTAGAAATCGATGTCATAGGTGTTTGTCGTCCACTGTGCGTAAAGAGTAACGTCTTCTTTTACCGGATATGTACCTGCGTTATCATAGCTTGTTCCGCTTCCGTCAGCTTTTGTATTCCATTCCGCAAATCCGAAACCGTTACGCGTAAACTCGTTTGCATTAAGCGACACGCTGCTTCTGTTTTCGCCGTTTTGCTGAGCACTCATTGTTCCTCTTCCACCGTGAGCGTTGAAGGTGATCTTAGGAAGTCTGGTGTCGGTTGAAAGATTCGTTACTATGAAGGAAAGATCGTCAACGCTTCCGTCATACGTGAATCTGAAGTAACAATATTCATCATCCGCCATGCCGATTGAAACAGTTACGGGTACATTTGCGGTTTCGGGAAGGAAGCCTGCAGGTTCATCAAGTATCGTTGTCCAACGATCTGCCTCATGAGCCTTAGCTTCAAGTTTAAACGCTTTCGATTGATCATCACCGGTAGTAAGTGTAAGGCCCGCAAGCTTAATATAATGCTTTGTGTAAAACTCTATGTTTTTACTTGCAGGGGCATCCCACTTTGTAGCGGGATCGTCATCAAACAATACTTCGTCGGCCTGGTCGTCACATGCGTAACCCGAATAGCGAACTCCGTCAGCCCATTGAGCTATAAAAGTCGTTCTTCCGTCAACGGTAACATTTGCTCCATTGGGTACCGTCTCATATGTTCTCTCGTTAACCCATCCGGTAAAGAAACTTCCGTCCTTTACAAATCCGTTTAAAGGAAGCGTGATCGAATTTAAGTTTTTGTTATCGGAATTTGACGAAAACTCGGTCGTTCCCGTAGCTGAGCTGTCATTTTTATCAAAAACGATCGGATCTCTCACATCGGTATTGTAATCATTTACCATGATACTTACCGATCCCAATTTGAAATCGTCCGTTCCGCCGCCTGCCTGGAATGTTAAACGGTAATAACTGTAATACATGGGTGATACCGATTCTTCAAGCAGATAATAGTTAGATTGACCGGCTTCTTTCAGTGCGGATGTATCCGAACTTGTAGCTATAATTGTATAACTGTCACTTCTGTACATCTTTGCCTCCAGTTTCCATGAAGGAGGCATCGTGCTTGCATTGGAAGAATCGGTACTTATTGTAAAGGCCGCGGGTTTAACGCATTTTTCCGTTGCAAACTCAACCGAATAGTTTTCACCTGCATTCATGGCAGGGATAGTCACATTCGTCAGAGTCTTTGAGGAATCAAGATACCTGATCGCCCAATACGATTCCCAACTTCTCCATTGTCCGTATAACGTGATCGCTCTGTCTGTCACATCACTGTCGGTTAAAACCGCACAGTTTGAATACGACTTTCCGGTTCCCGCCTGATTCTCATTCCACGAACTAAAGAAATAGTCGCGAGAGTTTACATATTCATTTGATCTTGCCGGCAAAGATGCATTTGCTCTTAAAACATATATCGGATCGTTTATTCCCCAGCCGTCACCGTCATAGTTTTCTACAAGTGTAATGCTGTAACTTAAGCGGTTAAGAAGAGGTCTTTCCTGTCCCATTACCCATGCCGAAGAAGAATTAAGACCCCAGTTCGTAAATGTATTATTAACATTGAAAGCGGCCTTATCCCTGCCAAACAGATTAGTTTTGGTACAAGCCTCTTCTTCATGTCCTATCGGATCGAGCGAAGCGGTTGAACCTTCTTTAACATAGTAACTGTTACTTACGGTTCCACCCTTTGTGTTTCCGACTATTCCGCCGCCATACTTGGTTGCGGTGCCATATCCGTCAGGGGTCACCGCACCCGTATAATGATAGCAATATGTGATGCTTCCGCCATCATTATTGCCTGCGATACCACCCGCAAAACTGCTTTCGTTAGCTCCGCCGTAAGACTTGACGGAACCGATATTGCAACAGTTTGTTACCGTTGCCGCCGTAAGTATCGAATCGATCTCAGCATTAGCATTGTATCCGACGATACCTCCGACATAAGAAGAACTCATTCCTCCTCTTGCTTCCACGTCGCCGTAATATTCACAACCGTTTACAACGCCTGCGTCACTTCGACCGACGATTCCGCCTATGTACCCGTCAGTTCCGATGACCGAAGCATCATACACTGCCAGGTCCTTAACGGTTCCTCCAAGAACATAGCCGAACAATCCATGATAAAGGCCTGAGTTCCCGGATACGGAAAGACCTTTAATATAATGTCCCTGTCCGTCAAATGTGCCGGAAAAAGGTCTTTGTTCCGAAATGCTGTTCTTGTTTCCGATGGGAACCCAATCGGTTATCTCACTCAGATCAAGATCGGCATCAAGATATACGGTCGCACCTTTATAACTCTTTCCTTCATTAACTTCATCTCTGAAATATTCAAACTCGATCTCATTAGATATATGTATGTCAGCAGGAGGCGTATATACGTAACTTGTACTTGTAGTCACGGTAGACTTAACCACCGGAAGATCTGCTTCGCATCTTAAAATGGGAGCTTTGGAATTGTATACATTATCTTCCTGCCATGTGTTGTCAAAGTCGAATCCGTCCAGCACTGAAGGTTTCAATATATTGTTGTCAAGATCTACCCATTCGTATTTCCCGGCAATCGACTGAGACTCGGATTGAATTATCGAATATCCTCCCACAAGTTTTGTGTCCGTTCGGGATACGGCATAATTATGATCATACACCGCCTCATAATAACCTGAAATTGCGCCACATCTTGAAGTGTCACTATAATTGGCTGTGTAATCAACTCCATATCCGCTATCCGGTAAAACAAAACAATAGTTATAGCTCAGTTGCGTTGATGAGTTGGAGGTTCCCGCAATGCCACCTACAACATAATAACCTCTGATCAATCCTCTGTTATAGCAGTTGGTTACTGTTCCGCTGGTATAGCCGACAATACCACCGACTTGACGCCCTTCCGCGATGACAGAACACGCATCAGGGTCTCCGTTCCAGCTTCTGTTAGCACATTGTTCGATTGTTCCGCCGGCC
>JAEEGK010016837.1_pt1 | contig 16015 bp, 10 predicted proteins | sample 8958771 | NCBI WGS metagenome assembly JAEEGK01 (sample SAMN16246547, study PRJNA631951) | gut metagenome | biome: gut microbiome; feature: rumen; material: SC-attached | host: Bos | place: Iran: Karaj | collected 2018-10
GACGGGGGTTGGTGGACCATGAACCCCAATGGTCCACCAACCCCCGTCCCCAGGGGACCACCCCGACAACCACCCCCGGCAACCACCCCAAGGTTGAAGTACATCCGTGTTTAGTGGTATAATCAGAAGAAGGGTTTTTACAGATTATGTCCGGCACGGCCGGGTTACTAAAGGGGAGCAACTGTGAAGAAAGACAGAAAACAAGGTGAATCGATAGCATTACGCATCTACAAGCTTGTGGCCATGATCTCGGCGATCGTCATCGTCGGGTTTGTGCTGTTGAGCATCAGGCTCATCTCGGACACATCGTCGGCGATCTCAGACAGCCGCCGTGTGCTTGTGGAGAGATTGCAGGACGGCGATCCGGCCAATGACGAGGAGTATCTTGAGCAGTTCCTTGATACCGTTTCGTTCGAGCAGAAGATCATCATCGGCATCATGATGGCCGGCGTGCTGATCTCAGTGGCCGCGGTCATCATTGTTACGCGTCAGAAAGCCCACCATCTCGTAGATCCTTTAAGGAAGCTGACGGGCCAGATAGAAGACATCAGCCGGAGGATCGACACGGACGGCTACGATGTGGAGGCCGGCCGCGAGAGCCTCGAGGAGTTCAATGGCCGTGGCGAGACTGCCGCACTGGCAGCCGCTTATATGGGCCTTATCGACAAGCTCGAGAAGATGTACGAGACCCAGCGCCGTATCGAGGACGAGAACACCATGTACGCCGGACAGCGCACCATGGACAAGCGTTTCATCAAGGCCATCAGTCCCGTTTGCTCCTACTTCTTCGAGATCGACGTCCTCAGGGACGAGGTATACCGCTACGACATGGACGAAGGTAGCGACGTGTTCATCAACAAGACGAACATGTCCTTCATGACGTACATTTCTTATATAGCTAACGCATATGTGCACCACGATTCACGCGAAACCTTCCTTCAGAGTTTCCGGGAGCTCGACTTTGACGAGATCCTCTCGGGCGAGAAGCCGAGGGTTGTCTGCGTTTATGAAAGACGTACGACGGATGACCGCTTCAAGTGGTACACATCATGGATAAGGCCGCTGTTTGACGAGGAAGGACATAAGCGTTTGTTCTGCTTTGCACAGGACGTTGATTCCCAGCTGAGGATCCGCCATATGCAGGAAAAGCAGCTCAAGATGGCCAATGAGAAGCTCACTACGGCAAAGCAGGAGGCGGACAGCGCGAACGCGGCGAAGTCGGACTTCCTCTCTAATATGTCGCATGACATCAGAACACCCATGAACGGTATCGTCGGGATGATAGATCTCGCGATGAGACATATAGATGACAAGCGCAGAGTCCTTGATTACCTCGGGAAGATGAAGCTTTCGTCGAACCACCTCATCAGCCTGATCAACGACATCCTCGATATGGCGTGCATCGACAGCGGCAAGCTCTCTTTCAAGAATGAGGAGTGTTCGATCCACGGTATCGTGAGCGAAGTGGCCGACATCATGCGTGTTCAGACCGATGCCAAGGGTCAGATCTTCAACGTCACTGTTGAAGAGGTGCTCCACGACAGGATCATCGCCGATGAGCACAGACTCAAGCAGATAATGATCAATATCCTCGGAAATGCCCACAAGTTCACCCCCAAGGGCGGAACGATCAACTTTAACGTGCGCGAGAAGGACAACTGCATGCTCAGGATGTGCTTCAGCGACAACGGCATGGGCATGACGGAAGAGTTTATAGGAAGGCTCTTCGGACGTTTTGAGAGAGCGCAGTCGTCGACCGATTCAAAGACAGAGGGCACGGGTCTCGGCATGGCCATCACCCGCTCGCTCGTCATGATGCTCGGCGGAACGATCGAGGTTGACAGCCACGTCGGAGAGGGCACGACCTTCAAGGTTGAACTGCCCATCACTCCCGCGGTTTCGCCCGCTCCCGTGCATCCCGCGACGGATCTCGCCGAGGAGCTCGCCAAGATCGACTTCTCGGGCAGAAGATTCCTGCTCGCTGAGGACAACCAGCTCAATGCTGAGATAGTAATGACGCTTATGACCGAACTCGGCGCCGAAGTAGAGCATGCCGAGAACGGCAAGGAAGCGGTTGAACTCTTTAAGAAAAGCGGAGAAGGTCACTTTGACTGCATCCTTATGGATATCAAGATGCCCGTTATGGACGGCTATGAGGCAGCGACTGCCATCAGAAAACTCGGGACCGACTATTCACAGGTCGTTCCGATCATCGCAGTCACAGCCGATGCCTTTGTCAGCGACAAGGAACGCGCCCGCCAGAGCGGCATGAACGAGCACGTCGCAAAACCTATCGATGTGCGACAGCTTTACAAGACAGTGAAAAAGTTTTTCGGGTGAGGGTAAACTCTTTTTATTACGAAAGGAAATGCCTATGAAAAAGATGCTCAAGAAGATTATGATCTGTGCTTTGATCACCGCATCTCTTGTTGCGCTTTATGCCGTGAAGCCGGCTGATGACAGGACGGGAAACGTCTCTGTCGCTGTTGCCGATGAGCCCTCGGGCGGTGCAACGACACCTCCTGCGGGTGGAGCGACCACGCCCGGAGCAACAACTCCCGCAGCCAACGCCATGCCGGACGGCATCACCTCGATTCAGGTGAACTACACAAGAGAGGAGATCCTCATCACCTCAAACGCACAGGTATACTATGCACACCTCAAGAAACCCACGGACAATGCAGCGAAGCCTGCGGACATCATCACCGCAGCCAAGGTGAGCGATTCGTCGTACATCATCGACATCTCGTGCTACTCGGCATCGAAGGATCTTTACCTCGGTATCACCAACAAGCTTTCACCGGACATGAACGGGCTCTACCCCGTCATGAACTGCAAGATCCCCGCTACATATAAGAAGGTTGTCTTCAACATCAACTACGCAGCTGAAGGTGAGGCGGCCGCAGGAAGCGGTATCCTCCAGAACGTTGTGGTCAGCAACACCGACGGCACCACGAAGACCTACGACCACTCGGGCACCACGAATGACAGTATTCATCCCATCTCGGAGCTCACGATCGAGTGGCGCAAGGGCAACAACTGCGCGTACAGTAACATAAGCACTCTTACTCCCGCTGTTTGGGAGAGCATGAAGATCTCCGGCGCGATCATATACCTGCGGCTCGGCGCTACCGATGGTGCGCTCGGATCAGGCAAGCGCTACAGCCAGGAGAGCAAGATCAAGCTCGCGATCACGAAATCCAAGGACCTTAAGGCCGATGTGAACAAGCTTTCTGTTCCGCTTGCCAACGGCATGCAGTTCAGAGAGAAAGGCAAGACTTCATGGATCACGATCCTGCCCTTCGACGGCAAGAGTAAGACAGAGCAGCCCATCCGTAACGCGACACTTGCCGCTACGCCTTTCGATCCTTACACCGAGGGCACTTCGGCTAAAGTAAAAGAAATGTCGATCGAAGATATCTTTAGCGTCAGCGGTCATGTTCCGAACGAGTCATCGCCTACATCGGTTGAGTACGAGTACCGTGTGGCCGCGACAAGCAAGAAGCCCGCTTCGAGGATCTCGACCTTCAAGATCCCTTATCAGTACGCAGGCCCCGTTGTAACGGCTCAGAAGTCCGGCGCAGACATCGCGTTCTCGGCCATCACGAACTCGCCGAGCGACAAGGTTTCCGGCAAGTACGAGTACACTATCGTCGACAAGGCGGACATCTCGGCAAACAATATAGTCATTTCACAGATAAAGTGGTATTCTATTAAGACAGGTTCGGTCCTCAAGACCGGCACCAACATAAAGGGCACCTACCAGAGGAAGGACGGCTCGCGTAAGACCGTCAACCTCGGAGACGGCGGAAGCGTCATCCTTGTGCGCCGTTCCGGTATCAAGGAGACCAAGAAGAACGCCGCGGTTCTGGCTTCGAAGTACACGATAGTCGACCCGACCAATCTTCCCGCAGCCACAACACCCGCACCTTCGGGTACTCCGGAGACGACTCCGAATCCTTCGGGTACTCCCGAAACGACTCCGAATCCTTCGGGATCTCCTGCGACTTCGCCGGATCCTTCGGGATCCCCTGCGACTTCGCCGGATCCTTCGGGTCCCCCTGCGACTACGCCGTAACGTAATCTCGCAGGCACGGCAACCGTGACCATAGGCGTTTAGTTCACAGTAACAGTGAGCACGGGCGTTTATGACTGTAAGGAAAGTTCATAATGTGGAAATCAGGCACGTCTCTGTAAAAGCCGGAGAAATAGATGTAAGGGATAATGTGTCATGTCAAAAAGGAAATACATCAAGCGAAGACGTTTTAATCTTGCGCTTTTGCCGATAATGGGCGTACTCGGGATCGTCCCGCTCATAGTACACCTCTACGCGTTCGACTCGGGACTTGAGGAGTACGCGTTCTACTACAACGACAAAGGGGATGCGGATTTCTTCCTTGCATGGAAGCTGTACATCTTCACTGCGATAGTTTTCGCAATGGCATGCGTCGTTATTTACAAACTCTACCGGGAGGGTAAGAAGGTTCGGTTCGAGAAGCTTTTTATCCCTCTTGGTGTTTATGCTTTTCTTGCATTCCTTTCCGCGATCTTCAGCGAGTACCAGCCTTTCCCCTTCACCGGAGGTTACGAGCAGTTCGAGAGCGTTTTCGCGCTTATGGGCTATGCTGTAACGGCCTACTACGCCTTCCTGTTCGTTGAATCGGAGAAGGACCTCAAGATAGTCATCATCGCACTCACCTTCAGTGTTGTGTGCATGCTTCTGATCGCGGTTTCGCAGGCATTCTTTACTGATTTCTACAAGACGCGCCTCGCCGCGTATATGATACTTCCGATCTCGAAATGGTCCGAGGTTGACGATCTGCTCTTCAACTTCGAAGAGGGACGTGTCTACATGTCGCTCTACAACCCCAACTACGTCGGATCGTATGTTTCGTTCCTGTTCCCCCTTTATGTTATGCTTGCGCTCAATAAGTGGAAGTTCAGGTGGCTTCTTGCACCGGGCTGTATAGCGATCGGTGTGGGACTGATCCTCGAACTGCTCGGATCCCAGTCGCGTGCCGGCTTTGTGGGTGTCGTTGCGGCGCTCCTCGTGCTCGCGATCGTTATGAACAGGAAGCTTCTCAAATATTCCGTGCCTATAGTTTTTGCTCTGTGTGTCCTTATCACTCTTGTGCATAAGGCGAATGCGGATTCGGACAACTACTACATCAACAAGATCCTTTCGATCTTTGACCCGCAGAAGGCCGACGAGCCCAATTTTTCAAATCTTTCCGCGGACGGCAATCAGCTCCACATAACCTACTGCGGCAATGTCCTCAATATTGAATTCGATTACGAAAGCGAAACGGGAGAGTACGCTTTCCACCTTACGGATGACGCCGGCACAGGTATCGACGTTCAGTCCGAAGACGGCGAGGAAGGCTGGGTCGATGTCCTCGACGAGAGATTCCCGAAGTTCAAGATCCGCGCGGTCGGACTCGAAATGTACAACACTGCCGGATACGGCGTGATGATAGACGGCAAAGAGTGGTATTTCATGAACTCCAAGGAGGGCGTGCAGGTTCTCTCGCCCGGACTTAAGCCCGCGACACCTTACACCAGTGAGACGTTCGGACCTCTCGAGGGCTACGAGCGCATCGCTTCGGGCCGTGGCTTCATCTGGGGCAAGACCATCCCTCTGCTCATGGACAATTTCATCATCGGAAGCGGAGCCGACACCTTCGTGCTCGAGTTCCCCAATGACGATTTCCGCTCCACCTACTACGGCGGCTACCTCAACACAGTCATCACCAAGCCTCATAACATGTACCTCCAGATCGGAGTGCAGACCGGCGTGCTTTCGCTCATCGCGATCCTCGCGTTCTACATCTGGTACTTCGCGATGGCCATCAGCACCTATGCAAGGCTCAGGAAGCTCGACCTGTTCGGCCTCACCGGCGTCGGCGTGCTGTGCGGCAGCGCCGGATACATGGTCACACAGTTCATCAACGACTCGAGTATCACCGTTGCACCGATCTTCTGGACGATGATGGGCGTCGGAATCGCGGCTCTCTTTAAGTCCAGGAGTGACCTCAAGGCTCAGCTCGAAGAGGCCCGTGTCCTCAAGGAGCAGAAGCAGCTCGCGCAGGCTCAGGGATTAGACCTTTCGGAGTCGCAGCTCGGCGGCATTCAGAGCATCGTGCTCTCGGAGCTCGGCGAACAGTCATCCGAAGCCTCGTCTGACGCCCATGTTAAAGCACAGGGTAATTCCTCAGAAGACTCAGATGCGCAGTCCGAGGGATCGGAAGACGCGCAGACCGGAGCAAATACAGGATCGTCTACAACTGTAGTATCAACGTCGAAGAAGCAATATAAGCGTAAGAAGAGAAGATAAACAATAAGGCTGAAAAGAATAATAGAAGTTGCAGCTAACATGTGGGTATAAAACATACAGTCATAAGTAAAGATGATTGGAACGGGAAAGAGGAAAGAATAGTGGAAGTTATAAAGACGCGTGTAAAGGATCTTCTGCTCATAAAGTCGGATGTTCGTCCCGACAACCGCGGCTACTTCTTTGAGTCGTGGAACAGAAGGGATTTTGAAGCCGCAGGGATCGAAGTGGATTTCTGCCAGGATAATATAAGCGTTTCAAGCGGCAAGTGGACGCTTCGCGGCCTGCACTATCAGGCCGGCGAGTACTCGCAGGCGAAGCTCGTGAGATGCCTGCAGGGAGAGCTCCTCGATGTTGCGGTTGACCTGCGCAGGGACAGTGAGACTTTCGGCAAGTGGGCGTCGGTGCGACTTGTCGGCGGTGATGGTCAGGCGTTCTTTGTACCCCGCGGATTCGCGCACGGTTTCCTGACCTTGAGCGATGATGTCATTTTCTCATACAAGGTTGACAACTTTTATAACAGACCCTCGGAGAGGAACATCCTCTACTCCGACCCCGGCATCGGGATCGACTGGGGCCTTCCGGAAGGCGTAAAGCCTCTCCTCAAGCCCGCAGACGAGCAGGCGCCGCTTCTTAAAGACGCTAAGGACTTGTTTTGATAAAAAGCGGTTTGGATACTGCTTCTACAGAGGAGGTTTTTCTTGAAAGATTTCCTTATTGTCGGAGCCGGGCTTTACGGCTCTGTGATCGCACACGAGCTTACCCGTAAGGGCTACAGCTGCATCGTGATCGATAAAAGAGGAGCTTCGGGCGGGAACATCCGCACCGAGATGCGTGAAGGCATCATGGTGCACGAGTACGGAGCTCATATTTTCCATACAAGTGACGAACAGGTCTGGAAATTCGTGACAGACCTTGTACCCATGTCACCCTTTGTTCATTCCCCTGTTGCGTGCTTCAAGGGGAGTTTTTATTCTCTGCCCTTCAACATGCACACCTTCAAAGCTCTCTTCGGAACGAGCGAACCCGAAGAAGCTCGGGCGCGGATAGAGAAAGAAGCGCTTGAGGAGAAGATGCGGATCGTAAAGGAACGGCGAAGCAAGGAGAGCGGTTCATCTGCAAGGACTTCTTATAACGATGTGACTGATCAAGATCCTGAGGTTGATCAGACCTGTAAAGTGTCCCGTAACACAGGAACAACAGAGAAAAACATTGAGGACATCAGAGACAGATTCGAAGAAGATAGAGAAATAAAGGAATTTGCTCCGGCAAATTTAGAGGAACAGGCCCTTGTTACAGTCGGGCGCACGGTCTACGAAACCCTCATCAAAGGTTACACCGCGAAGCAGTGGGGCTGCGATCCGCGCATGCTCTCGGCCGACATCATCAAGAGGATCCCGATCCGCTACACCTACAAAGAGGACTATTTTAACGACAGGTACGAAGGACTTCCGAGCACGGAGGCGGGCGGCTACACGGGACTTATCGACAGGCTGCTCGAAGGCGTTGAGGTGAGACTCGACACCGACTACCTGGCGCTTCGCGAACAGCGCGACCCCGATACATGGTATAAAGACCCCGGACTCGGGCTTGCAAAGCGTGTGATCTACAGCGGTGCGGTGGACGAGTTCTTCTGCAGCTGCTACGGTCCGCTCGCATACAGGAGCCTCAGGTTCGAGCAGGAAGAGCTTGAGACGGACGACTTTCAGGGGCATGCGGTCGTCAACTACACCGACTCGGAGAGCCCGTTTACCCGGATCATTGAACATAAGCATTTGACTGCCGATTACAGGCCGTCGGGGAGGCCGTTCACGGTCATCACGAAGGAGTACCCGAAGCTTTTCGCCGAGGGCGACGAAAGATTCTATCCTGTGAGAGACAACGTGAGCATGGAGAGGTATAATAAGTACATGGAGCTTGCCGCGGGGTGCCCCTTGGTGGCTTTTGGAGGGAGACTCGGAAGCTACAGGTATCTCGACATGGACAAGGTTATAAAAGCGGCGCTTGAGGACGCAGGGAGGCTTCGGGATGGCGGCGAGGAACGCAATACAGTAAAGAACGACAGCGATACGGTATGAAACAGGTGCCGGATCGTGATGTAGATATAAGAGGCAGGAGCCACGGAATTATGGAGGAAATGATAAACAGGCTGCGTGAGAAGAAAAAGGCGCTCAGCGCCGTTCTTATCGTGCTCGCAGTCGGTCTTCTGGCGCTCGCACTCATACTATCGTTCCCCGCGAACAAGAGCGGCGAGAAAGGCGGCTCTTCGGAATCTGCCCGTGACGGGATCTATAAGACCCTTGAGGTGCACTTCCTCGATGTGGGGCAGGGCGACGCGGCGCTCATTATATGCGGCGACGAATCAATGCTTATCGACGCAGGGAGCAACGACTCCGCTGAGTACGTGAAAAAGTACCTTGAGGGGCACGGGATCACCAAATTCAAGTACGCAGTCGGCACTCACTTTGATTCCGACCATGTGGGCGGGCTCGACGAGGTCCTTTCGGATTTTGAGGTCGAAACGCTCTTGATACCCGACCAGGAGCGCGACACGAAGTCGTACCGGGACGTCATAAAGAACAAGAACAAGGCAGGCAAGGTGGTCATCCCGAAGGTCGGAGACACTTTTACGCTCGGCGACGCGACGCTCACCGTCTTTGCGCCGGCCCGCAACGATTATGAGGAAAGTAACGACTTCTCCATCGTTTTAAGGCTCGACCACGGCGAGGACTCGTTCCTCTTTACAGGTGACGCCCAGGAAGAATCCGAGAAGGAGATGCTCGCAGCCGGTCTCGATGTACACGTGGATGTGCTCAAAGTCTCGCATCACGGCAGTAAGAAGTCGTCGATCAGGCAGTTCCTCGAGACCGTTGTACCGAAATATGCGGTCGTTTCGTGCGCGAAGGACAACGATTACGGTCACCCCCACGCACCCGTCCTCAAGAGGCTCAGGATCCTCGGTGCGCAGCTTTTCCGCACCGACGAGCAGGGCACGATCGTCTGCTACAGCGACGGCCACAGTATTGCATGGAACAAGGCTCCTTCTGAGTCCTGGCAGCAGGGCCGCGCACCTGAGAAAAGTGAAGATGATGGGGTTGAGAATAAGGCGGCCTGACATTAATTAATCGATAAGGTGATCAACAAGCCTGAAAAAGAACAGAATAAAAAAGGCGACAGAACAAAAAAAGAACAGAAACAAGCAATACAGAGCTATATAATTTATAACAGAACACCAAAGGAGGATACCATGGATCTTAAGGCTACACTCACATTTGACAAGCTTCCGAAGACTCTTGACGAGATGAAGGCGCTTCCGGGCGATGTTGCGACTCTCAAGGACCCTTACGCTGTAACAGCGCTCTGCGTGCTGGCGTACGATGTTTATCACACCGATCCCGACGCTTCGATCGAGATGATAAAGTTCCTGCGCGGACCGCGTGAGTTCTCGGCTTACGACGCTCAGTTCACAAAGGATCGCTTCCCCAAGGACTCGGCTCAGAGCGAGTACCTCATGAGATCGTACTTTGAAGGTGCTACACCGGACAACAGCTACACACCCGCGCAGCCCCTCACGATCAAGCTCTATGAGAACCCTTACAGCCGTGACCAGTTTGACGAAGGCTACCTGAAGGTGTTCCTGCGCTCAGGCGGAGCCGACACAGAGCGTTACATCACGCTTCGCACGAAGGCATCGACGGGAGAGTGGTTTGTCTGGAACGAATCGGGACTTCTTGTCGGGATAAAGACCGCAAAGGCAAACGACCCCTGGGCGTGAGAAGAGAGATTTGAGCCGGAAACGGTGAGCCCGGCATTTGGGCATAAGAAAAAGCGCCATATGGGAATCGAACCCACCTCTCAACCTTGGGAAGGTCGTATTCTACCGATGAACTAATGGCGCACATCTTGTATGATTATATAGCAACAGGGAGACATTTTCAACATAAACTCAACAAAAACCTTTCCATGTGAAAGGGTTTTGTTGTTGAGAAGGCAGTGATAATGCTAAAATGTTTTTGGAAGACGTTTTGATCCGAGGCGATGATCACAAAAGGCATGAACGCTGCGAAGAGGATCAAAAATACATGATATAAAGAGGTAAGCCTATGACTCTCAAGGAATCATATTCACCATATTTCAAGATCGGAGCCGCCATCAGCGCGCGCAACCTTTACACTCCCGCACACATGAAGCTGCTCCTTGAGCAGTTCGACAGCTTCACCTGCGAGAATGACATGAAGCCCATGTACATCATTGATGCGCTGAACCGTAATGAGGGCGCGAAGTACAACACCGAGCCGGCGCTCACGTTTGAAACGATCCGTCCGTACCTCGAATTCGCCAAAAAGGCCGGAATCGCCATGAGAGGGCACACCCTCGTGTGGCATAACCAGACTCCCGAGTGGTTCTTCCACGAGGAGTACAACCCGGCACTTCCGTTCGCGAGCCGCGAGTTGATGCTTGCGAGACTTGAGAACTACATCAAGGGCGTTCTGACGTTTGTGCAGGAAGAGTACCCCGGCATCATATATGCGTGGGACGTGGTCAACGAGGCCATCGACGAGGGTGACTTCAGAAAGTCGCTCTGGCTCAAGACCGTCGGCCGCGATTTCGTGCTGAAGGCCTTCGAATTCGCCCGCAAGTACGCAGCAAAGGGCGTTTCGCTCTTCTATAATGATTATGAGACAGCCGAGGTCTGGAAGCGCGACCTCATCATAAACGAGATCTTAAAGCCCCTCAAGGAGCGCGGACTCGTCGATGGGATGGGCATGCAGTCGCATCTGCTGATGGATCATCCGGATCTTAACGCCTATGAGACGGCACTGCGCATGTACGGCTCACTCGGACTTGAGGTGCAGATCACAGAGCTCGACATGCACAACAACGACCCTTCGGATGAGTCGATGAAGGCTCTCGGCGAGAGGTACGCAAAGTTTTTTGATATCTACCTGAGAGCAAAGAAGGAGGGTGATGCAAACATCACATGCGTCACCTTCTGGAACCTCCTCGACGAGCATTCGTGGCTCACGGGATTCAGGCGCGAGACGAGCTACCCGCTTCTCTTCAGAGGCAAGTGTGAAGCGAAGCAGGCATATTACGATGTTATCAGAGTTGCCGCAGGCGACGCGGCAGCGGCGGAGCACTGGGAGCTCAAGGCAAGTGACAAAGATTTTGAGACGGATCTGCCTCAAAGACCCAAAAAGGAAGGAGAAAATACCATGCAGGAAGTTTATGATTTCTTAAAGTCGTGCGGAGTTTATTACCTTGCAACGGTTGAGGGCGATCAGCCGAGAGTCCGTCCGTTCGGAACAGTGGACATTTTTGAGGGCGGTCTCTACATCCAGACCGGAAAGGTGAAGGATGTTTCGAAGCAGCTTCAGGCTAACCCGAAGGCTGAAATCTGTGCGTTCGCTGACGGACAGTGGCTCAGAGTCTCCGGCAAGCTCGTCAGGGACGATCGTCTCGAGGCCAAGAAGCACATGCTTGACGCATATCCCCAGCTTCAGGCGATGTACAAGGCAGAGGACGATAACACTGAAGTGCTCAGATTTGAAGGCGCAACAGCGACGTTCTCATCTTTCACAGGTGCTCCCAGAACGTTTAGCTTCTAAAAACAGAAAGTAACGATTGAGAATGAAACGAAGCCATAGGCGGATACTTTTATAATTTCTGTCAGACGTTTTGAAAAAAGCACCCATCGAGGTGCTTTTTTTATACTTGGTATGTCGGTTGGAAATACGATCACTTGACATTGAAGATATCGCCCGCGTTCGTTTTGGGGAGGGTCATGAAGAAACCGGTACTGCGGGTGAAGCCCTGCTTGCTGTAGAAGCCTTCGGCAGCGGTCGTTCCGAGGAAGCCCCAGAGTCCCTTGAGTTCTTCGGCAGACTTGATAAATGAAACAAGCTTGCTTCCGAGCCCGAGGCCCTGATGATCCTTGTCAATCACGACATCGGAGATGTAGAACATGGTAGCGTAGTCGGTTACGGCACGCCCGAATCCGATCTGCACGTCGTCTTCATCAAAGACACCAAAGCACAGAGAACCCTCGATTGACTTCTCAACTGTCTCTCTGTGACGTTTGTTTGCCCAATGTGTTTGTGAAAGGAGGTACATGATCTCATCGAGATGCATGTACTCACGACCTTTCTTAAATTTAAAATTAATTTCCATATCAAAGCCTCTGTTTTCAAGCGTTTTTTGCTCTGAAATCTGCCTGTATTTTTATTGCTTTTTTCTTTTATATGTTCACTGTCTGTCTCTTACGCCGATACCGAATGATACCGAACGATAAGATAAGCGTTGCCGGTCTCGTGATCACGGCGAAAACGATACAGATGTGACACTAAATGCTGAGGAGTCTTCTTGCGTTTCCGCACAGGATGAGTTCCTTGTCTTCGTCCGAAAGGGGAAGGCTTTTAAGTATCTCGATCTCTTTGCCCGGATCGGTCCACGGCGAATCCGAACCGAAGAGTACGTGATCAGAACCGACTGCTTTTACGATCTCAAGGAATGTTTCGTGAGGATAATACTCAAATCCCATCGATGTGTCAATATAGATCTCGTCATGACCGGCGTAGTTTTCTGCAACTTCGTCCCACTGCCTGCATCCTCCGAGGTGTGCGGCGATGATGACACCGCCCCGAAGCTCATGCGCTATGTTGGCGAACTGCTTCGGACTGCTCTTTAAGACTCCGGTGGAGATAGGATCATAGCCGGCGTGGAAGAGCGTTATCAATCCCCGCTCAAAGATCCTGTCGTAGATCGGGAGCATCTCGGGAGCATCGACTTCGAAATCCTGATATTCGCAGTGAAATTTGATACCTTTAAAACCCATCTTGGCGACTACATCGACCTGCTCTTTCCAATCATCGGAATGAGGCCAGATACTGCCGAAGGGGATGATGCGGTCGTTATTGATGCCATCGGACCAGGCATTGATCTTTTCGAACTGGTGCCGTTTTGTAACGATGGGCTGTATCACCGAGATGTCCACACCCGAGCTGTCCATTGACTCTAAGAGAGAGTCTGCGGTCATGTCGTGGATGGGCATGTATTCACCATTGGCATTATCAATGAGAGCCTGCTTTGCACGCGGAGCAAGTTCATCCGAGAATATGTGCGTGTGAATGTCTATTACCATATGAATAACCTCTGTTTTAGTCTTTGCTTCCCTGCTCGCATTGCCCCGGCAAAATGCTCTTTAAAGAGAGAACGCTTATGACAGAGCAGGTTCCTTTTACGGAGAGACTACTTTGATACAGATGCAAGCAAGCATTTCCATAAATATGATGTAAATACCCTGCGTTGTCAAGAAAAAACGGAGAAAAATCGTTCATTGCTGAGTCATAATCGTAAAAAGATCCCGGAGCTGACCGAGACAACGATCGGGGGTATACCCGCGAGAAGACTCGTGAGAAGGACAGCAATAATCCCGGGGATTCTGTCTGTAGAGTGGGTAGAACAGATTCTGCATTGCACAATATATAGTGGTTTAGAATGTTCACGAAACGCGAAGAAGAATGGCCTTTCAGGGCCCAGAAAGGCAATTATTAATTCGTGAGTTAACAAATCGAGACCTACAAAAGTAGAACTTAGAAATTTTATTTTGAGGGTCAAGGATCGTCCTCGTGAAATCCCCCGGAAAGACGCCTCTAACGACTCCAAAAGCGTGCTCGATTTTTCAGAGGCTTGGCTGCCCGGTGCGGTTACTAGATGTTGTGCCTGTAAAACAAGTACTTTTTTAAGGAAATGAAGCACTTTACATTGACACCGGTATATTGGGGACACTATAATATAAATCTGTAGGGGAGCGTCGACATATCGTGGACGTATCCCCTTTTTTGCGTATAAAGGTTATGTATCGAAAATCATCATATTTCAACACATGACGATAACAGGGAGGTTCTATGAACAAAAAAGCTCTGATCATCGGCGGGGGTGCTGTTGCGCTTGTCGCCATAATCGTTGCGCTTATCTTTATATTTGTGGGCGGTGAGGATGCCTACCGTTCCATAAAAGTCTTTGAGATCGATGGATCGTGTAAGGTAGAACGAGACGGCGACTCTCTTGATGCTTTCAAGAACATGGCTCTCTCTTCGGGTGACTCGCTTACGGTCGGAGAGGGCAGCTTTGCTCGTCTTAAGCTCGACGATGACAAGTATGTCTATCTCGAGGCTAATACTAAGATAAATCTCACCGCAACCGGTACTGCCAATGACAGTAAGACCATGGTCTACATCGAACGCGGTTCAATGCTCACCGAGGTTAAGAAGAAGCTTTCCGCGACCTCGTCTTATGATATCGTTACCCCCAACACCACGATGTCAATCCGTGGTACGAAGACACTTACAGAAGTAGTGGAAGATGTTGTTACGGGCCACGTTCAGACCAGTAACGCCGTCCTTGAAGGACAGGTTAAGATTAAGGCCGTTAAGGTGAAGGCAGACGGAACCGTTGTCTCTGTTGAGAGAGACCTCGGAGCCGGCGAAGGTAATGCCTTCAAATCAGCCAAGGAAGAACTCGTATCACAGGAAGAGATGCAGGCGATCGCCGAAACAGGTGCATCCGTGAGTGGTATCAAGGTAGAGATCGTATCCGAAGAAGAGGCCGGAGTTGTATTCGATGTGGCAACATTCGACGCAACCTTCCTTGAGAGCGTAAAGAGCATTCTTGTTGCCGATGCTGAAGCGGCTGCAGGAGAGGAGGGACTTTCTCAGGAGCAGATCGATGCGATTGATGCACAGTTGAATGAAGTCATGGAATCTTTTGAAGTGATTTTGGCGGAATCACAGCAGGCAATCAATGACTCGACTGTGAGTGAACCTGCCCCTGAACCGCCTCCTGACCCGACGCCGGAGCCTACACCTGAACCTGCTCCTGCCCCTGTTACGGATTATCAGCCTGTAGCAGAGGATGATACTACATCGGAAGAAGGAACCACTCTCGTTGACGGCGATACAAATCTCATTGTGATCGGCGATGAAACGGAAGATCCTGATGATCAGAACAATGATGATGAGGACGAAGCCGACGTCGAAAATGACGTAGATGATGAAGATAGCGACGAAGCTGAAAACAACGACGAAGATGATGAAGACGACGAAGATGACGCCGATAACGAAGACGGCGATGACACTGATACCGATGACGAAGATGACGCCGAGAAAGATGACGATGAGGACGAGGACGATGAGGAGGCTGAAGTAACCCCCGAACCCACTCCTGAACCAACCCCCGAACCCACTCCTGAACCCACCCCCGAGCCCACTTTAGAACCCACCCCTGAACCTACTACAGAGCCTACAGCGGAACCCACATCTGGTGGATCGGTGACAGAGCATGCTACTTATGCAGAAACCTTCTGGGAAATAAGCGAGAGTAGTTCGAGTTCAAGTTCGGGATATAGAGTGGATCTCTTATTCCAAGACGGTAATTCCAACACACTGACAATTGATGACCTTCCCACTACAAGTGGGGCAATACTCCCTACAACCTCAACAGGCGGAAATTCAGGGATTACTGTTATTGTAGAAACTTCAGAAACATGTCCTCAGAATATTGCGTACGAGTTTGCCGGATGGTACTCCAGTGCGGAGGCAGCCAATAATCTTGATTCCGAGTATTTGTTAACTGTGGTTCCTGAATCCGGCACGATCCATCCCGGTATCAGGAAAACGATCCTCA
>JAEEGK010016841.1_pt1 | contig 16013 bp, 19 predicted proteins | sample 8958771 | NCBI WGS metagenome assembly JAEEGK01 (sample SAMN16246547, study PRJNA631951) | gut metagenome | biome: gut microbiome; feature: rumen; material: SC-attached | host: Bos | place: Iran: Karaj | collected 2018-10
TGAATCGCGCCGTATAACGGAGAGAAGCCATTTACTTCTCCAAATCCTCCATGAGCTCGTCCACGCTGTCGAAGCTGCCGCTCAGGTCCTTCCCCTGCTCCGCGTCGGAAATGGCCTGCAGGGTCTTTCGGTCCACCCGCCGCACGTCGAAGGGGATGCGCTGCTCCAGCACCGCCCGCTTGAGGAACATCCGGCAGGCGGCGTTGAGGCTCAGGCCCATGTCCGCAAAGAGAGCGTCCGCTTCTTCCTTCAATTCCTTCTCCATCCGCATGGTCACATTGACCGTCGCTGTTTTCATGGGGTCGTCTCCTCCTTGGTTTTTGATCGTTTGCCCCTATGCTACCACATCTTTTTCAATTTCGCAAGTTGTTTGTACTGTTTTTATGTGCTATATCGCGCACTTTTCCACAAAAAACCGCCCTCCGGGAATTCCCGGAGGGCGTCCGATGTGTTCTCTTTACAGGATCTTCCCGATATCCATGGCGACGTTGAAGCCCAGGCGGTTGGCCTCATACACGTTCTTCGCCGCCAGGCAGTCCCCGATGGGATAGAAGACCGGCGCGCAGGAAGCGAAGGCCGCGGCGGCCTCCTGGAGGGGCCGGCGCCCCAGAGCGTTGACCACGCTGTCCGCCGGAATGGCCGCTTCCCCGTCCGCAGCAGCGCACTTCACGCTCCCTTTCTCCACCGCCGTCACCTTCGTGCCCGTTCTGGCGGGGATTTCCAGCTTGCCCAGCTGCTCCATGACGGCGGAGGAATGGCAGGAGTTGTTGGCGAAGTTCAGCCGGGGGGCCATTTCCACCACCACGGGGTCCTTCCCCAGGTTCTTCAGGTAGATGGCCAGCTCCGTCCCGGCCATGCCGCCGCCCAGGACGACCACCTTCTGTCCCAGCTTCGCGGGATCGGCGTAAGCCTCCGTCACGGGCACGGTCAGCTCCAGGCCGGGGACGGGAGGCATGGCCTGCTCCGAGCCGACGGCGGCGATGATCACGTCCGCCCCCAGCGCGGAGGCTTCCTCCGGCGTCAGGGCGTGGTTCAGGAACACCTCCACGTCGGATTTTTCCAGGCGCAGAGCCTGCCGCCGGATGTATTCCGCCAGGTGCTTCTTGAAGGGGACCTGCTCCTCACAGAGGAGGACGCCGCCCAGGCGGGCGCTCTTTTCGTAGAGCCGCACCCGGTGGCCCCGCTTCGCGGCGGTGAGGGCCGCCTGCATCCCGGCGATGCCGCCGCCCACCACCACCACATCCTTCTTCCGGGCGGGCAGGGGCGCGGTGGAATAATCCTCCTCCCTGCCGATGGTGGGATTCAGGGTGCAGCAGAACTGGCCGGAGGACATGACCTCGCTGAAGCAGTGGTAGCAGCGCAGGCAGCGGTCGATATCCCAGTCCCGCCCCGTGCGGGCCTTGTTGGGCAGCTCCGGGTCGGCGATGAGGCCCCGGGCCATCTCCACGATATCCGCCTTTCCGGAGGCGATGATCTCCTCCAGCAGGGCCGGGTCGCTCAGGGCGCCCACGGTGGCGACCTTGGACTGCTTCATGTGGGGCTTGATGGCGGCGGCAAGGCGGACGTTCACCCCATCCGGATCGAACATGGAGGGATGGGTCACGGTGAAGCGGCTGCTGCCGGCGGAGACATGGAGGATATCCACAAAGCCGTCCAGACACTGGGCGATGCGGATGCCCTCGTCGATCTCAAAGCCGTCGGGGGTGCCCTCAAAGCCGCTGATGCGCAGCTCCACCACGATTCCGGGCACGTTTTCCTTGATGGCCTTGCAGATTTCCCGCGCCAGGCGGGTGCGGTTTTCGGTGCTGCCGCCCCACCTGTCCGTGCGCTTGTTGGTCTTTTGGGAAATGAACTGGTGGATGAGCCAGCCGTGGCCGCCGTGGACGGTGACCATGCCGAAGCCGGCCCGTTTGGCGTATTGCGCCCCCCTGACGAAATCTGCGATGGTCTCCTGAATGATCTCCTCCGTCATGGCCAGGACGGGCTTGCCGTGGAATTCCGTTTCGCTGGGCCCGTAGGTCTGGATGCCCAGGTCCTGGGCCTGGTCAGAGTGGATGCCGCCGTGCTGCAGCTCCAGGGAGGCCACGCAGCCGTGGCGGGTGATGGCATTGGTCACATAGTTGTAGAAGGGCATGCCCCGGTGGTTCTCATAGGGCAGCATGCCCCCGCCGTAGGCCATTCCCCGGCGGCTGACCCCGCCGCCGCTGATGCACACGCTGGCCGCCCCCCCCAGGGCCTTGCGCTCATAGTAAGCGCCCACCTCCGGCATCAAAAGTCCGTCGCTGTCCAGGAAGGACACCCCCGTGGGGGCGGCGAAGATGCGGTTGCGGAACAGGGTGCCCCCCGCGATGATGGGGGAAAAGAGATGGGGATATTTCTGCTCGCTCATTCGTCCGTTTCTCCTTCATATGTAATGGTTTTTCGTTTATTATACTCCCTCGCGGCGGGGATTTCCAGACTGGTGAAGGGATTTCCCGCCGGGCTCACAGGGGCTTTGCCAGGATCAGCTCCAGGGGCTGCGCATAGCCGGGAAAGGGCAGCAAAAAGCCGCCGCAGTCCCGGTAGCCCAGCTTCCGCCAGAAATGCTGTCCCTCCTCGTCCGCCTGGGTGGAGGTCATCGCCAGGCCGAAGCCCCGGGCCTTCATGTCCCGCTCCCAGCGCTCCGTCAGCGCCCTGCCGAGGCCGCGGCCCCGGGCCTCCTCGGCCACAGTAAGCAGGTGGCAGAAAGGGATGCTGTCCCAGAAGAGGCCATAACGCAGGAGCGCCAGGTCTTTCCCGGCATCCGCCAGGAGATAGACCTGCTTCGCTGTGATCTTTTGGGCGTATGTTCCCTCCGGAAGGTGCCCGTCCAGGGCCAGGCAGAACGCCAGGTCGGCCTGTGCGGCATATCGGATGGTCATGCTGTCCTCCTTACCCCGGTCCGCCTGTGCGGATATCTCCGGCATTTCTGAGACGCTGATTCCCGGGGGTATTCTATCACAGCCGCCCGGGCATGGAAAGGGCCTTGCCGGCAGAAGGGCGCATCCCGCCGGTGTGCATGACCTCACGGCGGAAGCTTCCGCCTGTTTCGGGCAGTTCCCAACGGCTCCGGTTCCCGCCATTTCCCAGAAAATCACAAGGAACGGGTAGAATTCCGACGGTGATTCCATTATACTGGTTTGCGTGATATGGATTCTGCCAAGGAGAAGAACGCATATGGAATTAAAGGGGATCGATCACAGGCTTACCGTCTGCAAAGTGACGGAGGTTTCGCAGATCAACATGGACGCCGATTTCTATTTTATCGGGAAGACGGACGAAGAACTGTCGCTGGTGTGCAAAACGGAGGACACGCCGCCAAACACGGCGGCGCGTGACGACGGATGGAGAGGCTTCCGCATTCAGGGCGTCCTCGACTTTTCCCTGATCGGAATCCTCTCAAAGCTCTCCGGCATTCTCGCAGAACACGGCATCGGCATCTTCGCCGTATCGACATACAACACAGATTATATTCTTGTGAAGGAAGAAAACTATGCGCGGGCGTTGACCGTTCTGGCTTCCGAGGGATATACCGTGGGATAGACGGGCAGGGCGAAGCGGAACGATGAAAGCCGGCGCACGGACAAAGGATGAGGATATGAGACTGTCAAGGATTTTTGAAGAAAAACCGGAAAGATGGGGATTCCGGGGGGATCCGTATTTTTGGGATTATCTGAAAGAACGCGCGGCGCAGATGGAGATGATTTCTCCCGACGAGCTGGAGAAGTGGATAAAAGAGGAATACTTTTCCGTTTCAGGCAAGGCCTTGACCGACAAATACGGCGATTTTGCCGTGGTCAAGCAGTTTGCCCACGGGGGAATGAGCTCCGGCGGCGTCGATAACCTGTGGTGGATCGATACGGGCATCCCGCTGCTGAAAAGCAGGCTGACGGCGCGCTGACAGAGCGGAACATGCCATATTTCACGGGATCCCGACAGAATGGCATTTGAGGTGATATGCAGAATGGAATACAGAATCGAGGATCTGACAAAAGAAGACGCCCGATATATCGGCGAAAAGATCAATGAAATCGTGCCGCGCGAGGTGGACGCGGACGAGGAAGAATTCATCCTCAAGATCGAGAATGAAAACGGCGAGATCATCGGCGGCTGTATTGCGGAGGCATACGAATACCGCTGGTCGAGAATGTTTCTCGACACCCTTTGGGTGGACGAACGCTATCGTCATCAGGGCCTCGGCTCCATGATCATCCGCGAAGTCGAACGCATCGCAAAAGAGAAGGGCTGCCGGGTCGTGACGCTCGGCACCGCCAGTTATATGGCAAGACCGTTCTATGAAAAACACGGCTACACGGTTTTTACGACGCTGAAAAAGGCAAACGGTTATATCAGTTACTCAATGGTGAAATACCTGGACAGGGAGACGCCGGAATACACGCCTGCAAACAAGGGCGGCGCGCGGTTCAAGGTCTCGATCGGCAGCGGGGATGATGCAGAGGTTATCGAAAACGGCATGGAAGCCTACAGCGAAGCCTACGAGCCGGAATACGAGCGCGCTGCATACAACAAGAAGTTTGTGGATAAAGACGGCCGGTTCATCGCAGGCGTGATCGCGGATGTGAACAAAGGGGCCTACGGCTTTGTCGACGCGCTGTTTGTGGAAGAAGCACTCAGGCATCAGGGCTTGGGGACCGCGCTTCTGCGGGAAGCGGAAGAATTCACAAGGGAAAACGGCACCCCCCTGGTGCTGACGAATGCGGGCGACTGGAACGTCGAATTCTTCCAAAAGAACGACTATTTGCAGAGAGGCGAGCTCAAGGACGTTCCCAAAGGGCACAACTGCTACGAGCTCTACAAGGTATTATGAGGCAGCGAAAGCGGGCCGACAGGGAGCAAGGCGAAAGGCAAAGCAGAAATAGAGCGCAATTCCGGTTGATGGGGATATCGTCAAACCGAAGTCTGTGAGGATAACAATGGAAATAGCGGAAGAAAAAGCCATATTCGACAGGGCCACGGAAAAGCTCGACCTGTATGTGCCGCTGCTCCTGAAATACAACTATGTCGTCGCCGCAAGGGAGTTCCTTCAGCCCGGCGGACCGTACGTGAGATTCGCCGTGAAGGAGTTCATGAAAGAGCTGCTGGGCGAGCTGATAAAACCCGTCGGAGAGTGGACCAGGGACCCTTATTACATCGATATGGAACCGATCTTCGAAACGGTCAAAAAGGAACTTGCAGAGCATTTTGAAGTCCGTCACGGGTTGATCGGTTATATTTTCTCGGAGTTTGTTTACGTTAAGATCAACGACATCCTGTCCTTCCGTCTGATCAGGGGACACCATGCATTCTCGATCGTCGGGATACGCGTTGACGGATTCAGCGACGACCTGGACGAGGACTGGATGGGACTAGTCGCAGAGGAAACGAACGACGAGCTGCTCGCCCTTCAGGCGAGCGGCGATTGCGAGCAAGGCTCCGCGTACTTTTTCCCGGATCAGACGGCGGCGTTCTGCCGTGTCGCCGAGCATATTTATGACAATATCGACCGCTATGCCGCCATGGCCGAGGGCAAGGCGCGGACGATGGCCGAAAAATACGGGCTGTGAAAAACGGATTGGGCATACCGATGGAAACGATAGACAAATATGTGGATTGCGGAAAAAAGGACGTGATCGGAAAGGTCCCGGAGCATCTCTGGTATGCGTGGCTCCAGCGCGCGTCGGAGGAGGACAGAGCGGACGAAGCTTTCATGAAAAAGGTCGTCGTCCGCCGGGGGGAGTGTCTCCGCTTCGCGCCCGAATCGCTGCGGTCCGACAGGAACATCGTCCTGAAAGCCGCAAAGAACTGCCCCTCCGCCTTCGTTTACGCTTCGGACGAGCTGCAGAATGACCGCAAGCTCGTCAAGCAGGCGGTCAACCTGAACAGCGGGGTCATCCGATATGTGAAAGACCGGTTCCGAAACGACAAGGGCATCGGTCTCCTCGCCGTGAGAAAGGACGGTGGGAACATCGCCTTTCTCTCCGAGGAGCTCCAGAACGATATCGACGTGATCGAGGCCTCCCTCGGCGGCAATCTCTATCATCTGCGCTACGCTTCGGAGAAGGTGCGGGGCAACAGGGAGATCGCAATAAAAGCCCTTTCCCAGTACGGGAGCGTGCTCGAATACCTGCCGGAGCGCCTCCGCGCGGACAAGGACGTCGTGACAGCGGCCGTGGGCTCGGCGTGGAACGCCCTCGCATTCGCTTCCGAAGATCTGCGCGGGGACCGGGACGTGATCCTTGCCGCCGTGAGACATGACGGATACGCGCTTCAGTTTGCGTCAGATAAACTAAAGGACGACAAAGAGATCGTCCTGACGGCGATCGGAAAATACGAAGGCGATGTACTCGAATACGCGTCGGAGCGGCTGAAAGATGACAAGGAAACCGTCCTTTCCGCCGTGGGCAGATGCGAATACTCGATCGGCTACGCGTCGGAACGGCTGAGACATGACGCCGACGTGATCTTCGCCGTCCTGGAAGCGCACCCCGGTCAGTTTGAAAACCTGCCGGAGGACGTACAGGAAAACCTGGATTATATACTCTTCGGGCTTGAAAGCGTCGTCCGGCATCTGCCCGACCCGGAGGAATACAGCTTTTTCGACGACGCGCCGAGCGAATACTACATGGATTTCGAACAGGCGGAGGACGATTTCCTCGACATGCTGGAATCGATACCGCGGGAGGTCCTGAGAGAAGATTCTTCTCTCAACGACAGGGTCTGCCGGCTCGCCGTCGAGATGAACGGCGCTTATTACAGCGAGGGAAACTATCCCTATGCGGCGGTTCACGACCGGCTCGTCCGCAGGATGGAAGCGCTTTATGAGGAAAACGATATCCCAATCCGGCCGGTCCTGAAAGACGCGATCGACGCGCTAGACAAAGAAAGCGGGGAAAAGAACGAGGCCAAATACGGCCATCTCGATCCGGAGGATCGGCTGTTTTATGAAAACCTCGACCGCTATGAAATGATTGCCGGCAGCTCGGTCCTGAAGTTCGGCGCGGAAGAGAACCGGGATTATCTGCGCCCGGACGGCGGCTTCGTGCGGAACTGCATGCAGTCTTTCGTCAAGGACCTCGTTTACGCCCGGCGGGGGCTGTACCACGAAAGCGAGCGCTGGGACGACGACGATTACGAGGTCGACCTGGACAAAGCTTACGAAGCGATCAGCGCGCGGCTGTCCCCGAAGATTCGGGTGGTGAGAGAGGCCTGTGAAGCCTACTATTCGGAAAACATTACCGTCGATGTGACGGACGGCATCCATCTGCTCCTTGTCCGAGCGGCGCCGATGAAAATCATGCAGATCTGGGTGAACAAAGCGGACTCCGAGCACGAGCACGGCAAGTGGCTCGCTCCCGACAGACTCAGCGAATTCTGCGATATGGTCGAGCACATCCGCGATATTTACGGCCAGTATGAGAAAATCGCCCTGCAGCGCGCTGCGGAACTGAGAGACAGATTCGGCCTGTGAAGCCGCCTTTCCCCAGGAAGCCGGCAAAGGCACCCGCCTGCCAATGTGTCCGGCGCGCCGCATGTTGATACGGATCCCCGAAAAAAGGGCCGACGGGTCGTGACGCCCGGCGATGCCCGTTCTATGGCAAAACCGCGCTATGAAAAACGGCCAGACCGGCTTACGGAAACAAGCTGTTTCTGCAAGCCGGTCCTTTCTCTGTTTTTTCGGGATCGCAATGCCGTTTCGGATGAACCGCAAAGGAATGCGGCTGCCGCCTTACGGTTCCTTTTCCCCCGTCACTTCGATCTGACAGGAACGCATCGTTTCCAGAGCTGCCCTGTGCTTTTCCGGCGTGACGCCAGCACAGCAGGATGCATCGACCGATATGCGGACTTCCGGCATCGCCGCCTTCAAAAGCAGCGCGTTGGAAACCACGCAGATATCCGTACAGAGACCGACGATCTCTATTTCCTCCAGGTCGGCCATCTGCGCCAGCTCCTTCGCCAGCCCCAGACTGCCGAAGGCAGGCTTTTCATAGATGCTCCCGGCATCCAGCATTGCCGCTATCTCCGGGCTGAGCTGCCATCCGGCCGTTCCGCGAACACAGTGGACAACCGGGAGCTTTCGTCCTTCCTGGGTGGAAAGATAGTCCGGCCCGTGCGTATCCATTGTGGCGTAGATCGCCTCCGGCGGATAAGCCCGCATCTTCTCCTTCACCGCCGGGACGATCGCTTCCGCCTCAGGCGTCCCCAGCGCGCCGTCGATGAAATCGTTTTGCATATCGATGACCAACAGTACTTTTTTCATTTCCTTGCCCTCCGTTTTTCCTTCCTCTTTCCTTTCCCGTACCGGCGGGGACACATGTTCCCGCAAAAGGATGTCATGAAAACGGCGTCCGTTTGCTCGCGGCGCACAGGCTTCGTTTTCCGCGAAGCTTACGCCCGGCCCTGCGGAATCGCGGTCTGCTTTCTACATCTCCGGGCTCCGGAGTTCTTCTTCCGGCTGCTCCTTTTCCGCCGCAGCCGTCTTTTCCGGCTGCTTCTGCGGCATGTTTTCTCCCGTCTGCGGCGGTTTCCTGCAGGGACTTTTCTCATCAAAGAGATTGACCGGCGTCAGCGCCTTGTTCAGCTCCTTGAGGGGGAGGGACTCCAGGGCCTTGCGCCCGGGCAGGTTTTCCCGCACCAGCTTATCCAGGGCTTCATCGGACTTGCCCGTCGTCTCCCAATTCAAACAGCACCGGATTGCCGTTTTTGTCTTTTCACGGGTTGGGGGCGTCCAGATCGATTCCCAGCGCGGAGAAAAGCCTTCCTTTCATTCGATGGGACACAAAGAACTTCTGGTCATCCGTATAGGCTTCCCAGTCGTTTGCGTTCTGTGCTGCCGGATCGATGAGTTCCTGATGGAACAGTTCGGGTCTTACAGGCATGACAGGGCCCTCCTTACATGGTAATATGGGAAAGCGGGTTTACGTTCCTGACGGACGGTGCTGCGTGCGCCTGCGGCTCTCAAAGCGGGAAGCTCACGGGCGGATTTCCCTTCCATACGGTGAAACAGGATGCGGGCAGGTTGTGCGCTAGGCATCCTGCGGCATTGCCTGAAAGGAACACAGGGAAAAATGCTCGGGCAGTTCGGCGGCGTATCCGATACCGTATTCCCGCAGCAGCGCGGAGAATCGGTCCACGTATTCCGTCACGGGCGAGCGCTGCATGATGTTGACGCTGAACGCCTCACCGACGGAGAAGATTTCAACGGAAAGGCCGCCGCTGAGGGTCAGGTCGAAATACGGAGCAACATCCAGGATATACCGGTCAAGTCCGCACCAGGGAACGCGGCCGGTATAGCTGACCTCAAACGTGTTGACCCCGATCCCGTCGAGGATCACCTGATGCATGTATCTGCGCTTCTCGGAGAGCTTCATGCTGCGGATCCTTTTTTCATTGCGAACATGCGCGTTGACGGTGAGAAGATCGTTCGCTTCATCCGCCCGGAGGATCAGACAGCCGCGGGCAATGGTGTTGAGCCTCTCCACGTCCCTGCCGCGCAGACGGTCGGGATAGATGATCGGCACGATGTTGACGTGGCACATATGGCTCAGCGGCGCCCCGAGCGCCTGACGAAACTGATGCTGCATCCCGCAGACCAGCGGCAGGTCCGTTTCCGGATGCGCATCCGCGATGGCTCTGTATATCAGGGAGGCGATGAAGGTCGCCGGGCTGCCGTCCACACTGGAGACGAAGGCCATCATGTCCTTCTGGGGAACGCGGAAGCGAAACGACGTCCAGCCGTCTACATTCTCATAGCCCTGCGGCTGGTCGCTGAGCTGAAAAACACGTTCAGGGCGGGACAGGGTCCCCAGCGGCCGCTCAGGATAAGGTTTGGCCGGATACGGGTCACCCTCCGCCTCCGCCGCGGGGATTTCGCTGCCGGCAAGCGCGATCCCGGCTGTCTCAAACCGGACGTCCGGATGCACCGTCTGCAGATAATAATACAGCAGCGTCTTGAGGAAGGGGAACATGCCGTTCCCGTCCGTAAAGAAATGCACGGTGTCCAGGTAGAGCCGGCAGCCCTCATACGCAAAGGCGAAGATGTGGAAATTGCTCTCCGCTGAACCAAGCGTGACCGTGTTCCCGCCGGGCGACACGACGAAAGGCAGATCGTTGGACTCCATGATGTATTCTTCCCCTCGCCGCGACAGCCTTACCGCGAAATACGGATACCGCTGCGCCGATTTCGACAGCGCCAGGCGAAGCGCCTGTTCGTCTATCGGCTCGGTAAGGGTGATGCCGATTCGAATCGTGTTTACCAGCTCCGTCCCGGCGGCGTAGAGAAGATTATTGACTTTCCAAATCATATGCTCATATCCTCGTCAAACACTGATTCTTTCTCTCTTTTCCCAACGATTTGGCATCCTCCATCGTATTAGTAGTGAAAGGAGGCAAGGCGAGATGTCAAACTCTTTGTTGCGTACGGACAAAGAGATTGCGGAAATCTACACACGCCACAGTAAAACTGTATATCGCGTCTGCTTTGCTTACATGAAAAATCCTGCTGATACCGAAGATGCAGTACAGGATACATTCTTTCAGCTTATCAAGAGTGGACCAGCTTTTGAGAGCGAAGAGCATGAAAAGGCATGGCTTATCAGAACTGCTTCGAACATTTGTAAAGATGTTCTGCGGCACTGGTGGCGCAGACGGGAAAATATAGAGGATTTCCATGATCTCCAGAGCCCGGAAGAAATTGAAACAGATGACGTATTCCAGGCGGTCATGGATCTTCCTGACAAGTATAAAGCTGTGGTTTATCTGTATTATTACGAAGGATATACCAGTGTGGAAATCGCCGGAATCCTGAAAAAGCCGCAATCGACAGTCCGCTATTATTTGCACGACGCTCGTGCCATCCTCAAGGAAAGGTTAGGTGATGATTTCAATGAAGAACGATAGAATCTTTGCTTCATGGAACAAAATCGAACCGAGCGATTCTGCAAATGAGCGCATGCTCTCCGCAATATTGGAGCGGAACCGTTCGATTCACAAAGGAAAGGATAAGGTGAATTATATGTCAAAAACAAAGAAACCCGTTTGGGTTAGATGGGTCGCTGTTGCCGCGTGCTTATGTTTAGCGGTTGGGATTGCCGTACCTCGACTTATAGATGTGTTTCAGAATAAGGGCGGAATTCCTTCACAGACATATGATGGCCCAGATTCTCTTGTTCAGGAGATTGCTGCTCTTGAGTTCAACGGAGCCTATTATGAAGCAACAGATATCCCGGAGGCGCTTGAACGGTATGGGCTTCCAACAGTCATTACAGAGAATATGGCTGGGAAACATCTCTCTTATCTTGAACCGAACGGCGGCGCCGGGTATAAAGAATCTGCAACAGAGACGGATATTGAATTGTTAGAATATGCTCCCGCTTCGTGCAGAGGTGTTTATGTCATTAGGGATGGTAGCAAATACTTAGCCGCCCTGTTTTGCAACATTCTCTCGCTTGATGATAATGCCAGTACCGGAATGGAAACGTTGTACGGATTTTACGGAATTGAAAGCCCCGACGATATCGTTTCGATCACGGAGGTTGATTGGAACCGGGATAAAGCTGTTGGAAGTACGGTTACGGAAAAAAGTGAAATAGCAGCGTTCTATAATCTCAGCAACTCGCTGACAAGCTATGGGAATGATGATTTTCAGAAAATCGTCTTTGACAGTATTCCAGAAGATCAGCAGGTCAAAACTCATACTGATTTTGCGAATGATCTGAAGATGATCAGGATCGAAACAAAAGATGGCCTGCGGTTTTATATCGAAGTTCATCCGTCCTTTGGATGGATATACGGAAACGGTACGCTGTCATATTATCAGATCGATGCTCAGATGGCAAGCTGGATCGCCGGAAACCTTGATAAATAAGCATCTCGCCCTGCAAGGTTCAAACTTGCAGGGCGTTTCTATGTATGCACCGCAGGGGGCTCCTGCGGTGTGTTTTTCTGTCTTAGCGTCCTCTGTCATAATCGTGGCTGCGAGGTCGTGTCTGTTGCCGCCTTGCGTCGTTCCGGCGCTTGGCCTCCGCCTCATTATTCAGAGTGTGAACGAAATGCCCCCTGCACAAATCGACGGAATTGTGCAGGGGGTGTATTTCGCTCTCAAGTGGCGAGGCCTGAATAAAACAAAGGTACTGCCTTCGTTTTGGTTTTTAATGGCAAAAACAAGGGAAAACGGAGCTTTTTCGGTAACAGACCTGCGGGAAATGCGGGATAATCAATGGGTTTTCACAGAATCGGATCGATAAACCGCAATTCATGATGCTAAGGCTTCCCTTTCGGGAAGCCTTTTGGTTTGGTTTGCGGCGGTTTGAATGCACAGTGCACGGTGTGATGAGGGATAATCCCTAATTCCTGATTCACGATCCCCGGGCTCCTCCCCATTCCTTTCAAATTATCATTGACAATTCCCGCGCTAAATCGTATAATATAATCAGAATATTATGTATTCAACCGAAAGGAGAAATAAAAATGGGTCTTATCAAAGCAATCGGCCAGGCTATCTCTACCGCGGCGGGTGCCGTCGGCAATTCGATCTCGAACGTCGCGAGCGACAGCTGGCTTGAGTATTTCTACTGCGAGGCTCTGCCTGAGAACGTGCTTGCCGTCAAGGGCAAGAAGCGCCTTTCGAAGGGCTCGAAGAACGTCAACGGTGATGACAACGTCATCTCCAACGGTTCGAGGATCGCTGTCGCAGACGGTCAGTGCATGATCATCGTCGATCAGGGCACGGTCGTAGAGCTGTGCGCCGAGCCCGGCGAGTACATTTTTGACAAGTCCTCCTCCCCCTCCATCTTTGCCGGCAAATTCGGTCAGAGTGTGAAGGATACCTTAAAGGAGATCTGGGACAGGATCAAGCACGGCGGCGGCCTTGCAAGGGACCAGCGCGTTTATTACCTCAATACGAAGGAGATCTACGGCAACAAGTACGGTACGACCAACCCCGTCCCCTTCCACGTTGTCGATAAGTCCATCAATCTCGAGACCGACGTTTCAATCAAGTGCTTCGGCGAATATTCCTACGAGATATCGAACCCCATCCTCTTCTACCAGAACGTTACCGGTAACTTTACCGAAACCTTCACCAGGGACAGGATCGACAGTCAGCTCAAGTCCGAGCTCATGACCGCGCTCCAGCCCGCGCTTTACAACGTGTCGCTCCTCGGCGACGGCATCCGTTACAGCGCGCTGCCCGGTCACACCAAGGAGATCGCGGACGCCCTCAACTCCGAGCTTTCCGAGACTTGGGGCAATCTGAGGGGCATCTCCGTCGTATCCTTCGGCGTATCCTCCGTCACCGTCGACAAGGCGGATGAGGACAGGATCAAGGCGCTCCAGACCCAGGCGGCTTTGAGGGATCCCTCCCTTGCGATCGCTCACCTGACCGCCGCTCAGGCGGAGGCAATGAAGGACGCCGCCAAGAACGAGGGCGGCGCGTTCCTCGGCTTTGCCGGTCTCAACGCGGCGAGCGGCTCCGGCGGTATCAACGTTCAGGGGCTCTATCAGATGCAGCAGGCACAGCAGGCGCAGCAGGCACAGCAGGCGGCCGCCAACGCATGGACCTGCGATTGCGGCGCGCAGAACACCGGCAATTTCTGCCAGAACTGCGGCAAAGCGAAGCCCGCTCCCGCCGGATCCTGGACCTGCGAATGCGGCACCGTCAACACCGGCAAATTCTGCATGAACTGCGGCAAGGCGAAGCCCGGTGAGAACGCCGGCTGGACCTGCGAGTGCGGCGCCGTCAATCCCGGCAAGTTCTGCATGAACTGCGGCAAGCCCAAGCCCGAAGGCGCTCCCCTCTATCGCTGCGACAAGTGCGGCTGGGAGCCCGCCGATCCCACGAATCCCCCCAAGTTCTGCCCGAACTGCGGCGATCCGTTCGACGAGAAGGACGTTAAATAATTTAAGGTAAGCAAAAGGAGCGGTCAATGACCGCTCCTTTTTCATTCCTTTTGTTACGCCGCGTCGATCATCTTGGCAAGGTCGCCGATCGTTTCGATCCGGGCTTCCTCGGGAAGACAGACGTCGAACTCATTTTCCGCGTCAAGCACGAGATCCTGCATATCGAAAAGATCGAGGTTAAGCTCCTTGGGGGTGCTTTCGGGCTTGATCTTCTCAACGGGAGTACCCGAGATCTCATGGATGGTTTCGCGGATGAAACCGAAAATGTCCATAATTCCTCCGAAAATAATGCCGAAATAAATTCTAAAAAAACATATGCGGCTTAAGGTCTCCCTTATGCCGCATAATATTATAATCACTTTTCGAACGTTTGTCAAGTATTTTATTGTTTTACGTATGCCTTCATGTAATCGGGGCACTCGTCCGGAGTGTTGATCTCGGGGATCAGCTCGGCGTCAGTCCTCTGTGAAAACGACTCGAAGAATTTGAACAGTCCCTCGAGAGAGCCGACGGGGTGCCTTACTATTTTAATGAAGCTGGCGACGAATATCGCCTCTATATCGAAATCCTGCGCCGCAATGCCGGAAACGAAGCCGCTGAACATCTTGGGCCCGTCGATATTGTAATCCGCCGCGTTGATAAGCCTGATACCGCTGTCGAGATCGTAAATATGATTGGAGTCCTTATCGATGAAAACGACGCTTCCGTTCGCAGCCTTCATCCTGTCGTTAGCCATAGTGCAAAGCTCACGCGACATGCCTTCGCCCCTGCCGCCAAACAGCACCTCTATCATTTGCTCACCTCCATTGTTCTATATGTTAATCGTATCACAAGTCGGCGTTTAATTCAACAGCAAAATAAGACAAATTATGAATGGAAATTTAAGGCTGTTTGACAAAGGGAAAGCCTTTTGCTATACTGGATCCATGGAAAAAGCAGTTAATAACAGACCTTACTCCGTCTTTTGGCGGATCGTACTGATAATTGCCGGCGGACTGCTGATCGCCGATACGCTCTTCGTGCTGACGAGATGTTACGTCAATCTCGGCGTGATAATGCCCGCCGTCATCGGCGCGCCTCTCCTGCTGATAGGGCTGTTCCTGCCGCTGTTCGTGAAGCTCTCACGGAAGAGCCGTCTCTTCCGCGCGGCGGCGTTCCTCGTTTCGCTCGCGTATCTTCTGTTCGGCGTGCTGTTCGCCGTGACGACGGGGCTCATGCTCATAAGCTCCGCCTCCCCCGCCCCAAATGCGGACGCGGTGATAGTCCTCGGCAGCGGCATACGGAGCGATCATCCCTCGCTCACGCTCAAATACAGGCTCGACGCGGCGCTCGATTATCTGAAGGAGTCGCCCGATTCGCTCGTGATAGTGAGCGGCGGGCAGGGACCGGACGAGATCGTTTCGGAGGCGTCCGTCATGAAGAAGTACCTCGTTTCACACGGGGTCGATCCCGACCGGGTGATCGAGGAGGACCGTTCCGAAAGCACGCAGGAGAATTTCGAGTTCTCGAAGGCGATAGTCGACGAAAGGCTCGGCTCCGGCGCGCGCGTGGTGTTCGTGACCACAAGGTTCCACGTGTTCCGCGCCGAAAGGGTCGCCGCAAAGCTCGGCATAAGCGCCGAGGGCGTCCCGGCAAAGGGCGTGTGGTACATCACGCTGAACGATTATCTGAGGGAATGCGCCGCGATCACCGCGTACCTCCTCCGCGGAGATATTTAGGAACGCAGCGCCGCTTCCCTGATCCTTCAATACTCAATGATCATTTGAATCGAAAAAGCCCCGGATGCGTTTGCATCCGGGGCTTTTGAAGTTCACGTCATCATGCGGTGGGAAGCTGGAGACCAAGGGAGATCATGGCGATCAGCGTGGAGTCGTATGCGTTGATGGTGCCGTCGCCGTTTACGTCGGCGTTGGCAAGACCGTCAGCGGAGAGCTGACCGCAGTTCATGAGGTAAGCGTTGAGAGTGGTAACGTCCTTCATGTCGACAATGCCGTCGCCGTTTACGTCGCCGAGAAGACCCGCGGGAGCGTTCTTCGTGTAGGTGACGGTGATGGTGACGTTGCCTGCGCCCATGGTGCCGGTCACGACAGCCTGGTCGG
>JAEEGK010016845.1_pt1 | contig 16011 bp, 5 predicted proteins | sample 8958771 | NCBI WGS metagenome assembly JAEEGK01 (sample SAMN16246547, study PRJNA631951) | gut metagenome | biome: gut microbiome; feature: rumen; material: SC-attached | host: Bos | place: Iran: Karaj | collected 2018-10
AAAAGAATATCATCATTATGGAGAAAAACAAAAAAATTTTCAAAAAATGTTAAATGCATTTCTTCATCCTTCAGTAGTAAAAATAGATGATAAAGATATATTTTGTGATACATTAAAAAAAAAAGGAAAAGAAAAAGAAATAAAAGAAAAAGAAGAAAAAGAAAAAATAAAATATATTTATTTTCTAAAACCACAAAATATAGAATATTATTATAATCAAATAAAAGAAAAATTAGGATTAAAAACAATAAATTATTATCAATTTTTTTCTTTTGTAAATATATTATTTAATCAATTAAAAATCTTTACAAAAAATGAATAATTAAAACCAAAAAATTTAGTAATAAATAAAGCATTACATTCAAGGAAAATATTATATAAAAATTTAATAGAATTTTCCAAAATTTGTTCAATTCCTTCTTACTCAGATTATCAATCATATTCTTTTTTTCAAAATTATATAAATTTAAAAGATTATAACGAAGACATTGAAATTCAACAAATTTCAGATTATTATTATTTAGGAAAAAAACTATCTTTTAAGGACATTCCTCCTACTTTAGTTTTATTTAATAAAGATTATCAATCTTTAAGTATTATAACTAAAGAAGATTCAATTATACCTAAAGAAAAAAAAAATTATTTGATTTATGGAATTCTCAAAATTCAAATGAAAAAATATATTTAATTAATTATAATAAATTATTTCAAGAAGAATTTCAAGAACAAGTATTAATTTATTTTAATATAAATAATAATAATAATAAAGAAATAAAAAAGTATTTTTTTAATGATTTTGTTTTAACAATGGATAATTATATGAAAATGATTATAATAGATATTAAATTAGAATGTAATATTCCTATTGTATTAATGGGAGAAACAGGATGTGGAAAAACATATTTAATTAAAATGATTAGTGAATTATCAGATGTTAAATTTAGTAAAATGAATATTCATTCAGGAATTACTGAAGAACATATAATTAATTATATGAATCAATTTAAAAAAGAAGAAAAAAAAGTTTATATTTTCTTTGATGAAATTAATACTAGTAATGTTATTGGTTTAATTTCTGAAATGATGTGTAATAGAACTTTAAAAGGAAGAAAATTAAATGATAATTTATATTTCATTACTGCTTGTAATCCTTATAGAATTAAAAAATCTTTTAATATTAATTATGGATTAAATGTGTTTAATGATTTTAATAAAAATAATTATCTTGATTATAAAGTTTTTCCTATTCCTATTTCTCTTTTAAATTTCACTTTTGATTTTGGAAATTTAAGTAATGAAGATGAAATAAAATATATTAAAGCTATGATTTCTCAAAGAAAAATCAATAAAAATTTAATTAATAATATTATTGAATTAATATCTTTTTCTCAAAAATATTTTAGACAAAAAATTAATTTATATTCAGTTAGTTTAAGAGATATTAAAAGATTTTGTTTGATATATCAATTTTTTAATGATAATTATTTTGATAAAATAAAAAAATATAAAACAGAAGAAAAAAATATAAGGTCAATTTATTTATCTCTTTATATTAATTACATAATAAAAATTCCAATAAAACAAAATAAAGAAGAATATTATAAAGAAATTGAGAAAATTCAAAAATCAAATTTAAAAAATTATAAAATAAGAGAAATAATAAATGAAGAAATTAACTTTTTATGTAAAAAGATGAAAATTCCAAAAGGAATAGCATTAAATAATACTTTAAAAGAAAATTTATTTTCCTTATTTACTTGTATTTTATCAAAAATTCCAATTTTTATTATTGGAAAACCAGGATGTAGTAAAAGCATAGCAATGGAAATTTTATATGATTCTTTAAAAAAGGATTTTTTTAAAGATTTTCCTGAATTAATATATATTTATTTTCAAGGTTCTATAAATACTACTTCGAAAGAAATTGAAGAAGCTTTTACAAAAGTTAAAAATTTAAATAATAATTTAAATAAATATATTCCTGTTTTATATTTAGATGAAATGGGCTTAGCTGAAAATTCAAAAGATAATCCGTTAAAAATTTTACATTTTGAATTAGATGAAATTTATGATAATGATATTTATTCTATTATTAATAATAAAAAGAATGATAATGATAATTTTAATAATAATAAAATTTCATTTGTTGGAATATCTAATTATAATTTAGATTATTCTAAATTAAATAGAGCTATTATTTTATATAGAAATGACTTAGATAATAATGATTTAATTGAAACTGCAAAAGAAATTTCTGTTTCTTTAAAAGTTAAAGAAAATGTAAATATTATTAAAAAATTAGCTGATGTTTATTCTAAATATAAAATGAAATTAACAAATGAAATTTATAAAGATTTTCATTCTCAAAGAGATTTTTATTTTTTAATTAAAAATCTTTGCCAAAAAATTAAAAATAATCCTTTAATTAGTTATAATGAAATATTAGGATTATGTTTTACATATTTAAATGTTAATTTTTCTGGTTTAAATAAACAATTAATTAAAGATTATGTTTCAATTATTGATATTTTTAACCAAGAATTCAAATGTGTTAGTTATGAAAAATTTAATTTAAAAAATGCAATTATTAATAATATTAAAAATATTGATTCAAGATATTTATTATTAATTTCTAATTCTTCAACTTCAGATTTTTTATTAGAATATATTTTAAAAAAATTAAATAAATACTATTCAATTTTTATTGGAAGTAAATTTTCAAATGATTTAAATCAAAAAAGTTACTCTTTGAAAATAATAAATAAAATAATATCAAATATTGAATTTGGGAATTTTATAATATTTAAAAATTTAGATATTATTTATTCTTATTTTTATGATTTATTTAATTTACATTTCCATTATTTAAATGAAGATACAAATAAAAAATATGTTAAATTATCAATTGGAATGATTAACATTCCAAGATTATTTATTAATAACAATTTCAGATGTGCTATTATAATTAATGATAATGAAGTTTATAACAAAGATCCTCCTTTTTTAAATAGATTTGAAAAATATATTATTTCTTTTAATATATTTTTAAATGAGAATGAGCAAAAAATTTGTGAAAAAATTTATACTAAATTCAATTTTTTATTTAAATGCAATAATAAAAATATTAAATGTGATTTTGATTTAAATAAAATGAAAATTAACTTTGGAAAAGAAGAAATTTATGGTTTGTTTTATAAAGTTAAAGAAGATATTAAAAATAATAAAAATGAAATTTCTACTTCTAATATTAATTATCAATTAATTGAAGAAACAATTATTAAAATTTTATGTAATAACTTAAGCCAAGATACAATTATTTATTCTAAATATTCAAATTTACCAAAGGACTTTTTACAAATTATTTATAAGAATTATAATTTAAAAGTTAAAAATAATTTAAAAGAATTTTTATTAACGTTAAAAACAAGAAAAAATATAATTTATACTTTCACTTCAGAAACTTTTGATTTATTAATTGAAGATATGATACTTTCATTTAATAATATTATATTAAATAAAAAGAATGTTGAAGAATATTATATTTCTAGTTTTCAATCACAGTTTGATGTTGAAGAAACTTTATTTAATTTTTATGGAAATAATAATCATATTTTATTTTTAAGATTCGGTATTACTCAATTTAAACATTTAAATCATATTATTTCTTTAATTGAAACTTTAGAAAAAGAAATGAATGTGAGTTTAGAAAAAAAAAATAAAACAATTATTTTTGTAGTTAATATAAAAAGGTTTTTTTATAATGAAAAAAAAACAGAAGATAATTATATTAAAGAAAAAGATTCAATAAGTAATTTAACAGAATATAATCAAATTTTAATAGATAATTTATATGGTGAAAGTATTAAAGTTTATTTAAATGATATAATAAATTCAAATGATAAACTATTATTATCTTTAAATTTAGAAGATAATTATAAAATATTATTTAATAAAGCTTTAAATAGTTTAAAATTAAAGAATAAAAATATTGAAAATAAAGAGAATGTGTTTAAAAAAATAAAAGAATTATTAGAAAAATATATTTTGAATTTAAACGAACCAATTAAAGCATTTCTTAATGAAAGTAATATATCAAATAAAACAATTGATTTATTAAGAGATTATTTAAATTATATAAAAATACAATGTCAAAAATATATTACTTTTATATTAATAAATCTTTATGAAAGTAGTTTAATCAATTATTATAATAATTCTTCAGAAGAAATAGATTCAGAAATTGAATTATTATTAAATAAGAATATTAATTTAGAAAATATTGAAATTGATTTTGAAAGTAATTATATATTTAAAAATAATATTTATGAAATTCCTTATATTGATTTTTATTTTCATGATTTAAATGATATTATTATTAATAATTCTTTAATAATATCATTTATTCAAAATGAACATATTTTATCCTTTGAAACTGAAGAAAATAGTCTAACAAAAGATGAATATATTAAAAAGAAAAATAATATTTTACAAAGTTTAATAAATGAATCTAAATCTTTAATTGATTTAAATAAAAAATATCAATTTTTACTTTATGAAAAAAATTTAGATAAATTTAAAAATGATTTTTCAAATTATTTTCTATTAAACAATAAAATTATAATATTAACTGAAGAAATAATTCCTCTTATTAATTATATTTTAGATTTAATTTGTATTTCATATAAATTCTTTAGTAACATTGAAGAAACAAATTTAAATTTAATTATTTATTGTTTTTTATGGTTTGAAAGTTATAAAAAAAGCTTTTTAAATAAATTTTTCCAAAATTTAATTTTATTTAGTCAATTCTGCGGTTATAATTTAATATCAATTAAAGAACAAATAAAAGAATTAATAGATAAGAATATTATATTTTATCAAAAATCAAAAAAAAATCCAGAAATGAAAAAATTAAGCAATGAAATAATATTTTTATTAAATGAATCATTTTTATTTTTATTAAATAAATGTTTAACAGTTAAAAACTTATATGATATTCAATTTCAAAAAATTAATGAAATTTATCTTAATTGTAAATCTTTTCAAAGTGATTTTAATCTTTACGGAAACAAGTATTGGAAATTTAAAATGAATATTTTATTATATAAAAATTTAAACAGAGATGATTATAATGAAGTAATTAAAATAGAAAATAATTTAAATGAACAAAATCAAATAAATATTATTAAAGAAGAAGTATTAAAGTTAAAAACAATAAAATTAAACAAAAACTCTTTTTATAATAATAACACTTTTATAATTAAGTTATTAATATGTAAAAATAAACTTTTTGAATCAATAATTATAAAAGATAATATATTTAAAATTATATTAAAGGATGAAAATTTATTAATTAATTCAAAAGGAATTTTTAATTTAGTTTTATCTGATTTTGTAAACTTTAATCCTTTTAATGAGGATAATTATATGATTTCATTTAATGAGAAACAAAGAACTTTTATTGAAAAAATAGAAAAAGAAGAAAAATCAAATAATAGTGAAATTATTTATCGATTGTTAATTATGGATATTTTTTCTAAATTTATTTTAAATCTTTTTTTTAATAATAAAGAAGAAAGATTTAATGTTTTAAAAAAATTTATTGAAGAAATAAATTCCATTAAGAAAGAAGAAAAAGATTTATATTATTATTATAAAATTGAATATATTAAAATTTACTTTTTTTTCATTTCTAAAAAAATAATTGATAATAAATACATAGAAAAAGAAGAAGTTAGAAATTTTATTCAATTTGTTAATAATAATAATTTAAAAGAAGAAATAAAAATTTATTTAATTAAATGTATAAAATTTAGATTAAATGATTCTTTTTCAAATTTAGAATATTATAAAGGACCAATTAATTGGGTTAAAAATTTTATAGAAAAGCAAAAGTCTAAATATTTATATTTACCAATGAAAATAATATATATTAATTTTGAAGAAAAATATAAATCAATGGAAAAGATATTTAGAGATTATGAAACAAATAAAAATTCAAATTTAGAGTTCTTAAACGATGAAGAAGATAATTTTGCTTTTGCTCATTATTTTTATAATGAAAAAGCATGTTTTTTATTTAAAAATAAAGAAAATAATTTAATTAAAGAGAAAATAATTGAAGAAGATAAAATTCAAAATTTATCTATAAATACTAAAAATTTAATTAATTCAATTTCTCAAAGTGTAAATAATTATTCAGATGAAGAAATTTCTTTATTTATTTTATTCTTTAATATTTGGTCTTTTTTTTCTGAATTTTATAAAGATATAATTAATAATAACACAATAAATACAATTAAAGCATTTAAAATAGAAGAAAAAAAAGAAAATTATAATTATTTAATTTTTAATTTTATTTTATTATCATTTCAACATGTTATTACATTTATTGAAAAAAAAAAGATTTTAATTGATAAACAAATAAAAAAAATATTTAATAAATTAACTAATATTGTAATCAAAAATTATAAAATTAATAATGTTTATTGCCTTATTTATCATTTATTATCTAAAAAATATGATATTAAAGCAATAAATGAACCTATTGAATTTATACATAATTTTATTTATATTGCTTTAAATGAAATAAGTGATAATAATATTTATGAAAGTTATTATATAAAATATTGTTTAAAATTAGATTTAAAATATAAAAATCCAAGATTTCAAATAAATGAAATGTTTAATATTCAAATAAATCAAATGAATAATTCAGATGAAATTCTTTTTTTATTTAAACAATTTATTAAACCAAAAGATATTATTAAAAAATGTATTGAAAATAAAAAAGATTCTTTAATTACTATTTATCATAATGAAAATAATCAAAAACTTTTTGAAAAAATAAATATTTTAATTACAAAAATAAAACCTTTAATAGGATCTTTAAATAAAATATATTCTAATAAAATAACAAAAGGAAAAGCAATAAATTTAACATTAGAAAAAGTCATAAGAGAAAATCATTTAAAAGAAGAATTTAATGACTTTGAAAAAGGATTAAATGAATTAGAAATTAATGATTTTTCACAAAATATTTCTTTAATTGATTTATTATTTCAAGATAAAGAAGATAATAAATATAATAAATTTAATTTATTTAAAAAAGTAAACTCATTAATTGATGACTTTAATAAAATTAGAATAAATAATACAAAAGTATTTGAGAATATAATAAATAATGAAATAAATTTTTTTGATATTACAAGTGAAAATATTATTCCAACGTTAAATGAAGAAGAAAAAGAAAATTCAATTTTTTATGATAATTTAAATAGAATTATAATAAAAGATAAAAATAATGATAATTATTTAGATTTTTCTTTATATTCAAATTTAAATTTTGATTATGAAAAAATAAATGAAATGTATTATGAAAAATATAAAAATTATTTATGGAAAATTCCAAAAATTCAAAAATTTATTTTTTGTTTTGACAATGAAGTTCATAATTTAATTAATTCATTTTATTCTTGTTTTCCACTTAAACAAATTTCAAATGAAGAAGAAAATGAAATTGAAAAGTGTCTTAAGGATAAATTTCAACCTTTTCATTTTTTATGTTTCATTATTAAAATTTTAAATTATTGGAAAAAAAATAATAAATTCTTTTTCGAAAAAAAATTAATTGATGAAATTATTTTACTTGAAAAAGAAATAAATGAAGTTAATATTTATAAAAAATTTTTTGAAAAATTAAATTTTGATACTGAGAAAATTTTATTAATTTATGAATATATAGAAAATAAATATTATAAAAGCTTAATTGATGATAATATTTCAAAATATTATAAAAAAAAAATAGATGAAAAATTATCCAAAAAAATTTTAGAATACTTTCAAGATAGAGAAAATGAAAAAAAAAATTTTATGAAGATTTTAAGAAAATTTATTTTAAGATTTTTAATTTCAATTCCTTTATTTTCTGAAAATTTTGATTTAATTAAAGCATTAATTTCAATGAATAATAATTTAAACTTTGATGATTTTGATAAATGGTTAAAAAATAATAATATAAAATTGACTATTGAAAATAGTGTTGAATTATATTATTTATTAAAAGAAAATAAAAGTCCTTTAAAAAAAAAAAAAAAATATAAATGATTAATATTTTTTTAGTTACATAAATATAATTTAAATTTTTGCTTTTCAGTAAATAATTATTTATTTTTTTATTATATAATTCTGTTAACTTTTTTTAATTTATATTTAATAACTTTCATCATTATAAAAATAAATATTTTATTCAATTTCCTAATTTTAATTCTTTAACACAATCAATATTAGAAGAAATTGATATTGAATTAAAAGATGAAAAAAAAAATTTGAAAATAAAAAAAATGTAATTAAATTTTCTTTATTTTTATAAATTAAAAATTATTATGAATTTCATTTGAAAACTTTTTTTACTTTCCACCAAAAAAATATTAATTATTTATTAAATAAATGTATTAATGATTAAAAAGATTTTTCTAAAATAATACTTTGTTCAACAATTTCATTTAGTATTTTATTAGATTCTGTTCTTTCTCTTTCTTTAATTCTTTTTCTTGTGAATTTTGAAAAATTAAAAACATTTGGAACCAACAATTCACTAAATATAATAATAGAAATTAAATAACCTGAGAAAACAATAAAATTTAAGAATGGGGTAGTAATAGTAACATTTAACTTTAAGAAATATTCAATTAAATATATATATTGATAAAAAAGATATGTTGCACTTGCTAATATTAAATAAGAAGGATCAAAAAATTCATTAATTAATAATTCTAAACATTTTAAAGAAAATAACGTAAATACATAAATTATCATAGTGATTTTATAATCAATTACTTCATTCCAAAATAGCTTTTGATTATTTAAAAATTCATCTTTATCTTTTATAAGAAAATAAATCATTAATAAAAATAAAAAAATAATTTGAACAATTCCTTCATAAAATATTATTAAAAATATATCAACATATAAATAATGTATTAAATATTTTTCTAAACAAATTTTAAAAGAAGAAAATAAAAAATCATAACCATTATCATAATGATTTGATACTAATTTGTTTAAAAAACCTTTAAAATCATTTAAATTCCTTTTATAAGCTGATAAAATATCACATATTAACATAATTCCAAGAGAAACATAATGATGTCTATAACTATTAATTTTTAAAATAAAATGAGATAATATCATAATTTCAAATAATAATAAACCACAAATATAATAACTAATATCAGCTTTTCCTTTATTTGAAGTTATTGAATAATAATATCTATGTCCTTCAAAAATTCCACATATAATTAATAATATTATTTCTTTTTTATTTTTTATTTTCTTTTTTTTTTCAACAAATGAAAATCTTTGAATTTCTAAAGAAGATGAAGTATATCTATCATTAATATCTTTTTGGATAATATTCTTTCGTTTGTTTCTTTTATATGATAGTAAAATTCCTGATAATTGAAGTATACTTATCATAATTGGAATATTTAAAGTATTAGAATAAAATATATTATTCCCACTATTAAATTCATTATTATTTGATTTTATATCTAATAATCCAAATTTTATTTCTCTGGTTATTACAGTAAAAATATAATAAAAAACAACATATAATAATTTTGGAGAAAAATCAAATTGAATTATAGACATTTATTTTAAAGTGTAATTATATAAAATAAAAAATATGATTTTCATAATCATAATGATATTGAATTTTTTTTCAAATGAAAAATAAATATAATGATAAAAAAAAGAAAGAAAAATATTTATATATTTTTTTATCATCAACCTTTAAATTACGAATTTCTTTAATAATCAAATAAAAAATTAAAATAAAAAAACTTGTATTTATATAAACAATATAATCTATTAATCTTATTATTTTTGAAATAATCTAAAATTTCAAATATATTATATTAATAATGTTTTTCTATCTGTAAATGGTCTTAATATTCTTTTAAGTTTTTTTAAGAAAACCAATTTTTGAAATTAATATTTCTGAGATGAATGTTTGATTTTTGATAAAATTAAAGGAAGTGTTTTTTTTATTTTTTGATTTCATTATCAATAAATTAATTTTATTTTATTGTTTTTTTTTATAAAAAATTTAATAGAATTATTAATATAATAAAATTAATAATCTATTTATTTGAGAATCAATTTCTTGATTAAATATTAAATAAATAAAAGAAAAAAATTCAAAAAAAATAGTTTATTATCCAGAAAAATAAATTAACAAATAAAAATTAAAAAAATTAAGATAATATGAAATTTGATTGGTCAATCTCCTTAAAAAAAAAGAAAAAAAAAACTCGAAATGAATAGAAATAAAACAATAATTTTAAACCAAATTATTCTTTAATAAAAGATCAACAATTTTTTCAATTTTCATAGCTTCAAGAACAATTACAAAAACTTTTTTCCTGATTTAACAAATTTTTTTATTTTTTCACTAATTACAAAATCACTTTCTATTTCATTAAGGTATTTTAAATCTTCTCAAATATTACCATTTAAATCCATTATAAATAATTATCTTCATCACAATTAATAACAGTAAATTCAGATTTTTTACTTTGAGGAATAATAACATTATAATCATCAGGTAATGTATCTTGATATTTTTTTCTAGTAAATATATTAATTCCGACTTAATTTATTTTTGCATGACCATGTTTCCTATTTTTTAATTGATTTATATTCTATTATTTTTACAAGGAGATTTTGGAAAAGAATATAATCTTTTTTTTTAAAAGTTTTATTGAGACTATTGATTGAGATAAGTTTGTTTTGGTAATATTTCTGTATCTGACATTTGGCTTTTCTTTTTGTTTTTTTTTTTGAGATTTTATTGGGTTTTATAAATTTTTAAAGGCTTTTTTATTTTTTTTATTAGTGTAATATTGATTTAAATAAAAAAATAATATAAGAAAAAAAGAATTTAAGTATTATTTTAAATATAAATACAAATTCAAATTTAGATTCACAAAAGGAACAAAAAATAATAATTATAATGAAATAATATCTCAAACAACAAAAAGTCAAAGAAATAATAATTTAAATTATAATTTGAATATGAAAAATATTTTAGAAAATAAAGGAAATTTACAAAATCTAATTAACAATATTACTAATCCTCAGCCAGAGAAAGAGAATATAAATAATAATAATGATTTAAATTTTAATTTTATTCATAAATCAAGAACAGATAATAATTATATTCCTTCATTAACAAATGAAAATAAAACAAATAATCAAAATGAAATTAATTCATATCAAAGAAATAAAGTTAAAAGTTCATTAAATTCCAAAAGAGAATACAATAAAAATAATAATGAAAATAATGAAAGAATAAATATAAAGAAAGAAAGAATAATGAATGATTTATTTAAAGATAATGAAAGAAAAACTACAAAAAGAACTGTAAGTCCAAATGTATTTAATGTTAAAAATTATTATTTCTCAAATGATTTTTCAAATGATAAATTTAAAAATTTAGCAAGTAAATATGAAGAAGACAGAAAATCAAAAGATTTTAATATAAGTAAAAATTATTTAAATAATAATACAAAATCAAAATATGAATTTACTACAAAATTCTCTTCTAAAAACACTAATAATTTCTTAAATAATGATAATGATAATTTAGATAATTTTGCAGATTTTACTATAAGAAAATCAGTTAATCAAGTTCAAAAAAATAAAAATTTTGGAAATAATAATTTAAATGTTCTTAATTTTGATTATCCAACAAGTAAAAATACATTTAATGATAAAAAGAATAATTCTAGTTTAGTTTCAATTAATGAAAATGATATTAGAGCTTTATCTAGTAAGATTAGATTTTTAACTAAAGAGGAAATTAAAAATATGAATAGAAGCTTAATTGATGAATTAATATCTCTTTCAAATTCAATAAAAAGAGTATTTCAAGATTCTTAATAAAAAACAAATAAATATAATTTATTAAATTCTTTTCCAAAAATTTCTTTTGAAAAAAATATCCTTTAATATAAATCTTCCTTAAAAAACCTTTTTATAAAATTTATTTAATTTTAATTAAAAAATAAGATAATCAAATTTAAAAACAAAACAAAAAAAACCCAAAAATCCAAATCTCCAACTAATTAAAAAGCAAAAATGAATTTACTTAGATTTCCAAATCATACAAGTATTATCTTTACTAGCAGTAATAATAGTATCTCCATCATAATTAAAAGCACAAGAGAAAATTTCATCAGTATGTCCTTCTAATATTTGTCTACAATCACCAGTATCAACATCCCATAATCTACAAGTACAATCACTCGATCCAGTAATAAGAGTATAACCTCTTGAATCAAAAACAACTTTACTAACATCATTAGTATGTCCTTTTAAAACATAATCAGTTTTCAAAGTTTTAACATCATAAATTCTTGCAGTATTATCTGATGAAGCACTTGCTATTTTAGTTCCTGTTAAATTAAAAGTAACATCCATTATTTCATCAGTATGACCTTCAAAAGTAAATAAGCTTTCAGCAGGATTTCTTAAATCCCATAATTTAACTGTTTTATCAATTGAACTTGTAATTACTTGATTACCAGCATAATTAAATTGACAAGCTGAAATTTCTGCAGTATGTTCATCTAAATCTGCTATTAATGAACCATTATAAGCATCCCATATTTTAGCAGTTTTATCAAAAGAACCTGTTAATATTTTATCACCATCCATATTAAATGAAGCACTTATAACTTCACCTTCATGTTCTAATTGAAATATTTCTGTTTCTGTTTCTAAATTCCATAATTTAGAAGTTTTATCCATTGAACCTGTTAAAAGTAATTGACTCATTGGATCAAATTGCAAACATACAATTTCCATATTATGACCTATTAAAGTAGTTAAACAATTTCCATTTTGAACATCCCATAATTTAGCAGTTTTATCAAAAGAACCTGTTGCTACTCTATCACCATAAGGTAAATTAAATGATATTGAATAAACAACATTAGAATGACCTGTTAATTTCTGAAGTAATTCTCCTGATTGAGTATCCCATATTATACATGTTCTATCATATGATCCTGTTATAAAGCGAGAACCGTTTTTGTTAAAAGCACAATTTGTTAATGGAAGTTCATGACATTTTAAAGTGTTTTTTAAATTATATTTTTGACGAGGCTTTTCTGATGTTACTTCTATTAATTTTTGAATCACTTTTTCTAATTTTTTTGAATGCTTTATTGTTAATGGTTCTTTTTTATTGATTTCTGATATTAAATATTCTACGTCTGAATTTTCACTTAAGTTTAATAAGTCTATTGATTTGTTCTCTATTAAACCACTTCCGTCTTTAAATTCTAATATTAAACCTGGAGGAAAAAAACGAACTTGGATTTTTTCGAGTTTTTTATTAAATGAATCCATTTTTTAAATATTTTTAATTATACTTTTATTTTATTTTTTTTTTATTTGGAATTATTAATTTTTTTTTTTGTTTTTTGATCATTTTTTTATTTTTATTTATAATAATTTAAAATTATTTTAATATAAACTTTTATTTATTTAAAAAATTCTTAATAATTTAAATATCAAATCATCCTTAATATTTCACTCAAAATTAATATACTAATTATATTTAATCTTTTAAATAAACAAATATTCACTATATTATACAATCTAATATTATAAACTTTTAAAAGCTTATTTAAAACAAGAACAATTACTTTTTTTATAATTCCTAAACAATTTCTTTATTTCTTTATTTTTAATATATTTATAAGCATTTTTAATATAAGAATAAGGCCACTTACAATAAAATAACAAAAATTTAGTTAAATTATAATAATTCCATCTAACTGAAACATCGAGTATGCTTTCATTATTTGAATTTAATAATAAGTAATTTGCCCCATTATCAATTAATATTTTTGCAATATTTTCATATCCATGTAAACATGTTAAAAATAAAGGTGTATGATCTTCATAATTAGGAACATTGACAAAATTATTTTTTTTTAATAAATCAATTATTTCTTTTTCATATGAATCAAAACCATATTTAATTATTTGAAATAATTTAACTTGATCTAAAATATAATTCATTCCTTTATCATCTTTATTCGAATTATTTACATTAGTTAAATTATTTAAATTATTATCTTTAATTTCTTTTATTTCTTTTTTTTTGAATATTTCACTAAAGTTACTAATAGACAATCTTTTAACTTGGATTTTTTTCAAATGTAAAATAAAAATAAAAACATTAATTAAAATATACCATTTATGTATTATAATATTATGATGATCTATTAAGCTTTCATCTTTAGGATTTTGTTCTAAAGTAAAAAATTTATTTTTAAAGAATCTTTCAATAAAATCTATTTCATCTTCATTACTTTCACTTCTTTGAGTTTCTAACCTTGTAACTTCTGATTCAGAAGTCATAAATTTTAATAATTTATTTGAATTAAATGAAGAAGGTCTTACATATTGAAAACTAACATTTTTTATCTTTTTATTACTATTATGTGTTAAGATTGACCCATAACTTGAATTCATAATTTATATTATTAATATAAATCATTTGAAAATAAAAATTTTATTTTAATTATTTTTTAAAAATCTTATTGGTGTTATTAAATAAAAACTTAAAAAAGTAAAAAGAAAAAAAAAACAATAAATTAAAAGTAAATTTATTTAAAACTTTTCACCAATAAAATAAAAATTAAAAATTTAATTTTTTCTTTATTTTGTATCTTGTGTTAAAAAGAAATCTTCATCTTTTTTTTCTTCTTTTTCTTGATATTCACCAGCATCACTTTTTTTAATTTCATTTAATTCTTCTTCAGAAAAGACTTTTTGATAAATATCATCTTTATCTTTATATTTCCCGCTTTCTAAAATATTAGTTACTTTATTTCTTAAAGCAATTTTTCTAGCTTGTAAATCTTCATTTAATTTTTTTTTTTTTTCACTAATTTTAATTTTTTCTTCTTTCATTTTTGCTAATCTTTGATCTCTTTTTTCCATTTCTTCAATTTTTTTTTGTTTTTGATATTGTTGTTGCTTTTCAAATCTTCCTAAACTTTCAGAAATATCTTCTTCTTTCATTGCTTTTTCTAATAATTTATCATTTGCTTGTTTAATATTTTCTTCTTTTTGCTTTTGAATTTTTTCATCTGATTGTTTAAATTTTTTTAATAATTTTTTTCTTTTTTCTTTTTGTAATTTTTCATTTTTTTCTCTTGTTTCTACTAATTTTTTTTCTCTTTCTTCTATTTGTTTTTGTCTTTCAATTTGTTCTTTTTTTTTTTGTTCCTCTTTTTGTTCTTGTATTTTTTCTAATTCTTTTTGTTTTTTATTATAATCATCTACTTTTTTTTTTAATAATTTCTCATTTTCTTTTAAAACTTTTTGTATATCTTCTTCTTTTTTTTTTATTTCTTCTTCATGCTTTTTTCTTTCTATTTTTGCTTGTTTTTCTTCTTCGATTTTTTTTTCTTCTTCTTTTTTTACTTTTTCTTCATAAGCTTTTCTTTTTTTTTTTATTTCATTTTCACTCTTTTCAATCGCAGCTTCAATTCTTTTTTGCTTTTCTTCTTTCTTTTTTTCTCTTTCTAAAGCTTCTTCTTTTCTTTTTTTTTCTAATTGCTTTATTCTATTTTCTTCTTTTTCATCCATTTGCTTTTGCTTTTCTTTTTTTCTTTTCATTTCTTCTTTTAAGTTTTCTTCCATTTTTTTCTTTAATTCTTCTTGTCTTTGTGCATTTTCTTCTTTTTTTTTTTTTATTTCTTCTTCTATTTTTTTCATTTTTTCTTGTTCTTTTTTTTCTCTTTCTCTTTCTTTTTCTTCTCTTTCTTTAAATTTCTTTTCTAATTCTTTTGCTTCTTTTTTAGCTTTTTCTTTTTTTTCTTCTTCTTTTTTTTTTTGTAATTCTTCTTTTTCTTTTTTTTGTTTTTCTTTTTCTTCTTTTATCTTTTCTTCTTTTTCTTCTTGTAATTTTATTTTCTCTTGATTTTT
>JAEEGK010016846.1_pt1 | contig 16011 bp, 13 predicted proteins | sample 8958771 | NCBI WGS metagenome assembly JAEEGK01 (sample SAMN16246547, study PRJNA631951) | gut metagenome | biome: gut microbiome; feature: rumen; material: SC-attached | host: Bos | place: Iran: Karaj | collected 2018-10
GTGGGCACGACCACCGCTATCTCCGTGCCGGCCAAGGGGAAGTCCTTCACGACCCCTCCGATGTCCGTGCACAGCTTGACTATCTCCTCCCTGTCCTCCCCTGGGACCGACATGGTCACCATGAGCATCTGGGAGCTCCTGTTCTTCTGGAGGACCACCCCTCCGACGTCCTCGATCATCTCGAAGAGCTCCTCGGAGCGGTACACCCCTCCGTCGTACATCATGACCTCGAACATTCACTGGCCTCCCATGCGCCGGTGCACGGCTTCGCCCTCCTCCATCATCGCGGAAAGCATTATCTCCTCCGTCGCGACGACGGTGATCACGTTCCCGTCCATCAGGACCCTGCGGTTCTTGATACCCTCGGGCATGGCCCTCCACAGGGCGCCCAGGATCTCGCGCTTGTCCTCCTCGCCGGAGGAGACCACCATCGACCCTATCTCCGACGCGCTCGCGCCGGCGACGTCCAGGTCGAACCTGGTCTGCTGGGCCACCGCCCTCCTGCCGTACCTCCCCCAGAGGAGGGACAGCATGGCGGGCGCGTAACGCTCCTGCGACACGGTCAGATGGACGCCCCCGGCCTCCTCCCTGACGTTCGCGACGTCGGCGATGGTCTTCACCGACGGCTCCGCCTTCAAGGCTATGGAGAATATGAACAAGGGGACCTCGGGACGGAGGGTCATGTCCGCCTTGTCGATGAGCACCGCCTTGTTCAGGTCGCTCATGATCTCCTCGAACAGGCTAGCATAGGCGTCCCTCCCGTAGACGTCGTCGCCAGAAACCGCTGTCTCCATGCGCGTCCCTCACAAGAATCCGGAGCTCAGCAGGGCTCCGCCCACCGCTCCTATGTACTGGGAGTCCGGAGGCACTATCGGGGCCTCTCCGAGGATCTCCCCCACGGCGGTGACCAGGCCGGAGATCAGCGACGTGCCTCCGACCTGTATGATCGGATGCCTGACGTCTATCTCCTGCAGCTGCTGCTCGTACACCTGCTCGGCGACGGAATGGCAGGCCGCGGCGGCCACGTCCTCGAACCTCTTCCCCTCCCCGAGGGTGGTGACCAGGTCCTGTATCCCGAACACGGAGCAATAGGAGTTCATCTTGGCGTTCCTCCAGTTCCCCTTGTCCGCGATGGCGCCAAGCTCGGTGACGTCCACCTTCAGCCTCTTGGAGGTCATCTCGAGGAACCTCCCCGAGGCGCCTGCGCATATGCCTCCCATGGTGAAGTTGTCCGGCACGCCGTCCCTGACCGTGATGGCCTTGTTGTCCATCCCCCCGATGTCGATGATGGTGGCCTCGCCCCTCTGCCTGTCGGCGAGCCAGACCGCCCCCTTGGAGTTGACGGTCAGCTCCTCCTGCACCAGCTTGGCATGGAAATGCTCGCCGAGGGTGAAGCGCCCGTAGCCGGTGGTCCCGATGGCCTCCACCTGCTTCATCTCGATCCCGGCCATCTTCAAGGCGTTCTCCAGGACCGACGTGGCCGATGCGACTACGTCGCCCGACGGGGTCCAGTCCTTGCCGATGATCTTGTTGTTCTCCATGACGACCGCCTTGGTGGTGGACGACCCGGAGTCCAGCCCGACGGTGATGCCGGTCTGCCTCTCCCTGGACAGGAGCTCCTTCCTGGTCACGATGGTGACCAGCGCCTCCATCCTCGTCAGGAGCTGGGAGGCCTTCAGCCTCTCGGTGAAGGAGTACGTGACCACGGGGAGCCTGGTGTTCTCCTGGACGAACCTCCTGAGCTCGTTCCTCACCAGGGCCGCCTCGGCGCACCTGAAGCAGGTGGTGATGAACACCGCGTCGGCGTCGTACTTGCCGTCGGCCAGCCTGACCGCCCTGGCGATCATGAGCTTGAGCTGCGCGGAGCGGGGGACGAACCCGAACCTCTTGACGGCCTCGTCGATCTCCGCCGCGGACACGTCAGGGTACACTATCTTCGCGCCCACCGACCTGGCCGCCTTCTCTATCTCGTACTGCACGCTGCTGTACTCCGTCCCGCAGGAGAGCTGCGCTATCTTGATCGTCATTTCAATCCCTCCAGGAACTCCTTGGCCTTCGCGACGAAACCGACCGCCTGGTCGTCGTCCTCCGGGTAGCTGACGTGGAGCGTGGGTATGCCGCGCCTCTTGATGAGGTACTTGACCATCAGGTTGGAGCGCTCGCACCCGACGCAGCCGAAGCTGTAGGGGCAGTCGTCCATCACGATGGCGGCGTCCGCGCTCTCTATCAGGGGGCCCCAGAGGGCGAGCCTCCCCCTGACCCCGGACGGGACCTCGACCCCCGCGTACTTCAGGCCCTTGACGACGTCGTCCAGGGTCACGTTCATGGGCGGCATGTCCACCTCTATGTTGTCCACCCTCTCCTGGATGGCCGCCATGGTGCTGAGGGGCTCGTGGCCGAACCTCTCCACCAGGTCGAACAGCACCAGGCTGTTCGGAGGATCTATGAAGACCTTCATCGCTGTACCTCGCAAATCTTCTTGAACTCGTTTACCGGAATGCGTTTCTTCGCCGGAGCCTCGGCATACTCCGCCCCGGCCTCCACCGCCTCGAGCCCGCGCTGTATCCTGGACAGCAGCGCCCACTCCTCCTCGAGCTGGGCGAACCCGGGCCTCGTGCCGTGCTGGGCGCGGCATCTGCGCGGATCGCTGCACGGATACGCCCTGACCTTGGTGAACACCTCGTTGCGGTACTCCTCCCTGACCTTGTCGCGGATGGACAGCACCAGGTCCCTGGGGCCCTCCACGAGGCATCCGTAGCACGTCTCCTTCACCAGGGCCTCCGCCCCGAAGGCATGCACCATGCGGACCAGCTGGTCCGGGGTGAGCCTAGACCTCGGGGATATCATGAATAGCCTGGTCTCTCTGATCTCGCTCATAAATCCACCTCGGTGATGTACACGTAGTCGTCGTCCTTCAGGCCGTCCATCAGCCTGTCCAGATCGTCGGCGAACCTGCCTATGATGTTCGTGCCGTAGGGCTCCTCCCCGGTCGGGCCGTACTCCTTGCTGTCCTGGAGCCTTATGCCTATCAGGCCGTGGTGGGGCCTGGCCTGGTTGGTCAGCCCGATGTCTCCGCGCTTGACCTTCTTGAAGGGCTCCTGCGGATAGAGGTTCTTGCCCTTCATGTCGTCGCCGTAGAAGGTGACCATCGGAAGCCCCTCGAAGGTGAACTGGACCTTCAGCACGCCCACGGGCTTGTGGTTGAGCCCCGTGATCTTCCTGAAGTACGTGACGCTCAGGGGGTCGTCCTCCGAGAGCCTGATCTTGAACACCTTGCCCCTCGGGACGCCGAACGTCTCGGCCTCCCCTTTCGACAGGGCCGCCATCGTGTGCTCCGGCGACTGCTCCGCGATTATGGCGTCGTCCGACACGTCGCCGGTCCTGATCTGCCTGATCCCGGCCTTGGCCAGGAACTCCGCGCCCTCCGCCTGGGTCATCCCGACGGCCAACGCGCGGGGGGGATCGGTGATCACCGCGAAAGACGAGCCCGCGGGGGCCTTCGAGACTATCGCCATGCCCTGGAACGCCTTCCCGGCCGAATTGTGCTGCGGGGACAGCTGCCTGCGGTCCTTGTAGATGTACAGGCGCCCGGTCCCGATGCCGGAGCACCTGACCGCGACGGAGCCGCGGTCCCTGATGCGGACGGTCTCCGCGGGGATCGCGACGTCGAGGTCCTCTGAGCAGGCCACGTAGCTCCCGGTGGACTCGGTAGCTTTTATAGAGCCCTTCCCGGCTAGGACCAGGAGCTGCTCCGCGGATTCGGGGGACTCCTTGTCCAGGGAGATCCCGACGCAGGTCTCCACCACGTATCCGTCGTCGAGCTTGAACGACAGGTCGTCGGTGACCACGACGTCCTCGGTGCTGGTCTCCGACATCAGCGGACGCACCGCGGTTATGCGGTCGCCCTCCCTGACCTTGTCCAGGATGTGCCTGCCCACGGTTATCCTGCCGATGACTCCCCGCCCCGCCCCGTAGGAGCCGGAGTGGGAGTCCCTCGCCAGCATCAGGTAGGTGGTGTTGTTGTCGAACCCGCCCAGGGCCAGGAAGCACTCGTACCTGGCATAGCGGTAGGTGCCCCTGTCGACCTCCAGGTCCGACGGGAACGCACCGAACGCGACTATGTCGTGGGTGACCCACCTGGAGTTCATGTCCGCCATGGCGCCCATCATCCCGCTCCTCCACTTCTCGGCGAGCGGGGACTCGTCCAGGCGCATGACCATGGTGCCGGCGTCCGTGGATATCTCGAAGTCCCTGGTCTCCGCGACCACCTTCTTCTCGGACAGGCGCACCGACACCAGCCCTCCCTTCACGTAGGGCTCCCCCGCCACCGCGGTCTTGAGGGTGGAGCCGGCCTTCAGCTTCTTCTCCTTGCCGTTGACTGTGACTATCATGGCGCACGCTCCGGAAGCATCGACTGTACCTTGGACACTATCTCGTCCAGCTTGTCCTGGGTGCAGGTGACTCCCCTGACGACCCCGGTGACTATCTCCACTATCTCCCCTCTGGTCTGGATCTTGTCGTCCGGGGGCATGACCTTGGACGTCTTCACGCCGACCGCCGCGAAGTCCTCGAAATCGATCGGGCACTGGGCCACCACTATCGCGGGGGCGTCCACGTTCCTGAGGATGAGCCTTGCCTTGTAGATGATGTGGGCCCTGACGTTCCCCAGGTGTATGAGCACGACCTTGTACTGCCTCAGCCTGTCGACCTCTATCGGATCCAGGCCGAAGCACGACCCGGTGGTCATGTCGGGGGCGTCCGCGGGAACCCCGGACCCCGCGTTCACGACCAGGACGCTGGTGTCTATGCCTTCCTCACGTAGGGCATAGGTTATCTCGCACACCGGCTTGGTGATGTGCCTGCGCCCGGGGCCCATGGCCACCGCGACCACGTCCCTCCCGGACTCGGAGATGGTGGCCCTCTGGGCGAGTCCTCCCCCGACCCCGAGGCCCATCGACTCCCTGCACTCCACGAAGCTCAGGTGCCTTCCCATCTTCTGCTTCAATTCGATTCACCTTCGGGAACCGGCTCCATGTTGAACTCCTCGAGGATGTCCTCGGGCTTTCCCACGGAGACGACCGTCCCGTTCTTCATGAACGCGGCGCGGTCGCAGCAGTTGAGGACGAAGTCCATGTCGTGGCTAACCACGATGAACGTCTCCCCGAGCGTCTCCCTGGCCCTCACCACGGACTTCGCCACGATGGTCTTGGTGATCGGGTCCATGGTGCCGGTGGGCTCGTCCAGGATGATTATGCGGGGCTCCTTGATGAGCACCTGCGCGAACGCGATCCTCTGGCACTCGCCCACGGAAAGAGAGTCGGGATAGGAGTAGAGGATGTTCTCGATGTTCTCCTTGGGGAACCCGACGCTGAGCAGGACCTGTATGGCCTTGACCTTGGCGAGCTCCGCGGGCATCTTCATGCCTATGCACGTCGTGAGGTTCTGGAGGACGGTGTCGAACGGGTACAGCGTGTACTCCTGGTGGAGGACGCCGATGTACGGGGTGGCCCTGCCCTTGCCCGCGAACCCGCTCTCGGACATGTCCACCCAGTCGTCCCCGATCTTGATCTTCACCTTCCCCGACGTGGCGGGGGTCATTCCGGCAATCATGCGCGACGTGGTGGTCTTTCCGGCCCCGGAATAGCCTATGAGCGCGAAGACCTCCCTCTCCCTTATCTCCAGGGACACTCCGTCGACGGCCTTGACCACTCCCCTGACCACCGAGAAGTAGTGCTTCTTGGCGTCTTCCAACACGATGATCGGCTCGCCGAGCTGGCCGGATTCCTGCTTCTCGAAGTGGTAGTCCTTCATGAACCGGTCGGTGACCTCCTTCGGGTCGCCCTGCATGACCACGTTTCCGGCGTCCAGGAGTATCGCCTCGTCGGCCATCCTGACGATCGCCTCGGGCCAGTGGGACGCGAACACCATGCAGATGTTCATGCTGCGGACGTAGTCGATCAGACCCTGGTGGACGATCTCGGCCGTCGTCGGGTCCAGGGTCCCCGTGGGCTCGTCTGCGAGGAAGAAGAGGGGCTCCTTCGCCAGCTGCCTGGCCATGACCACGCGCTGCTTCTCCCCTCCGGAGAGGTCCCTGGCTATGTGCGTGGTCCTGTGGGTCATGTTGACCATCTCGATCATCTCGATGGCCCTGCTGATGCGCCTGTCGCCCTCGTAGTCGGGGGTGACCGCCTCCATGACGTTCTCGATGACCGTCTTGTCTCCGAACAGGGCGAACGTCCTCTGGAGCATGATCGCGATGTGCGCCTTGACAGCCTGCCTGAGGGGGTCGTCCTCCTTGAGCTTCCAGTAGTCCACCGACACCCTCTCGGTCTCCCCTCCGCATTTGACGCAGGGAACGCCTTCCAGCGGCAGGTCCAGGTCGCCGCACTTCTTGCAGCGGTTGACATGGTAGATCACGCGTCCGGAGTCGGGGGCGTATTCGTCGTTGCCCCTCAGCATGTGGATGAGGACGCTCTTTCCCGCGGCGCTCTTTCCCACCAGGCCGAGGATCTTCCCGGTGGCCAGCTTGGCGCTGACGTTCTTGAGGACGCACCGGCCGTTGAACGATTTGGAGACGTTCTCGATCGTAAGGAGCTCGATGGAGTCTTTTGCCATGCGCTCCCGTACTTTATACGCTAATAAAAAGCATACGAACAAAGGCGCGCCGGCCGATGTTGGATGGATAGTTCTTGATAGAATACATAATCGCCAAACATTATATGCATGGATGCTTTCTTCATCCATATGTACTCCGGCCAGTCCAAGCAAGGGGGACCGCTCCCGAAGTTCAACGACTACCATCTCTGGAAGGCCCTGGACTGTCTGGACGGGAAGAATCCCATAGGCAGGAAACGCCTTGCAGAGCTTCTCGGAATCGGCGAGGGGAGCACCCGCACCATCATATCCATGCTTCAGGACCACGGCCTGATAACCATAGGGAAGAGCGGCATCTTCCTGACGTCGAAGGGCCTGGAGTTCAAGAGGAACACCCACATGGACGTGATCCGCGGCGTCCAGGCCGGAAACGTCACCATCGGCGAGAAGGACGTCATCGTCCGCGTGCCCAAGATGGCCCGCAGCATAGGATACGGGTGCGAGGAGAGGGACGCGGCCATAAGGTCCGGCGCCACCGGGGCCACGACGCTGGTATACACCGGCGGAAGGCTCTCGTTCCCGGGATCGGACTTCCCGGTTGACGCCGATACGGAGAACGCCATCAGGTCGAAGGTCTCCCTCAAGAACGACGACGTCGTGATAATCGGGACGGGGCCGACCGAGGACCTGGCGGAGATGGGCGCCGTCATCGCCGGCCTGAACATCATGGGAGGCCTGAAGTTCAACCGCGAGCTGGAGGACATACTCTCCTCGCGCAGCTCCGGGAACGAGCTGATCTCCCTCGCGTTCGCCATCCACGACCTCGTGGGCGGGCTGCCGGTGTGCGCCAAGAGCAGGGACAACCTCGGGATAAGGATAGAGAACGGGAAGGTCATAGACAACGCCTACACCGGGCAGGTCCTGGAGGAGGTCATCAACGCCGGGACGACGATAAGGAAGATCGCGGTCTCCGGCCCCTACAAGGGCATAAGGGTCATAGTGACGCCGATCGAGCTGGACAGCAGGATAATCGCGGCGATCGGCGTGGTGGACATAAGGTCGATGGCGGGAATAGACAATCTAATCAGACTCAGGAGTGATGACAATGAGCGATGAATGCAAAATCGTAGTGGACGCCGGCGTATGCAAGATGCGCACCCTGATCACCGCCAAGGAGGACATGGGAATGGTCCATCTGGAGGTGAGGAGCGACTGCCCCAACGTCCTGAGGATGTCCTGGGGGCTCAAGCCCATATGCGCCTACACCGAGGTCGAGGCCAACGTCTTCAGTTCCGACGTGTACAAGCTTGCGGACGAGTGCATACCCCATGCCGCCTGCCCCGTGCCCGCGGGCATGATAAAGGCCGTGGAGGTCGCGGGCGGTCTCGGGCTGAAACGCGACTGCTGCATCCATTTCCTGGAGCCCGACGAGGACGTACACATCGATTAACCGTCCACATACATTTTTTTACATCCAACGTAATCAAGCAGGCATGACTGCAGACCCCGACGCGCCGGGAGACGAACAGCTGGAGATAATCCGCGGACTCAGAGGAGTCATACACGCGTTCTATCTGGACAAGGAGATACTCTCCGAGTTGGAGAAGGAGGAGGCCAAGGTCCGCGCGATGGGCAACATCGAGGTGGACAACCAGGGTTTCAAGCAGGCGCTGGAGCGCGACAGCGTGATCTGCATCGTCAAGGACCCCAGGTTCAGGCCCCCGCCGGAGCCCACCGTGATCCTGATGTCCGGAGAGGGCAACGTCATCGGAGAGGAGGTCTTCCCCTTCACCGCGCACAAGTACACCACCAGGGAGGACGTCGTCTGGCTCTCGGACGGCTTCGTGCTGTTCCCGACGGTCGCGGCCAGCGGAGGGGAGCAGTTCGTCATGCCGCCCGTGTCGTTCCCCGAGCTCAACGAGAGCAACGGATGCAAGGACGTCATATCCTGCAGCCCGGCGCCCACCAGCGACCTGATGATCAAGAAGCACTACGGCCTGGTGGACAACCCCAAGCTGGCTTCGGTGTTGGTGGCGTTCAACAGAATGCGAGGGGCGTAACCCCCTCTGCGTTTCAGACGAGGGCGTTGCGGATCCACCCTAGGCCTTTCTCACGCATATCCGCCAACTTCTTGTGCGCAGCGTCGAAGTCGATCTGCTCGTCGAGCACGCCGGACCCCAGAAGATCGGGGATGGACGTGAACAGGCGCCTTTCCAAGCCGAGGGATTTCAACATATCGGTTATCCTCCCTCCAGTGTCCTTCTCGAACGGGGCCAACACGACGAACGGCTTCCTGAACAATATGGCTACAGCCGCTGCATGGAAGGAGTCCGTGAAGACGAAGGAGGATCCGATGAGGGCGTTAAGCCAGTTCTCGACCGAGCCTATGTTGATCTGCGGATAGTCCAGATCGGGTGTGCTGGCCGCCGTTGCCCCCAAGATGCAGACGGGTTCGGTCTTCAGACGCCTGTACACTGCACCGGTTCCGACGAAATGCTTCGGGTTCATCATGTAATTGAATACGAACTTCGGAGGGAATGCCGCCGACCCCTTCGAAGCCAGCTCGGCGAAGTGGGACGGGTCGCACAGAAGAATCGGATCTGGAATCAATTCGGGTTCCACGCCGATGCGCTCGCAATACTTCTTGTCGGAGGCATCGAGCACCGAGATGTGGTTGATCTTCCCCAACAGGTCCGAGAACCTTTTCTCCTCCTCCTTCGTGCCCTTGAATCCGGAGGCGTCCACAGATGAGGCCACCGAGATGCTGTTGCGGTATGGCGCCACGAAATCCAGAGCGTAGCATTCCAGCGCGTTCTGATTTATCAATTTCCTGTTCCAGACCTGGTCCGGACCGACGATGAAATTGCGGATCCTCGGGTTGACGTTCGTGTACATCTGCTCCCTGTTCGGATACCAGACGTCCCTGCTGTAGCTGGGATAACCGGACTTCAGCAAGGCGGGGTTGGGAAGACGGCCTTTCAAATCGTGATGGCGGGAGTCCAAGAACACTGTTTCGAGGCCCATGTCCTCCAAGAGGTGATACAGCGCATAGTATGACAGGGTGCCCCCATAATTCTTGACCCTCCAAAAACCGATTATGCCCACGTCGTAAAAATGCTCCAACGCATAGAACGTCGCTTTGGAGACGGTATGTCCGCGAGACAGCAAATGATAGTACCTCTCGCAATCGGGGCTCATGGGCTTGGGCCCGTATCTGTTGAAACGCTTGGAGAAGGACAGCGGTATCTCCTTGCAGTAGGCCGCGGACTTCGATATCTGGTCGAAGACCTTCATCCCCTTTTCGGTATTGACGAGGACGACGCTCATTCCTTGGGAGAGGTCGACATCCGTCAGCAGTCTGTCGGCGCTCCAGAGGTCCCCTATGGTCAAGTCGCCTGGCTTAGGCGTATTTGCGAATGAACATTCAGAACAAGCCTGGTTGACGATGATTGCTCTAAGGTAGCTCCTAAAATACGGATCCCCGTTCACAATCTTGCTGGTCCCATCGTCATATGATATCCTCAAGCTCAGCATAGGGAAGTCTACGGATCTAAACTGAATATTCACAATTCTTTTTGAAGAATGTTCACGAAGATATTCACGATAAACGCCTTTAGACGTTTGACCGCCACACAACAAATCGACAGTGAAAAGCCCATCGATGCTTTTCACCTTCCTGCTCAAGTAGTTCTTCAAAGCTTGGACCTGACATGGCAAACCAACAAAAAGGACCTCCTTCCCCTGATTCAACAGTTTGCTGATGTCCGCATAAACGTCGCCCATTTCACTATAGATGTATTTCGACCCATGCATGGACTCGACAATGTCGCGATTACACGTTACTGTGTAAACCACATTCATGTCATTATCGTAAACGACCCCGCTTACATATCCGCCCCGGCTCAACATCCAATCCGCAAGCAAGGAAAAAGCACCGCCTGAACTGCTTTTTCTCACTATTTCGTCTTCCGCCTTCAATGCATAACAATGCGGTTCTTCTATGCTAGAATTCTTATCATTGATCTGAGGACAGACAGCAACGCATTGCTTACAATCGACACATGAATCTGCATCCACAATCGCTCTGACGAATCCCTTATCATCCATTTCCATGGATACGGCATCGTACATGCACACCTCGGCACACGCATTGCAACCGATGCACAGACGATTTGCACCCTTAAGTGCGGATATGACACCGAGCATCAAATAGAGAACACAAATCGTATTAAAAAAAATAACCCAGATTGTTCTGCCCAGAAATTCCTTGCTAGCAGGACGAGGCCGTCCACAGTGTCTTTCGAATGTCTTGACACAATCTATCACAAGGCGCGGCGAGGGAAGAGGATCCATACCCCGTACCCCTGCTTTCCACATAGTTCTTTCAGGGAGAAAATACTGAGGAAATCAGGAATCGCTTGTTTAACGACAATTGTACAACAGCGTTCACACATCACATTGGGGACAAGATGTTTTATTTAGAATAAGCAGAATGAGAGTATATGGCCCACAACGTTTCCGAGAGCCTGGACGATGCCGAAAAGACGTGCATATCCTGTAGCGCCTGTTTGCACAGATGCTCTCACGAAGCAATTTCATTCGTTTCTACCGATGCGGGCTTCAGCAGAATAGTGATTGATGAAAGCAAATGCACAAATTGTGGAGACTGCACAAAGGTCTGTCCGCAATTGAATCGTCCTAAAGAAGAGACGGCGCCTAAGTGCTATGCCGGTTTAGAAGACAACCGTGACAATGTGTTCCATGCTTTATCAAAATGGATCGTGGAGAACGGTTCGTACGTCTCCGGAGCGCTTGCGGACAAAGATTTGAAAATCAGATATCATGCGACAAACGATTTACAATCCGCGCTTCAAATGACGTTTTCACCCTGCTTCTTTAGTGAAATGGATGGCATATTCGTCGATATTGAATCTCTTCTAGAGTCCGGTTCGAAGGTCTTGTTTATCGGACGCCCGTGTCACGTCCAGGCCATCAAGAATTATATTGGTGAAAATGCAAACCTGTACACGGCGGACATACTATGCGACGGTCAGCCATCACCCTCCATATGCAGCAATTATCTGAGAGAGGTCTCTGGAAATAACACTATTTCCACACTTGAATGCAACTCAGAAGATAAGAGCTCAACATTGAACATCGTGTTCTCCGATGGTTCAAAAAAAGAATCAAACAAGGACCCTTACGTCAGGGCATACAAAAAACATCTTGCAATAGACGGGGCTTGCCAGTCTTGTAATTACTCGGACCATCCCCGGACCGGCGACATAACAATCGGTAGATGCAAGGTACACATCGAATCAGACTCTGAAAACCGGGAGGTAATCATCGTCAACTCCGAAAAGGGAATGCATTTGCTAAATGGCATTATCGATAGCGGCTACCGCATCGAAGAATGCCCGATGCCTTCCACCGCCGATGTCCCGGGTATGAGAAAAGAACGCCCCCTTCATCCTGGGTCAAAAAGAATGAAGGATATGCTTGGGCGCGGACACCCGGTGTCGAAAGCCGCCGATTACTGCCTGGGGCGGAAATACGATGTGGGAATAACTGGATTCTGGCGTGTTGTCAATTACGGAGGAGTCCTGACATACTACGCACTGTACAATATCATTTTAGACATGGGCCTTGAGCCTCTAATGATAGAATCAAGAAAGGAATCAGCCAACCAACCTTTACCCCCGAATCCAAAATTGTACAAGGCTGGATATCCCGACTATAGCATTGCTCCATGGTACCATTCCAAAGAAGAAGAGGAAGAGCTCAATTCCAGGGTTAAAAATTTCGTGGTAGGATCCGATCAGGTATGGAATAGAAAATTCATCAGTCAGAATTCCATAGAATGCTATGCGTTGGATTTCGTACACGAAGACCGCAACAAAGTCTCCATTTCCTCATCTTTCGGAACTGACAAATTTGAAGGCAACGAAAGCGAAAAAGAATCATTCGCCAGACTGTTAAGAAGATTCAATCATGTCTCCGTAAGGGAGGAATCGGCAGTTGAGATATGCACAGAATTGGGAGTCGAGGCGAGCGTCATCATTGATCCCGTCATGATCTGCGATATGAAACACTATGAAGAGCTGGCAGAAAAATCAAACATGGTCGTTCCCGAACTTTATGTATTCAACTACATGATGCATCCTGGAATTTTCACTGGCATGGAAGCCGTCTATAAAGCTCTTGGATATGGTCCGATTACCATTTCCAATGCAGGCGTGAATGTCAATGAAAGAATACCCTATCCAAGAACAAACATAGGTTCAGTAGAAAACTGGCTGAAATGCATCATGAACTCATCGTTCGTACTGACTGACTCATTCCACGGAACAGTTTTCTCGATTCTTCTCAAAAAGCCTTTTGTCACCTTGATCGGTTCCTGGGGTAATGAATCCGGCGTTGACAGAATGATAACTCTGCTCAAGTGGCTTGGGCTTGAAGACCGTATGTACAGAACACCTCATGATGCGCTCAAATCGGGAGTGCTAAACCGCAATATAGACTACGAATCCATCCATCAAATACTTAACGAACGCCGTAAAGCTTCGATGAACTGGATAAGAAATGCCTTAGAAACGGACCGATTTTCGAATCCGGAGGGCGCAAGCCCACGAACAAATCAGACTAGGCTTTCCATTATCCATTTGATAGAATCTTTACGCTTGGAATCGAGAATATCCCAAACGCCGTCATAATCGATGTCGCTGTTAACTACGTTGGCTTCGATAGCCTCGTCTACGCTCTCGAAATGCCGGCCTTCTAAACCCAACATCGAAAGCAACGTGGCTACTCTGTCTCCATGACTGGCATCCTTTTTCATAATAAACAAAAAAGGTTTCCTGAACAATATGGCCAGAACCAGTGCATGATACGAATCGGTAAGTACGAAAGATGATTTCTTTATCGCCTTGACCCAATTCTCCACCGAGTAAACATCGGTTATTGGATACCCATCATATTTATTGGGGTCCGTCATGGAACTGCACACATTGATTGCACCGAATCCCAAAGCATCGTATATCTTCTCCGCCCCATGAAGACTGTTAGGGCGAATAGCATAACTCAATACAAACCAATTAGGATAATCGGCACGGGATGTTTTTATAAGCTCGTCAAAAACAGTATCATTGCACAAAAAGATAGGATCCAACATGATTTCCGCCTCGATTCCCATTTCCTTGCACACATCACGAGAATTCAAATCCGAAACAGACACCCTGTCGATCTTGCCAATCCTTTCCATCAATTTTAAATGGTCCTCATCATTCCGACGAACTGGGGAACCAAACGTAGACGAAACCGAAATCTTATTCCTCCATATTGGGGCAAAATCCAACGAGTAACACCCTATGCTATTCTGATCCAATAATCTCCTATCCCATATTGGACCGGGCCCTGTAATCAGATTATAGACCTGGCTAACCGCCTCTTGCTGATCCTCCAATGTGCTGCACCATCTTAGCAAGCTGTCAGACGGATACATAGTGTTCAAAAATGTTGGATTACTGGGATAGCCTTCGATGTTGTTTCTATATTCAATCATCAAAACCTCCTTCCCCATGTCTCTGAATAACGAATACAATGCATAATAGGACAATTCTCCACCATAATCGTTATTCCTCCAGAAACCTGTTATACCCACGTCGTATCTCTTGAACAGGGAATAATCTGCAGATCTGACGAACGAAATACCCCTGTTCGTCATGTTATGGAACCTTGGCCTCGATTCATTCAATGGATGTGAAGAAGACATCCAATCCAACGTCTTTAAATAATCAAAAGACACCGGTCTAAAATAAGCCAATTCATCACGGACTCCAGTAAACATCTCCTCGCCTTTCGACGTATTCACCATCACAACATCCAAATCCCCACGGGAATCTTCATAACGAACTAGCCTCCCTTCATCGCGAAGGCATCCCACAGTCAAATCCCCTTGACGAGGGACAGATGCAAATTGACAATCGGAACAGTTTACATCAGTGATGAGCCGCCTCTCATAAGCAGTGATATAAATGTCGTTTGGTGACACCATAACCTTGTCATCGGCAGATTTAGCAACCAATAATCCACCAAAAAGGCCTCCGTTATCAAATAACAAATCAGTCATAGCCAAACTACCGAATGATTCCAGCAAATAGTCACGGTAAGCAGTCTTGGAGGGTTGCCCCCCGCAAGACAAATCCAACGCGTACAAGTGATCGTTTTCACCGACATAATTTCTCAACGCTGCCACGTGACAGGGACATCCCACAAACAGAACGTATTCCCCGGCTTTCAGTTTCTCATCGATGATGCCGTAAATTCCACGCATTTCCCTGCATATGCATTTGAAGTTGCCCATAGATTTTACAATACCCTCGTCATTCGATAACAAATAAACGAAGTCTGAGTTATCATCAAGGACTGTAGCGCATACATGCCCACCACGAGACAACATCCATTTGGCAAACATGGAAACAGGACTTTCCACAGAGTTTTCGATCAGCATCCCTGAAATTACCTTAACGGCATAACAATCCGGAGACCCGGTGCCAACGAGAGGAAGAGTAATTTGCGGACAAACTTCAAGACAACGGTTGCATGATTTGCAAAGGGACGCATCCGATGTCGCACGATAGTAACCTTCACCGTCAAGAATCATCTTTATTGCGCCATTGGAGCAGACATTTTCACACACAAAACATCCAATGCACCCTTTCCCTCTTTTCTCGAGCTCGGCTGTTATACTCATAGTAATCCTACCTACGGCCCCGAATCCTGGCTCCCGAAATCGCAACATGCCCATCTACGCATACATTGGTTATGCTTTGCAAGACCAAGCTCGTGTATCGCATACCTGGCTTCCATACACCTGAGGGCATTCCAATTAAAAATACACTGATACTTAATACATGCCATCTGACAAAGCTTGGGCCCTCGCGAAAGAGGGCCCCCTACTTAACAGATAATCAGATGCTTTTCATGGACTCTAGTTCCTTTTTTGCCCAAGGGACGCCTTTATCAACTGCCTTACTCATCCACATTTTAGCTTTAGCGAGATCTTTCTTAACGCCCCGGCCATCACGATAGCACTTTGATAGCCGGCCCATGGCGCCACCGTCGCCTGAAACTGCAAAAGTAGATGCAATGGAATACATCTCCCTGTCCGTGTCAGGTTTTCCCATAGACCAAAGAACATCAAAAAGCTCATTCTTAGCCCACCCCAGATTCTGATTGGAAGCTTTTCTCAACCATTTGGCTGCAACGTCAATATCCTTGTCAACGCCTCTGCCGAAGTGGTACATTCTGCCAATCAGGCCTTGGATTTCTTTTTGACCGCTGCTGGCGGAGGATATTGCAAAATCGAACATCTCCTTGTCGGTTTCTGGGGGATTGATTTTCCAAAGGATGTCTATA
>JAEEGK010016847.1_pt1 | contig 16010 bp, 11 predicted proteins | sample 8958771 | NCBI WGS metagenome assembly JAEEGK01 (sample SAMN16246547, study PRJNA631951) | gut metagenome | biome: gut microbiome; feature: rumen; material: SC-attached | host: Bos | place: Iran: Karaj | collected 2018-10
CTCCATGTAGGGGTTGCCGGGGCGCACCATGCTGCCGCCCACGGTCTTGATGTATTCCCACTCCACGCCGAACATGTCGGGGCCGCCGCCCTGCTCGTTGGCATTGAAGGGCTTGGCTTCAAACACAAAGCCGCGGGCCACGTTGTCGGGGATCACGCTGGGGGTGAAGATCTGGGCGTCCGTCGCCTGATACATCTGCCACCAGGGCTCCCGGCTGAAGGTCGCCACGCCGTGATCATGCTTGTTGAGGGGGTAGTTGAGGGTCTTCGTCTTCATACCCATGAAGCCGATGGATTCTTTGTATTCCAGCTCCTTGGGGTCAAGTTTGGGCACCATGTGGATATTCCTCTCTTTCCTATAGATATTCTGAAACTTTCGCTGTTGGACGGAAAAAACACTCCTGTTCGGCTGCATTTTAGCATATGTAAACTCAAATTGCGAGAGATAATATCAATTTGGTGCAGGTTGACAAATCCCGCAGGGTTTACCTCCGCTTACTTGTGCAATCTCATCAGCGGTCGATGATCCGCCGGATGTCCGCGTCCCGGCCAAGGACCATGAGATGCTCCGTTTCGGTGAACACATGGTCCACCGGGGGCAGGGGCCGCAGGTCGCTCCCGTTCTTGAGGGCCAGCACGGTGAGGTTGTAGGCGCGGCGCACATCCAGCTTCACCACCGTTTTCCCCACCCACTTTTTCGGCACAGTGATCTCATAAATACCGAAATCGTCGGTAAGGGGCATGCAGTCAAAAATGCTGTCGGAGCTCTCGGCTATGGAAAGGCGCACGGCGCAGTCCTTCTCCGGATAGATCACCTCATCAGCGCCGATGCGCAGCAGGAACTTGGCCTGGATATCCTCGTCGGCCTTGGCAAAGACCTTCTTGGCCCCCAGCTCCTTCAAAAGGCTGGTGATCTCCAGGCTGTACTGGAAATTGCGCCCCACGGTGACGAAGCAGGCGTCAAAGCTGGGGATGTCGAAGGAACGCAGGGTCTCGATATTGGCGCAGTCTGCAATCTTTGCGCTGGTGACCACATTCAGGAGGTCCTCCAGGGGCTTGGCGTCGTTGTCCACGACCATGACCTCGCACTTCTGCCTCGCCAGCTCCTGGCAGATGTGGTGGCCGAAGGTGCCTGCGCCGATAACAAGAAAAGACTTCATGGTTTGCTCCTTTCCGAATGGGTACTGGTGCTCAGCCTACGGTGATCTCCTCCGCGGGATACTCCACCGGCGGTGCGCTGCGCTTTGCCAGGAGCGCCACTGCGAAGGACACGCTGCCCACCCTGCCCAGGAACATGAGCAGAGCGATGACCATGGAGGAGAAGCCGCAGAGGGACTGGGTGATTCCTGCGGACATGCCCACGGTCCCGATGGCGGATACCGCCTCGAACACGGCGTCCACCGGGTCCAAAGGCTGGCAGGCGCAGAGGATGATGGAGGCGATGAGAGCCAGGTTGATATTGAAAAACAGGACGCCGCAGCTCTTCCGGAAGGTATCCACGGAGATGCTGCGCCCGAAGGCCGTGGGTTTCTCCCTGCCGCGAAAGCTGGCGAAGGCGAACAGGACGATCACCGCCAGGGATGTGGTCTTCACGCCGCCGGCGGTGGATCCGGGGCTGCCGCCGATCACCATGAGGAAGATGGTCAGCAGCTTGCTTGCCCCCGCCATATCCGGGATGCTCACGGTATTGAAGCCGGCGGTGCGAGCCGTGACGGAGGCGAAAAGCGCCGTCCATATCCTTGCGCCCAGGCCCATGTTCTCGCCGGTGGCGTTTGCCTCAAGGAAGAAAAACAGCAGGGCCCCGCTGAAGGTCAGGATGGCGGAGGTGACGATCACCAGCTTGGTATGCAGCCGCCAGCGCTTCACCTTCCAGCGGCATCGGATCAGGTCGTCCCACACCAGGAAGCCCAGTCCGCCCACCTGGATGAGCAGCATCAGGGTGATATTCACCATGGCGTCGTCATAAAAGGGGGTCAGGGAACAGCCGGGGCTGATGACCCCCAGCAGGTCGAAGCCCGCGTTGCAGAATGCGCTGATGGAATGGAACACCGCGTACCACAGGCCCAGGTTCAGCCCGAAACGGGGGACAAAGCGGGTCAGCAGCAGCAGCGCCCCCGCCCCCTCGAAGACGGCGGTGAGGATCACGATCTTCCATGCCAGGTGCATGATGCCGCCCACGTGGGTGGTGTTGATGCTCTCCACCATCAGTTCCCGACTCCGCAGACCCATCCGCTTCTGGAACACATGATAGAGGAAGGTGGCTACGGTCATGAAACCCAGACCGCCCACCTGGATGAGCAGCAGGATCACCACATGGCCGAAGCCGGACCAGCCGGTGGCCGTGTCCCGCAATACGAGGCCCGTGACGCAGGAGGAGGAGACGGCGGTAAAGAGCGCCGTCCGGAAAGGGGCCGCGTGCCCGTCCGCCGAGGCGACGGGCAGGCTGAGGAGCAGGGTACCCAAAATCACGATGAGCAGATACCCCGCAACGATGATCTGAACATGGGTCAGCCGCAGCTTCATTGCTTACCTGAAAACCTCCCGGATTACGCTTCTATCAAATTATTATACCATATACGAAAGATTTTGCAATTTCTTCTTTTTCCGGAAGGGGAAATTTCGATTGCAGAAGCGGTCGGGGAAGCGTATAATACATTGGTTGATAAATCCGGAGGGAGGGAACAACATGGCATACCGCACCGAACACGACGCCCTGGGTGAGGTCCTGGTCCCGGCGGAACGGAGCTGGGGGGCCCAGACCCAGCGGAGCGTACAGAATTTCCCCATCGGCGTGGGGCGGGAAGTGATGCCGCCGGAGATCATCCGTGCCTTCGGCCTGCTGAAAAAGGCCGCCGCCAGGGCTAACCGCGCCCTGGTGCCGGAGAAGATGACAGAGGAGAAGCTCCGCTGTATCTCCCAGGTCTGCGACGAGATCATCGCAGGCAGCATCCCGGAGGAATTCCCCCTGGTGGTCTGGCAGACCGGCAGCGGGACACAGACCAACATGAACGTCAACGAGGTCATCGCCCACCGGGGAAACCGGGCAGCGGGAAAAGCTCTGCTGCACCCCAACGACGACGTGAACCTCTCCCAATCCTCCAACGACACCTTCCCCACCGCCATGCACATATCCGCCGTCCTTCTTTTGACGGAAAAGCTCCTCCCCGCCCTGGACAAGCTGGTCGCCACCCTCCGGCGGCTGGAAAAGGAAAACGAGGATGTCATCAAGTGCGGCCGCACCCACCTGATGGACGCCACCCCCCTCAGCTTCGCCCAGGAGATTTCCGGTTGGAGAAGCAGCCTGGAAACCGATGGGGAATTGATCCGCCGCAGTCTGGAGCCCCTGTACGCCCTGGCCCTGGGGGGCACCGCCGTGGGCACGGGGCTGAACGCCCCCAAGGGCTTCGGAGAAGAAGCGGCGAAGGAGCTGGCGGACCTCACGGGTCTTCCCTTCCGCACGGCGGAGAACAAATTCCACGCCCTCAGCAGCCGGGACGAGCTGGTTTTCTCCCACGGCGCCCTGAAGGCCATGGCCGCCGACCTGATGAAGATGGCCAACGACATCCGCTGGCTGGCCTCCGGGCCCCGGCTGGGCCTGGGGGAGATCCGCATCCCGGAAAACGAACCAGGCTCCTCCATCATGCCCGGCAAGGTGAACCCCACCCAGTGCGAGGCGGTGACCATGGTGGCGGTGCAGGTCATGGGCAACGATACAGCCGTGGGCTTTGCCGCTTCCCAGGGGAATTTCCAGCTGAATGTGTTCCTGCCGGTGCTCATATATAATTATCTACAGTCCGCCCGGCTCCTGGCGGAGGCCATGGACTCCTTTGAAGCGCGCTGCGTCTCCGGCATCCGGGCCGACCGGGAGAAGATGCGGCAGAATCTCAACGCTTCTCTCATGCTGGTGACGGCCCTCAGCCCCCGCATCGGCTACGAAAACGCGGCCAAGACCGCCCAGAAGGCCCACCGGGAGGGGCTGACATTAAAGGAAGCCTGCCTATCCCTGGGCTTCCTCACGGAAGAGGAATTCGACGAATTGTTCCACCCGGAACGAATGATATAATGTAAGGTACGGTGAGAATATGGACTACATGAAGGAATCCCTGAAGCTGCATTACGAGCTGAAGGGCAAGATCGAGGTCGCAGCCCGCGCCCCCGTCAGCGACCGGCAGAGCCTGAGCCTGGCCTACACCCCCGGCGTGGCCCAGCCCTGTCTGGAGATCCAGAAGGACGTCACGAAGAGCTACGAGCTGACCCGCCGCTGGAATACCGTGGCGGTGGTCACCGACGGCACCGCCGTGCTGGGCCTGGGGGACATCGGCCCGGAAGCGGGCATGCCCGTCATGGAGGGGAAATGCGTCCTCTTCAAGTCCTTCGGCGGGGTGGACGCCATCCCCCTCTGCATCCGCTCTAAGGACGTGGACGAGATTGTGAATACCGTGGCTCTGCTGGCGGGTTCCTTCGGCGGGGTGAACCTGGAGGATATCTCCGCCCCCCGCTGCTTCGAGATCGAGCGGCGGCTGAAGGAGGTCTGCGATATTCCCATCTTCCATGACGATCAGCACGGCACCGCCGTCATCACCCTGGCGGGCCTCACCAACGCCCTGAAGGTAGTGCATAAGGAGATCGGCGGGGTGCGCATCGTCATCAGCGGGGCCGGCGCCGCCGCCATGGCCATCGCCCGGCTGCTTCTCTCCGCCGGGGCGAAGGACGTCACCCTCTGCGACCGCAGCGGCGCCATCTACGCCGGGCGGGCCAGGGGCATGAACCCGGCCAAGGAGGAGATCGCCGCCATCACCAACCCCGGCTCCTGCAAGGGCAGCCTGGCGGACGCCCTCAAGGGCGCCGACGTATTTATCGGCGTCTCCGCTCCCGGCCTGGTGACGCCGGAGATGGTGCGAAGTATGGCCGAAAGCGCGGTGGTTTTTGCCTGCGCCAACCCCACCCCGGAAATCTTCCCCGCCGACGCCAAGGCCGCCGGGGCCGCCGTGGTGGCCTCCGGCCGCAGCGACTTCCCCAACCAGATCAACAACGTGCTGGCCTTCCCCGGCATCTTCCGGGGCGCTCTGGACGCCCGCGCCTCCGACATCAACGAGGAGATGAAGATCGCGGCTGCCAGGGCTTTGGCGGAGCTCATTTCTCCGGAGGAGCTGAGCGCGGAGAACATCATCCCCGCCGCCTTCGACCCCCGCGTATGCCCGGCGGTGGCCAAGGCCGTGGCGGAAGCGGCCAGAGCAAGCGGCGTGGCCAGGATCTGAGGAGATCTCCGCCGCTTCTTTCGGCACAATAGACAAGGGCCCCTGCTTTGCGGGGGTCTTTCGTTTATAATACTGATCTTCCATAAAATGGTTAAACCCGTTTTATGGCTGCGGTGAAGTCTCACCGCAGTTTTCCAGCCCTTCGGCTGGAAAAAGATCGTATTGCACTGCAAATCACCTCGCATTGTATGCGTTTCGCCGGATGCGTTCGCATCCGGCCAATAAAAACATTTCACTGTTTTTATTGAATTTGAGTATATTTATGCAGTATTTGCGCAAGTATCGGAATTTTTATTCAATTTTCCCTTGACATTCCAGAGAATTCGGCTTACAATGGCGCATATCCTGAAAAATGGGCGGCAGAGCCGCTATGATACGGAGGTATAGTTATGAATAAAGAAGGCATCAAGAAGATCGTGCTCGCCTATTCCGGCGGCTTGGATACGTCCATCATCATCCCCTGGCTGAAGGAGAACTATAATGATCCGGAGATCATCGCCGTGTCCGGCAACGTGGGCCAGGCCGACGAGCTGGAGGGCTTGGAGGAAAAGGCCCTGAAGACCGGCGCCAGCAAGCTCATCGTCGCGGACCTCATCGACGAAATGGTGGACGAGGTGGTCATCCCCGCTCTGAAGATGGGCGCCAGCTACGAGGGCTACCTGCTGGGCACCGCCTTCGCCCGGCCCATCATCGGCCGGAAGCTGGCCCAGATCGCCCTGGAGGAAGGGGCCGACGCAGTGTGCCACGGGGCCACCGGCAAGGGCAACGACCAGGTGCGTTTCGAGCTGGCCATCAAGCGCTTCGCCCCGAACATGAAGATCATCGCCCCCTGGCGGGAGTGGGACATCAAGAGCCGCGACGAGGAGATCGACTACGCCGAAGCGCACAACGTGCCCCTGAAGATCTCCCGGGAGACCAACTATTCCAAGGACAAGAACCTCTGGCACCTGAGCCACGAGGGCCTGGACCTGGAGGACCCGGCCAACGAGCCGGATTACGACAAGCCCGGTTTCCTGGAGATGAGCGTCTCCCCCTTTAAGGCCCCCGATCAGCCTACCTACGTCACCATCGATTTTGAGGCAGGGGCCCCCGTGGCTTTCAACGGCGAGAAGATGAAGGCCAGCAAAATCATCGAAAAGCTCAATGAGGTGGGCGGCGCCAACGGCATCGGCCTGCTGGACATCGTGGAAAATCGGCTGGTGGGCATGAAGGACCGGGGCGTCTATGAGACGCCGGGCGGCACCATCCTCTATGCCGCCCACCGGCAGCTGGAAATGCTCACCGTAGATAAGGACACCCTCCACGAGAAGCAGAAGCTGGCAGTGGACTTCGCGGACCTCATCTACAACGGCAAGTGGTTCAGTCCCCTGCGGGAAGCCCTGCAGGCCTTCGCCGACGAGGCAGACAAATACGTCACCGGCAGTGTGAAGCTGAAGCTCTACAAGGGCAACATCATCCCCGCCGGGACCACTTCCCCCTACTCCCTCTATTCCGAGAACCTGGTGACCTTCGGGGAAAGCGACTACGATCAGGCCCAGGCCGCCGGCTTCATCAACCTCTGGGGCCTGCCCACCAAGGTGCAGGCTTTGAGGGAACAGGGCAAACTCTAAATAAGGGCATCGCCGGAAGGTCCTCGGCACACATCTTACTGGCATAATTTCCGCCATACCGTCCAAAAATCCTCGACAATACACAAAGTATTCCCTGCGGTTTTTGAACGATCTGACGAAAACTCTGACTGCGTAATCTGTGCACCAGGGCCCTCCGGCGAAGCCCCTGATTCTTTTTTATTGACAGCTGGGAGGATAATATGGCAAAGCTATGGGCCGGAAGGACCTCCGGCGAAGTAAATGCGGCGGCGGACGATTTCAATTCCTCCATCCGCTTCGACAGCCGGATGTACCGACAGGACATCACGGGCAGCATGGCCCACGCCTCCATGCTGGGCCATCAGGGCATCATCACCATGGAGGAAGCGGAGGCCCTGATCGCCGGGCTGCGGGGCATCCTCGCAGACCTGGATTCCGGCGCGCTGACCTTCGACCCCCAGGCCGAGGACATCCACATGTTCGTGGAGCAGGTACTTACGGAGCGGTTGGGAGACGTGGGGAAGAAGCTCCATACCGCCCGCAGCCGCAACGACCAGGTGGCCCTGGACCTGCGGATGTATCTTCGAAATGAGATCGACGGCATCCGGGAGACGGTGAAGGCCCTGGCCGCCGCTCTCACGAAGCAGGCGGAGGGGAACCTGGAGGTCATCATGCCGGGCTACACCCACCTACAGCGTGCCCAGCCCATCCTTTTCAGTCACCACATGATGGCATATGCCATGATGCTGCTGCGGGACCTGGACCGGCTGGCGGACTGCCGGAAGCGCATGAACCTCTCCCCCATCGGCGCCTGCGCCCTGGCGGGCACCACCTACGACACGGACCGGGAGATGGAGGCTTTCTCCCTGGGTTTCGACGGCATCGCCCTCAACAGCATCGACGCCGTTTCGGACCGGGATTTCTGCCTGGAATTCATGAGCTGCCTCAGCATGCTGATGATGCATCTGAGCCGCCTCAGCGAGGAGCTGGTGCTGTGGAGCAGCTGGGAATTCCGCTTCATCGCCCTCTCCGACGATTTCACCACCGGCTCCTCCATCATGCCCCAGAAGAAGAACCCGGACATGGCTGAGCTGGTGCGGGGCAAGACGGGCCGGGTCTACGGCGACCTCATGGCCCTGCTCACCACCATGAAGGGCCTGCCCCTGGCCTACAACAAGGATATGCAGGAGGACAAGGAGGCGGTCTTCGACGCCTGCGACACGGTGAAGGCCTGCCTGAGCGTCTGCGTCCCCTTGCTGGAGGGCATGACCGTGCTGGGTGAGAATACCCGCCGGGCCGCCCAGACCGGCTTTATCAACGCCACCGACCTGGCGGACTACCTGGTGGGCAAGGGTCTCCCCTTCCGCACCGCCTACAAGATCTCCGGAGAGCTGGTGGCGGAGTGCATCGCCAAAGGCTGCGTGCTGGAGGAGCTGCCCCTGGAGGAATACAAGGCCCACAGCGAGCTTATTGACAAAGACGTTTACGAGGCCATCGACCTCACCGCCTGCGTGGAAAAGCGCCAGTCGGCGGGGGGCACCTGCCGCCTCTCCGTGGAAAAACAGATCGCTTATGTGAAAGAGAAGCTGAAGCTATGACGAAGGTATTTATCGACGGCAGCGCCGGGACCACCGGCCTGCGCATCCGGGAAAGGCTGGCCGGGCGGAAGGAGCTCACCCTTCTCACCCTGCCGGAGGAATTGCGAAAGGACCCCGCGGCCCGGAAAGAGGCCATGAACGGCGCGGACATCGTTTTCCTCTGCCTGCCGGACGCGGCGGCCATAGAAGCCGTCGGCCTGGTGGAGAATCCGGAGGTCTGCATCATCGACACCTCCACCGCCCACCGCACTTCCCCGGACTGGGTCTATGGCTTCCCGGAGCTGGTGGGTTCGGAAAAGATCGCGTCGGCCAACCGCATCGCCAACCCCGGCTGCCACGCCAGCGGCTTCGTCGCCCTGGTCCGGCCACTGATCGAGGCAGGGATGCTGGATAAGGGCGCGGCCCTCAGCTGCTTTTCCCTCACCGGCTACAGCGGCGGCGGCAAGAGCATGATCGCCCAGTATGAAGCCTTGGACCGCGACCCCCTGCTGAACGCTCCCCGGCAGTATGCCCTGGGGCAGCAGCACAAGCACCTGAAGGAAATGGTCCTCCTCTGCTCCCTGGAAAAGGCTCCCGTCTTCTGCCCCATCGTGGCGGACTTCTACAGCGGCATGGAGGTGACGGTGCCCATCTTCGCGGAAGACATGAAGGGCAGCGTTGCAGACATCAAGGCGGCCTACAAGGCGGCTTACATCGGCTCCCTCGTCCACTTCGACGAGAGCTGCGACGAGGGGGGCTTCTATTCCGCCGGGGCCTATGCTGGCTTCGACGATATGGAGATCTCGGTTTCCGGGAATGAGGAGCGCATCCTCCTCACCGCCCGCTTCGACAACCTGGGCAAGGGCGCTTCCGGCGCCGCCATCCAGAACATGAATATCCGGCTGGGCCTGCCTGAAACTACAGGGCTCAACCTCTCCGAAAGGACGATATAGTATGAAACTGATTACCGGCGGCGTCTGCGCCGCGAAGGGCTTTACGGCCGGGGGCATCCACTGCGGCATCCGGAAGAACCACACAAAGAAGGACCTGGCCATGGTCTTCAGCTCCGTGAGCGCCTCCGCTGCGGCGGTCTATACCACCAACCTGGTGAAGGGCGCCCCGCTCACGGTGACGAAGGAGCATCTGGCAAACGGGAAGGCCCGCGCCGTCATCTGCAACAGCGGCAATGCCAACACCTGCAACGCTGACGGCATCCAGATCGCGGAAGCCATGTGCGCCGAGACCGCCAAGGCCCTGGGCATCTCCCCTGCGGAGGTGATCGTGGCCTCCACCGGCGTCATCGGCCAGAGCCTGGATCTGACGCCCATCAAGGCGGCCCTCCCCACCCTGGCTGCTTCCCTCTCCGAGACGGGCAGCGACGACGCGGCAGCCGCCATCATGACCACGGACACCGTGGACAAGCAGGCGGCGGTGGAATTCAACCTGGGGGGCAAGACCTGCCGCCTGGGCGGCATGGCCAAGGGCAGCGGCATGATCCACCCCAACATGGCCACCATGCTGGTATTCATCACCACCGACGCCGCCATTTCGCCGGAGATGCTGCAAAAAGCCCTCAGCAGCGACGTGCAGGAGACCTTCAACATGGTCAGCGTGGACGGAGACACCTCCACCAACGACATGGTGACCGTGCTGGCTAACGGCCTGGCCGGGAACGAGGAGATCACCGCCGAGGGGCCGGACTTCACCGAATTCATGAAAGCCCTCAACACCGTCACCATGTCCCTTTGCCGCATGATCGCCGGGGACGGCGAAGGGGCCACGAGGCTGCTGGAATGCGTCGTCACCGGGGCCCCCAGCCGGGAGATCGCCCGGACGGCGGCCAAGAGCGTCATCTGTTCCAGCCTGGTGAAGGCGGCCATGTTCGGCGCCGACGCCAACTGGGGACGCATCCTCTGCGCCATCGGCTATTCCGGCGCGGCTGTGGACGTAAATAAGATCGACGTCGCCTTCCGTTCCGCCAAGGGGGAGATCCCCGTGTGCAGGGACGGGGCGGGCATCCCCTTCAGCGAGGAGAAGGCCAAGGAGATCCTCCTGGAAAAAGAGATCGACATCCTGGTGGGCCTGAACGACGGAAGCTGGGAGGCCACCGCCTGGGGCTGCGACCTGACCTATGACTACGTGAAGATCAACGGCGATTACCGGACGTGAGGTAAGGACATGAATACGGCTCTCAGCAATTACGAGCGGGCGGAGGTCCTGGTGCAGGCTCTGCCTTACATCCAGAAATATGTGGGAAAGACCGTCGTGATCAAATACGGCGGCAACGCCATGACCAGCGAGGTATTAAAGCAGCAGGTCATGGAGGATATCTGCCTGCTGCGGCTGGTGGGCGTCCGGGTGGTGCTGGTCCACGGGGGCGGCCCGGAGATCAGCGACATGATGGCCCGCGTGGGCAAGGAAGCGGTGTTCGTGGACGGGCTCCGGGTCACGGACAGGGAGACCATGGACATCGTGCAGATGGTGCTGGCCGGTAAGGTGAACAAGACCCTGGTGAACCTGCTGGAAAAGCAGGGGGGCAAGGCCATGGGGCTCAGCGGCATGGACGGGCGGCTCATCGAAGCGAAGATGCGGGATGAGAAGCTGGGCTACGTGGGCGCCATCACCAAGATCAACATCGAACCCGTCACCGACCTGCTGGACCACGGGTATATCCCCGTAGTCTCCACCATCGGCTGCGACCGGGAAGGCAACACCTACAACATCAACGGCGATACCGCCGCGGCCCACATCGCCGGGGCCCTGAACGCCCAGAGCCTCATCATGATGACGGACGTGGCGGGCATCCTCCGGGATAAGGACGACCCCTCTACCCTCATCCGGGAGCTGAACGTGGAGGAGGCGGTGGGCCTCTTCCGGGAGGGCGTCATCGCCGGGGGCATGATCCCCAAGGTGGACTGCTGTATCGAAGCAATCAATATGGGCGTGGAGAAGGTCATCATCATGGACGGGCGCATCCCCCACGCCATCCTGATGGAGCTGCTGACCGACGAAGGCGCCGGTACCATGGTGAAAGGAGCGGATGAACATGTCTGAGCTCATGAACATCGACCAAACCTATATTGCCAACACTTACGCCCGCTTCCCGGTGGAGATCGCCTCCGGCAAGGGAAGCTTGCTGTATTCCCCGGATGGGAAACGGTATATCGACATGGGCTCCGGCATCGGCGTCACCGCCTTCGGCAACGGGGACGACGTCTGGAAGGAGGCCGTGATCGCCCAGCTGGGGAAGGTGCAGCACACCTCCAACCTCTATTACACAGAGCCCTGTGCCAAACTGGCAAAGCTCCTCTGCGAGCGCACGGGCATGAAGAAGGTCTTTTTCGGCAACTCCGGCGCGGAAGCCAACGAGTGCGCCATCAAGGCCGCCCGGAAGTACGCCGCCGAGAAGAAGGGGCCGGAATACCACACCATCGTCACCCTGAAAAACAGCTTCCACGGGCGGACCCTGACCACCCTGGCCGCCACGGGGCAGGAGCACTATCACGAGCTGTTCCAGCCCCTGACCCCCGGCTTTGCCTACGCGGACGCTGACGACCTGGAGGGCCTTAAGAAGCTGGCTCTGGAAACCAAGGCCGCCGCCGTCATGGTGGAATGCATCCAGGGCGAGGGCGGCGTCCGGGTGGTGGACCCGGATTTCCTCCGGGGCGCTTATGAATTCTGCCAAAAGGAGGATATCCTCCTGATCGTGGACGAGGTGCAGACCGGCAACGGGCGCACCGGGCAGCTATACGCCTATATGAATTTCGGCATCCGGCCGGATATCGTCTCCACCGCCAAGGGCCTGGGTGGCGGCCTGCCCCTGGGAGCCTGCCTGCTGGGAGAAAAGGTGCAGGACGTGTTCCATCCCGGCGACCACGGCTCCACCTTCGGGGGAAACCCCGTCTGCTGCGCCGGAGCCCTCAGCGTACTGGAGCGGCTGGACGACAGCTTCCTGGCGGAGGTGCGCTCCAAGGGCGAATTCATCCGCTCCGCCCTCACCGGGGCGCCGGGCGTGGAATATCTCAGCGGCCTGGGCCTCATGGTGGGGGTGAAGACCGTGAAGAGCGCCGCTGAGGTGGTGGCGAAGTGCAACGAGCGGGGCGTCCTCTGCCTCACGGCCAAGGACAAGGTGCGGCTGCTGCCCGCCCTGAACATCCCGCTGAAGCTGCTGGAAGAAGCTGTCGCTGTCCTGAAGGACGTATGCGGGGAGGAATAAACATGCTGAACATGAAAGGAAGAAGCTTTCTCAAGCTGCTGGACTTCTCCCCCGACGAGATCGGCGGGCTCCTGGACCTGGCGGCGGAGCTGAAGGAAAAGAAGAAGGCCGGGATCCCCCACCGCCTCTGCGAGGGGAAAAACGTGGCCCTCATATTCGAAAAGACCTCCACCCGGACCCGCTGCGCCTTCGAGGTGGCGGCTTCCGACCTGGGGATGCACCCCGTCTATCTGGACCCCAAGAGCAGCCAGATGGGCAAGAAGGAATCCGTCGCCGACACGGCCCGCGTCCTGGGCCGGATGTTCGACGGCATCGAATACCGGGGCTTCGGCCAGGAGATCGTGGAGACCCTGGCGGAATTCGCCGGCGTGCCGGTATGGAACGGGCTCACCAATGAATTCCACCCCACCCAGATTCTGGCGGACTTCCTCACCATCCGGGAGCATTTCGGCTCCCTGAAGGGCCGGAAGCTGGTCTATCTGGGGGACGCCCGCTACAACATGGGCAATTCCCTCATGGTGGGCTGTGCCAAAATGGGCCTGAACTTCACCGCTTGCGCCCCTGCTGCCTACTTCCCCGACCCGGCGCTGGTGAATACCTGCCGCCTGATCGCCGACTTCACCGGCGCCACCCTCAGCTTCGAGACGGACCCCATGGCCGCTGTAAAGGGCGCCGACGTGCTCTACACCGACGTTTGGGTCTCCATGGGCGAACCGGACGAGGTCTGGGAGGAGCGCATCCGGGACTTGAGCCCCTACCGGGTCACCAAGGCCCTGATGGACGAGGCGGGCAGCCAGTGCCGTTTTCTCCACTGCCTCCCCTCCTTCCACGATCTGGACACGGAGATCGGCAATGAGATCTTTGAGAAATTCGGCATTCCCTGCATGGAGGTGACGGACGAGGTCTTCAACGGTCCCCAGTCCATCGTCTTCGACGAGGCGGAGAATCGGATGCACACCATCAAGGCCGTCATGGCGGCCACACTGCGTCCTTAATCGCCGGAATGACGGACATTCGCGCAAGCGCAAATGTCCGAAAGATTCCGGCGAAACGTCCTTTCCAAATCGCGACCGCTTCGCTGGGTCGCGATTTGGGGAGGAGGAGCAGCGCAATGACCGAGCCTTGACCAACCGGGTCGAGGCGAGGGATATGGAGCTTGCGACGACGACCGGGCTTTGCGGCGCCGCTGCAAAGCCCTTTTCCGGGAGGAATATTTATGCCCAAAGACGAGAGCATACGGAAAGTACTGGTGATCGGCTCCGGCCCTATCGTGATCGGGCAGGCCGCCGAATTCGACTACGCGGGCACCCAGGCCTGCCGGGTGCTGCGGCAGGAGGGGATCAACACCGTCCTGGTGAATTCCAACCCTGCTACCATCATGACCGACAAGGCCATGGCCGACGAGATATACCTGGAGCCCCTGAACGAGGAGACCCTCCGGCGCATCCTGGAAAAGGAGAAGCCCGACGGGCTGCTTTCCGGCCTGGGGGGCCAGATGGGCCTCACCCTGGCCATGCAGCTGAAGCGGGACGGGATCCTGGACCAGCTGGGGGTCCGGCTGCTGGGCACGGACATCGAAGGCATCGACAAGGCGGAGGACCGGGAGCTTTTCCGGGACACCATGAAGGCTATCGGCCAGCCGGTGGTGCCCTCCGATATCGCAAATGACCTGGAAACGGCCCTGCGTATCGCTGAAGAGATCGGCTACCCCGTCATCGTCCGCCCCGCCTTCACCCTGGGGGGCACCGGCGGCGGCATCGCGGAGAACGAGGAGGAGCTGCGCACCATTGCCCGCAGCGGCCTGGACCTCTCCCCCATCACCCAGATCCTGGTGGAAAAGTGCATCTCCGGCTGGAAGGAGATCGAATTCGAGACCATGCGGGACTGCCAGGGCAATGCCGTCAGCGTATGCAGCATGGAGAACGTAGACCCCGTGGGCGTCCACACCGGGGACAGCATCGTGGCGGCCCCGGCCCTCACCCTGACGCAGCGGGAATTCGACATGCTGCGTCAGGCGGCTCTGGACATCGTGGCTGCCATCGGCATCATCGGCGGCTGCAACTGCCAGTTCGCCCTGAAGCCCGACGGCAGCGAATACGCTGTCATCGAAGTGAACCCCCGCGTCTCCCGCTCCTCCGCCCTGGCCAGCAAGGCCACGGGCTACCCCATCGCCAAGATCACCACCAAGATGGCCTTGGGCTACCTGCTCTCGGAGATCAAAAACGAGGAGACCGGCGCTTCCCTTCAGGGCTTCGAGCCCGACGTGCATTACATCGTGGTGAAATTCCCCAAGTGGCCCTTCGACAAGTTCTCCGGCTCCAGCCGGAAGCTGGGCACCCAGATGAAGGCCACAGGGGAGGTCATGTCCATCGCTCCCACCTTTGAGGCCGCTATGATGAAGGCGGTGCGGGGGGCGGAGATCGGCCTGGATACCCTGAACGCCGCGCCTCTGGACGGCCGCAGCGTCCTTGAGCGGCTGGCGGACCAGGACGACCGGCGCATTTTCACCGTATTCGAAGCGCTGAAAAGCGGCGTCTCCATCGAGGATATCTACCGCATCACCATGATCGACCCCTATTTCCTCAAAAAGCTGCAAAACCTGGTGGACCTGGAAGCCCAGCTGGCCGGGGGCCTCACCCCCGCCCTCTACAGGAAAGCCAAGGAGCTGGGTTATCCCGACGGCGCCATCCGCCGCCTCAGCGGCGCAGGGGAGCTGCCGGAAAGCGAGCTCACCTACCGCATCGTCCGGACCTGCGAGGCCGTTTTCGGCACGGACAAGCCCTATTTCTACTCCGAGGCTGACGGAAAGTGCGAAGCCAGGAGCTTCCCCAGAGATGGGAAGCCGGTGGTGATGGTGCTGGGCTCCGGCCCCATCCGCATCGGCCAGGGCATCGAATTCGACTACTCCTCCGTCCACTGCGTCTGGACCCTGCGGGAAATGGGCTATGACGTGGTGATCGTAAACAACAACCCGGAGACCGTGTCCACCGACTACGACACGGCGGACCGGCTCTACTTTGAACCCCTGACACCGGAGGACGTCATGGGCATCATCAAGGTGGAGAAGCCCGTGGGCGTGGTGGTGGCCTTCGGCGGCCAGACGGCCATCAAGCTCACCGCCTTCCTGGACAAGGCGGGCATCCCCATCCTGGGTACCAGCGCCGAGAGCATCGACATCGCCGAGGACCGGGCAAGGTTCGACGCCCTGCTGGAGCAGTTCAGCATCCGGCGTCCCAGCGGCCGGGGCGTGAACACCATCGAGGAAGCGGTGCAGGCGGGGCGCGACCTGGGTTATCCCGTGCTGCTGCGGCCTAGCTACGTCATCGGCGGCCAGAACATGACCATTTCCCGCACGGAGGCGCATACCCGCC
>JAEEGK010016848.1_pt1 | contig 16010 bp, 12 predicted proteins | sample 8958771 | NCBI WGS metagenome assembly JAEEGK01 (sample SAMN16246547, study PRJNA631951) | gut metagenome | biome: gut microbiome; feature: rumen; material: SC-attached | host: Bos | place: Iran: Karaj | collected 2018-10
AGTTGATTTTGGATAAGATAGAAGAGATTTTGTAATTTCTCTTACCTAGCATATTAGAGGCAATATAGAATGGCAAATGGTATAGAAGATTTAAAAGAGAAAAATAAGGGGCGCGTAAATCCTGGAAAGAATGAGCACTATGACTTTTGGAGAACCTTTCAGGGACGTGAGGATGCAGAGATGCTTCAGGAAAAGTCTTCAAACTGGTCATATAAAAAATCTAAGTATAAGGAATACGATTCTTGGGGAGATGATGATTAAGTAAAAAAAACATCTCTGTTGCTGAAGCTGTAATTTTTCACTCAAATTCAGAATCGAATCAGAAAGAAATATTTGCTACTTAGCGGGGGCGGGGGTATAGCCAATACAAATACTGGTGGGAATTTTCAGGCAGTAAAATCGAAGAAAAATTATGCCCTAAACAAATTAATATTTTTTGACTATTATAAAACAATGAGACAAAATACTTTTACACAACAGACACATTTTATTGGGGTGCTTCTTCCGGAAGATATTACGCTTACACTGGAAGACTGCCGCCGTTATATGAGAGAGGCTTACGGCTGCAAAAGCGGGCATGGAACTCCTATTCATGTTACACTAGTTCCGCCTTTCAGGTTGCAGGATGAATATTCAACAAAAGATCTGGTTCGTGCAATTGAGAAAGAGGTCTTACCTAAAGGCTTGGGTTTTACAGCACATATTGATAATTTTGATGCTTTTGGGGATAGAACACTTTTTGCTAATGTTGTAGCCGGAGATAAATGGACAAGACTTCGGGATGAAACTGTAAAAACGATTTTGAATGCCTGCCCTGGATGTACTAAGAAGGATCAGAGGCCCTTCCAGCCACATGGAACTGTTGCAAACAGAGATATTCCGGCTGGAGTTATGACACAGGCTCTGCAGGTGATGAATGAACTGAAGCTGGTGGAAGATTTCCCGGTGGATAATATCACGATTTTTGAGAGAATTGGAAATCGTTGGGAAGCGAAAGTGTCTTTGCCGCTGAGTTAAATAATTTCCACACATGCAAACGGCGCGAAGCGCCCCACTATCTTTCAAAAAAACTCTGTGTTTTGTTGACTGACTCCCTGCCTATGAAATATTTTTTCCCTCTTTATTTAAAACGTGATATAATACTGTTATAAAAAAATATAAAGAGGTTATATATGGGTAGACTTGATGGAAAAGTTGCAATTGTAACAGGAGCAGGCCAGGGGCTTGGAGCTTCTATTGTCAGATTATTTGTAAGGGAAGGAGCTGCCGTTGTTGGAACAGCTCGCCGTGAACAAAATGTTCAATCTGTAATGGATGAACTTCGCAAAGAAGGCGACTATAAAATGCTTGCTCTTCATCAGGATGTTGGAGTTCGCTCTGACTGGGAGAAGGTTGTCTCTGAAACAATTAAAACATTTGGAAAGGTTGATATTCTTGTAAATAATGCGGCTCAGGTTACGCAGACAGATATTCTTCACTGTACGGAAGAAGAAGTTATCAATGTTTTCAAGACAAACACTCTTTCAATTATTCTGGGAATTCAGACTGTAACTCCTGAATTTGAAAAACAGAATAAAGGTGTTGTAGTTAATGTAAATTCTCTTGCAGGTATTGTGTCAGGTGATGCTGACGGAGGTTCTGCTCCTTACAGTGCATCAAAAGGTGCCGGACGTTCACTTACAAAGCATGCTGCTTATTATCTTGCAGCTAAAAATATTCGTGTAAATTCCGTACACCCGGGACCAATTATGACTCCAATGCTTCAGAAGTCACTCGATGAATCGCCGGAAATTGCTGCCAGAGTAAAGCAGTATAATCCACTTGCACCTCATATTTCAGGACCGGAAGATATTGCAAACGGTGTCCTTTATCTTGCTAGTGATGAATCTGCCTGTGTAACTGGCGCAGAACTTGTTATTGACTGCGGACACCTTGTTATGTAGTTTCGGGTAGCTGTCATAAATAAAAAAAACGCCCTGCTCTTAATAGTGCAGGGCGTTCGTTCATAACCTATTCAAACTGAATTATTTGTTTGTCATAAGTAATGTTTTTGGATCAAGCTTAAGAACATCTGAAGCAGCATCCATATCATGGCATTTTACAATAGAAACATATACGCCGTCTGCTTTTGGCGAAATATGAATTACTGCTGCAAAATCCTTTTCTAAGTCTGCCGGAACAGAATCTTTCAGAGTTTCACCTTCTGATGTAGCGCTGAACCAAACAGTAAGTTTTTCAGATTTTGCAAAGCTTTTTACAGCTTTCATGTCGTCTGTTGAAACTTTTGTTAAGTCAACACCATCAACAACGATTGCAGAAACATTGATACCGCCGTCTTTGAGGGCTTTCAATGTATTTACAACCTTGTTCAAAGAAAATGTTTCCTGATTGAAATTCAAAATTGTTCTGTTGCGAACGATTTCGTTTTTCAATTCATTGATGTTAGAAACATTCTTCTTTTTAAGAGTTTCTGTAAAGATGCTTTCGTACCAGGAAATAACGTTTGATGAGTGCTGGTCAAATGAAACATGCACAAGCTGTTTTCCCTGAGAAAGTGCATCCATACCGAACTGAACCAGAATAGAAGTCTTTCCAAGACCTTTTTTTGCTGTTACAAGACCAAGTTCACCGTCTTTTAAACCGCCGTTTGTACATTTGTCGAAAAGACGAACAGGGCTAAAATCAAAGTAGTCAGATTTTTCCATGGAAACTCCTATTTATTTTCAGCTTTCAATTTTTCCTGATAAGCCTTCTTCAATTCGTCTGAAACGTTGTTCGGAACGCGGCCATATTTCAGGAATTCCATTGTAAATTCAGCTTTTCCCTGAGTTGAAGAACGGAGAACTGTAGAGAATCCGAACATTTCGCTCAGTGGAACTTCAGCGTTTACTGTAGACTGATTGTTTTCATCAGTACTATCAATTATAACACCGCGTCTCTGGTTTATCAAACCGAACATATTTCCCTGGAATTCAGAAGGTCCTTCAATAGAAACCTTCATGATTGGTTCAAGAATAACAGGTTTTGCCTTTTCATAAGCTTCGCGGAAAGCACCGATAGCTGCTGTCTGGAAAGCGATATCTGAAGAGTCAACAGGGTGGTACTGACCATCGTTGATTGTACATTTTACGCCGACAACAGGAGCTCCGATAAGGGAACCTTTTTCCATTGCACGTTTGAAACCTTTATCACAAGAAGGAATGTATTCGTTAGGAATAGCACCACCTTTGATTGCGTCAACAAATTCGTAATCTTTTTCTGCAAGAGGTTCCATGAAACCTGCAACACGACCGTACTGACCTGAACCACCAGTCTGCTTTTTGTGTGTATAGTTGAAATCTGCGCGCTGTGTAATTGATTCGCGGTAAGCAACTTCCGGAGCACCAGTTACAACTTCGCATTTGTATTCACGTTTCATACGTTCAACGTATACTGCAAGGTGAAGTTCGCCCATACCTTTGATGATTGTCTGATTTGATTCAGGATCAACATAAGTCTGGAATGTCGGGTCTTCTTTTGTAAAGCGGTTAAGAGCTTTTGCCATCTGAGCAGCAGCTGCTTTGTCTTTTGGAGTAATTGACAAAGAAATAACCGGATTTGGAACGTACATAGAAGCCATAGAGTAGTTAAGGCCGCCTGAACAGAATGTATCACCGGAAGCACAGTCAATACCGAACAATGCTACGATATCGCCTGGTGTACCTTCGTTAATATCTTCCATCTGAGCTGAATTCATGCGTACAAGACGTCCAACCTTAAATCTCTGGCGAGAACGTGTATTGTAAAGTTCCTGACCTTTTGTGATTTTTCCCTGATAGATACGTACATATGTCAACTGACCGTACTGACCGTCGTCAAGTTTGAATGCAAGAGCAACTGTTGGTTTGTCTGCTGTTGAACCAAGTTCTACAGGCGCTTCGTTGTTGTCAAGGTCAAGAGCGGTGTTCTTAACTTCTGTTGGAGCAGGCAGATAGCGTGCTACAGCGTCCAGCAATGGCTGAATACCTTTGTTTACGTGAGCTGAACCACAGAATACACCTACAAACTGTTCTGCGAGTGTACCTTTGCGGATTGCAGCGATAACTTTTGCTTCATCAACGCCATCGTATCCTTTTTCCATGATGTCTTCCATCAATGAATCATCGAACATAGAAGCTGCATCAAGAAGTTCTTCGCGATATTTCTGTGCATCAGCTTTCATGTGTTCCGGGATTTCTGCATAGCGTAAATCTTCGCCGTTTGGTCCGTCAAAGTAAATTGCCTTCATTGAAACAAGGTCAACAACACCTTCAAGTTTGTCTTCAAGACCAATTGGCAATTCCATCATATAAGCATTCAAGCCGAGTTTTTCGCGAATCTGCATGCGAACGCGGAGCGGATTAGCACCCTGGCGGTCACATTTGTTTACGAAAGCGATACGCGGTACATGATAACGTTTAAGCTGGCGGTCAACTGTAATTGACTGTGACTGAACACCTGCAACAGCACAAAGAATCATGATAGCACCGTCAAGAACACGGAGTGCGCGTTCAACTTCTACTGTAAAGTCTACGTGTCCTGGTGTGTCGATAAGGTTGATTGTGTAGTCTTTCCACTGAACCTGTGTTGCTGCTGACTGAATTGTGATACCACGTTCACGTTCCAGTTCCATGTTGTCCATTACAGCACCAACACCGTCTTTACCACGTACTTCGTGAATCTGGTGAATCTTGTTACAATAAAACAGGATGCGTTCAGAAGTTGTAGTCTTTCCTGAGTCAATGTGGGCACTGATACCGATATTTCTTACTTTTGAAATATCAAAGTCCATATTGTATACCTCTCATAATTAGTATCTAAAATTACTTGAAGAAAAAGCTGGGTAGCCTTCTAGCGTATTAAACGATGATATAGAAAAAATCGTTTTTGTTCAACTGCCTTACAGGGGCAAACTCATTATAAATACACAACAGTATTTAATGCTTTTGCCCTGTATTGGGTCTGTGTCTGCGGGCACTGATTGATGCCCAGTGCGCGCTATTTGCCTAATGCCTGCTTTGCAGCATTTGTTCCGGCAATTCTTCCGCTTGTTAAAGCCCAGCCGTGTGCAGCTCCTCCGTAGGTTACGTATGCTTTTTTGCTTTCAAGCAAAACACCGATTGAATCTGTTCCGACTGCATAAAGGTTTTCTATGGCACTTCCATCGGTTTTTAAAACACGCATCTGGCTGTCTATATCAAGGCCGCCGCATGAAGAATAAACATAGGTTGCACCTTTGATTGCATAATAGCGGTTTGATTTACCGATTCCGGCTTTTGTAGCGGCTTCTTCCAGTGAAGGAACACTGATTGCTTTTGCAAGTTCTGCAAGGCTTGAAGCTTTAAATGCATCGCCTTTCTGTTCAGCTACCGTAAGAATTTTATCAAGCGTTGTAACAGGTACATTTGCAGAAGGTTTTCCGCCCTGTGCATAGAAAGTCGGTACATTGATTTTTGCAAGGCCTTTTTCGCGGATGTTTTTCATCTGTTCTTCAGTGTAAATTGCGTAGTAATTTGGTCCTGCCTTCCAGCTGTCAAATGCTAAAAGTCTTCCAACCTGATCGTTAAAATATTTTCCGTTTCCGTCTACAAGAAGAGTTTTTGTGTCCAGAACCATGCTTGTAAGGATTGCTTTTTCATCTTTTGTAAGTTCTTCCGTACGGATTATGTTTTCAAGATGTGCAATGTGGGCAACCGGGGCAACATCCGGATTATATAATGCTGCTCCAAGAGCCTGTGCCATTTTAATACCTGCCCCGTCGTTCTGGGTAACGGCCCTTGTGTGCCATACGCCGCCAAGATATTTTGTGCTCATTTCAGGATCGCCGATAAATCCGCCTGTAGCAAGAATTACTGTCTTTCCGTAAATTTCATAAGTTGTTCCGTCATAGTATTTTGCCTTTACGCCTGTAACCTTGCCTGATTTGTCTGTAATTAAAGATTCTGCTGTAAGTTCAAGCATGTAAGTGCTTTTGGGATTGCGTTTTTTTGCAGCTTCGATTGAATTTACATAGCCGATATCTTTGTTTTTGCCTGATTTGTCTGTGTAAGCCGTCCATACTTTCCATGGATGCGGGTTAAAGAAAGCTTTTAATGTATCGCCGAACTTAAAGTCGTAATTCTGTTCAAGCCAGTCAAAAGCACTGCCTGATTCATTTACCATAAGGCTTACCATTTCTTTTTTAGCCTTGCCGTCTGTGTATTCCATCCAGTCTTCAATAAGCTCATTTTCTTCAACGAATTTTCCGCCATTTGAAGCAACGCGGCTTGGCGGGTTAATTGCCATTGGACCTGAAGTATTGGTTGAATTTCCGCCGATCTTTGCGGCTTTTTCAATTCCGAAAACAGAAGCTCCCTGTTCTGCAGCTCCAAGATAAGAAGTAAGACCTGCGCCGCCAAGACCTACAACGATTACGTCATAGCCTTCTATTTTTTTTGTTTTATTTGATTTTTTTACAGGTTTATACCATGCATCAGGATTTCCTCCTGCCTGTGTAATTGCGTCTGCGATGATTGTTTTTACAGCTGAAGAAGAAACAGTAGCTCCCGTAATTACATCTGTTGCAAGGTTCTGAGATTTAATTACACGCGGAATAAAGTTATTCTGAACAGTTTCAAAAATTGTATCTGAACTGCCGGATTCCTTTACGGAAATGTCTGTAATTGCATTGTTTTTGAACGTTACGTCAAGCGTCATAAGTTCAGTTACGCTGTAAGAAGGAGCTGAGGCTGTATAAGTCCCGTCCTTAACGTTTTTGCCGCTTTTTGCAGAAGTTGATTTTCCTTCTGCTTTTTTTACTGCTTCAGAAAGAGCTGTGTGTACTGCCTTGGAAGTAACTGTTGCGCCGCTTACAGAATCAAGTTTTTCTGAAGAAAATCCGCTTACAGAAGAACCTTTAATTTCTTCAAAAAGTTTACTATTAAATTCTGCAATGGCCTGTCCGCCGATTGCAGCCGTTTCTTTTTCGCCTGTAGCTTTTACGTTTGTAATTGTTCCGTCTTTAACAGAAACAGTAACCGTTACTTCACCGCCAAATCCTGTTGACCTGGATGTGAATGTTCCGTTTTTGCCGGAGCATGAAAGCAAAATCATTGCGGATAAAAACACCGCTGCGTTTTTTAACAATTTTTTCATTTAGAATACCTCATTTCTTCTATACTATATCTTGTAATTGAATTTGCATAGAGTTTTATACCAGGTATAAATCAGAACTGTGAGCATAGCAGATTTGGCAACTGCAAAAGCTGCTTAAAAAATGGTTAATAAATAGTTAAAAAAATAATTTTTTTTCTTGCGTCCTGTATAAAGTCATGTTAGTATAAGGCTAGGTTGGAAAGTGGATGCTTTCAGAAAATAATATATCAGTTTCTGTTTTTTGAGATGTAGAGTGAAACAGATGCCGGTTTGTTCTATGAAGAAAGAGGAATGATGAATTTGCATTCCCGTAGGACAGGCATTGTTGTTTCACTTTTTGTTTTTTAAGACGGATTCTGTGATTCTGAAGGTAAAATTTAATAATTCTTAAGGAGGAATTATAAAATGAAAAAACTTATAAAATCTATGATGTTGGGAATTGCAGTTTTGGGAGCAGCTAATGTTTTTGCAGCACCAAAGGCAAAATCACTTATTCTTGCTACAAAGTTCCTTGATTCAGAAGAAACAGCAATGTCTTTGCGCAAGGTTGAAAAAGCAATCAACGAACGCGGTAAGTCATGCAATCTTTCTATTAAAATGTATCCAGGTCTTACTTATGCAAAAGCAGCTGACTGTATGGAACAGATTACACAGGGTGCTAACGTAATTTCTTGTGATGGTATCAACTTTATCGCAGAATACGTACCGGATTACGACGCTGTAACAGGTCCATTCTTGTATGCAGACATGGCAGAATATCTTGCCATGACAAAAACAAAGCTTGTTAAAGACCTTAATGTAAAAGCTGCAAAACAGGGAATCCACGTTCTTTCTTTGGACTATGTATTCGGTTTCCGCAGCATGATGACAAACAAAGTTATCGCAAAACCAGCTGATATGAAAGGTTTGAAGATTCGTGTACCAGAATCAAAAATCTACGCTTATACATTGGAAGCTCTTGGTGCAACACCAATTGCTATGCCTTATGTAGATACATATTCAGCTATCCAGCAGAAAGTTATCGACGGTGTTGAAGGTTCTATCTCTACATACTGGGGAACAAAACAGTATGAAAACGTAAAGAACTATTCTCTTACAAACCACATCCTCGCTGTTTCTGGTATTGCAATGTCAGAAAGCTACTGGAAGAAACTTTCAAAAGAACAGCAGCAGATTATTGCTGAAGAATTTGAAAAGGGTGCAAAAGATCTTTACGATGTAACAATGGCTAAAGAAAGCGAAATGATGGAACAGCTCAAAGGTGTTGGCGTAAAAGTTAACACAGTTGATACACCAGCTTTCTCTCAGGCTTGTAAGTCAGTTTATTCAAAAGACAAATTCCCGAAATGGTCAGAAGGAATCTTTGACAAGATCCAGGCTGAACTTAAGATTATCCGCTCAAAGAAGTAGGATTTTCTGATTTAACTGCTTTCTGAATCGGTTTGCAAAAGCTGAATTCGGAAAGCAGTTTTAATGTCCGCAGACCTGTTTTATCAGGCTTTTTGCAGATTTTCTTAGAAGAAAATATTAAGTTAAAAAACAGGAAACAATAAAATATGGAGGGAAAATTGAAATTCGATAAAAAGGATTTATTATCCAATTTTGAATTGTATCTTGGTGGAATTTTTATTTCTTGCACCGTTATCGTTACAATTATCAACGTATTTACCCGCTACTGCTTGGGATTCACATTTTTCTGGAATCAGGAAGTAGCTTTGATTGGCTTTGTATGGGCAATCTTTCTTGGAGCCGCAGGGGCTTTTAAACATAACATGATGATGGGTGTAGACTTCCTTTTGCAGGTTACACACGGCAAGGCAAGAAAAACAATCAGATTGATAAGCAGTATTCTTGTAAGCTTTATTACAATTACAATGCTTGTTCTTTCTTCATCATATATTTTGAAGAGCAGGAAAATTACTCCTGTTCTTGAAATCTCTTATAAATGGTTAAACTTGAGCATTATTCTTGCTTTCATTTTCATGTCTATCTATTCAGTAAATAAGGTAATTAAAGAAGTTCTTATCTGTCTTGGAAAACTTCCTGAACCATCTTTGCTTACAGAAGAAGTTACTGAAATTCTTGGGGAAAAAACAGGGAGGGACGCTGAATGATTTTTACACATCCGATGTTTCCTATTGCAGTTCTGTTCATTCTTTTCTTTATGAATGTACCGATTGCGCTTTCTTTAATTGGTTCAACACTTTATTACTTTGTATTCATTAACGATAACATGCCGACAAGCCTTGTAATCCAGCAGTTTGTTTCGGCTGTAGAATCGTTCCCATATCTTGCAGTTCCTTTCTTTATTATGCTTGGTTCTGTAATGAATTATTCAGGTTTGAGCGACAGCCTTATGGACTTTGCAGAAGTACTTGCAGGTCACTTGAAAGGTGGTCTTGCTCAGGTAAACTGTGTACTTTCTGCTTTGATGGGCGGTATTTCTGGTTCTGCAAATGCTGATGCAGCTATGGAATCAAAAATCCTTGTTCCTGCAATGTTAAGAAAGGGTATGCCTTTGGACTTTGCAGCAGCTGTTACAGCTTCTTCTTCTGCGGTTTCTCCTGTAATTCCACCGGGAAACAACCTTATCATGTACGCTTTGATTTCTGGCGTTACAGTAGGTGATATGTTCCTTGCAGGTTACACACCTGGTATTTTGATGACAATTGCATTGATGATTACTGTATATATCATTGCTGTAAAACGTGGATATGCTCCTAGCCGTGAAAAGCGTGCTACTCCTGTAGAAGTATTGCGCCAGGCATTCAAATCAATCTTTGCTCTTTGTATTCCTTTTGTAATCATCCTTGGTATGCGTCTTGGTGTTTGTACACCTTCTGAAGCTGGTGGTGTTGCAGTTCTTTTTGCATTCGTAATCGGAGTTTTTGCACACAAAAAATTAAAGCTTCACCACATTCCGATTATATTGAAAGAAACTGTTCAGAGTACAGGTTCAGTAATGATTATTATTGCAGCTGCAAAAGCATTCGGCTTCTACATGTCATGCGAATCAATTCCTGAAATGATTACAACAGCATTGCTTGGACTTACACAGAACAAGTTCCTGCTTTTGATGGTAATCAACGTAGTTCTTTTGATTGTTGGTATGTTCATTGAAGGTGGTGCTGCATTGATTATTCTTGCACCTCTTTTAGTACCGGCTGTTATGAGCCGCGGTGTAGACCCATTACACTTTGGTGTAATCATAATTGTAAATATTATGATTGGCGGTTTAACTCCACCATTCGGTTCAATGATGTTCACAGTATGTTCAATTGTAAACTGTCGCTTTGACAAGTTCGTAAAACAGGTATGGCCGTTCATCGTTGCCCTCCTTGTTGTACTTGTTGTTGTTACATACTCAGAAAACATTGCCCTTGCTATTCCGAAACTGTTCGGCTATCAGGCAATCCATAATGGAGTTCAGGCTCTTGCGGGCTGATGTAAAATACAGCTGATTTTAAGTTGTTTTGACGGCACGGGTTTTACGCCCGTGCTTTTTTTTTGCTAAAAAATAAATGAAAATTCTTTAATGTTCTCTCTTTCAGAACGTCATATTCTGTGATAGAATAAAAGCACGGGAAAAAACTTATTACAAAGGGAGAAAAACAAAAGTATGAGTAAGAAAATACCTTTTGAAACGCTGAAGCAGACTATAAAAAAAGCTCTGCTCAACGCAGGGCTTTCTGAACAGCAGGCAGAAATCTGCTCACAGATTCATTCAGAATCCAGTGCGGATGGAGTAGAGAGCCACGGGCTGAACAGGATTCCAAGGTTTGTTGAATATATAAATAAAGGCTGGATAAATCTGCAGGGTAAACCTGTTTTAACAGGTGCAAAAGGAGCCGTTGAAAATTATGACGGTCAGCTTGGTATTGGCATTACCAATGCGCTTTTTTGTTCGGAGCGTGCTGTAGAACTTGCAAAGGTTCACGGAATTGGCTGTGTTGCATTAAAAAATACTACGCACTGGATGCGCGGCGGAACATATGCCTGGAAGATGGCTGAAAAAGGTTTTGTAAGTTTTGCATGGATTAATACAGAAGGCTGCATGCCTTTGTGGGGCAGTGATGAACCGAGTGTCGGAAATAACCCTTTCTGTATCGGTCTTCCACGCAAAAAAAGCCCTGTTATTCTTGACATGGCAATGAGTCAGTATGCATATGGAAAGCTTGGTGTTTACAGGCTGGCCGGTAAAGAGCTGCCTTTCCCGGGCGGTTACGATAAAAACGGAAACCTTACGACAAATCCTGGTGCTATTGAAGAAACTATGCGCGCTTTGCCTGTTGGTTACTGGAAAGGCAGCGGACTTGCCCTTGCGCTGGATATGGCTGCGGCAGTTATGGCAAACGGAAAATGCGGTTCTGATATGAACGCAAAGACCGGCGGCAGTTGCGGCGGTTGCTGTCAGGTATTTATCGCCTACGACCCGTATATTTTCGGCGAAGAATCAGAAATCCAGAATATTATGGACAGGCGTGTTGAGGCTGTTCATAATGCGCATCCTGCCGAAAAAGGAAAAACTGTTACATTCCCGGGGGAACGTACTGTTATGACCAGAGAAAAAAGCATGAAAGAAGGCGTAAATGTTGACGAAGTAGTGTGGTCTCAGGTTGAACAGATTGCCGCCGGAAATACAGACACTAAAGATATTGCAAGTTCCTGAGCATTTTTATTGAGAACATAAAAAGAATTACAATATAGGATAGGAAAATGGAAAAAGAACCGAAAGTAAAATCTTTACAGAAAGCACTTGATGTTTTAAGCTGTTTCAGCTCTAAAAAGCCAAAGCTTGGGGTTTCTGAAATTGCGCGTATGCTGGATTTGAATAAAAGCAATGTTCACAATATTCTTTCTACGCTGGAAAGTGCCGGTTACGTGCGCAAAGGTGCCCTTACTGATAAATATTTGCTTGGAAATAAAATCCTTGAACTGTCCTATACGGTAATGTCTTCCTATAAATATACGAATGCAATTCTGCCTGAAATGGAAGCACTATCTAAAAAGCTTAATGCAATCGTGTATTTTGCAATTCCTCATGGAACTTATGTTCTGTATCTTTTTGCAAGTTATCCTTCCAGTTTTGCTACAAATATTCCGTACAGGTCAATAATGGGCGAAACAGCACCTTTTTACTGTACTTCGCTTGGAAAAGCCATGCTTATGACTATGGATAAGACTGAAATGGAAGAGCATCTTAACGATCAGCGAATTCAGTTTACTCCAAATACGTTTATGGATAACGATTCTCTTTTTGCTGACATCGAAGAAAGCCGGAAAAGAGGTTATGCGATTGATGAAATGGAACTTGAAATGAACGTAAGAAGTGTTGGCGTACCTGTAAAAGACCGTAACGGAAAACTTATTGGTGCGTTGAGTGCTTCAGGCCCTGGCAATGTAATTACAGTGGAAAAAGTTCCTGAAATTGCGCAGGAACTTTTAACGGCGGCTTTCCAGATTAGGGAAAGAATATAACTTGTTGCTTTTGTTTGCTTTCGCCACCTTCGGCGGCTGTAGCAAACAAAAAAAGAGTGTAGTTTTACACTTCTTACATTAAAAGGATTTTATATGGCAGAAAATAATACGGAAAGCACATTCAATAGACTTGCAGCCAGTATAACTTCTGATGAGCGGAAAATTTTATTGGAAAAAATAAGAAATTTCTCTCCTGCTCTTGGAGAGCAGACTCTGGAATGTCCTTTTCCTCAGATTGATACAACACAGACTGCAATTCAGGAAGAATTAAAATCTGAGTTTTTTTTATATAAAATCTTATTGTGGATTCGTGCTTTTCTAAAAGGTGTTCCTGTAGAAGAAGTCTTTCAGAAAGATAAAGTTGCAAGTCTTGCTTCCGAACTTGCAACAATTGCTCCTGGGCTTATTGATTTTAACCACCGCTATTTGACTACAATTTTTTACGGCTATATAAAAGAATTAAAGTATTGTGCAGAATTTTTTAAGCCGTATCTGATGACTGTTCACGAAAATATTGGTGTTTACTATGTTTTTTTAAGCACCTTTGTTCTGCCTGATATTGATATGATGATTAACAGCGAAGTTGATCCGTTTCAGACTCCGCCAAGTCCAAATGTAACAAAGGAACATCGTGCAGCGCTTCTTAGAAAACTGGATGACCTTTTAAAAGGTATTCCGCCTATTTCAAGAAACGTTATGTACAAGTCCGTTCAATGTATTGACTGGCTTACTCAGTTTTCCATGCTGCCTTTTGATGATTTTCTTTCTACATTTGTAAGCTATTTTGAAGATAATCATGTCTGTTCTTTTGAAAATGTAGGAAATATTTTTTCCGAATTTGTAAGGGTTCTTTCTGCAGGGCGTTCAGTTACCGGCGAAATTCTTGAATCCATATATCTTTTTACCGCTGATAAAAAAGACATGCGGGCAATGGATGAATTCCTTGTAACGGCAGAAAAACATCTTGAAGTTTTGCATTCGTTTATAATTTCTGTTCCGCTTTTGAATATCGGTAAGGTTGTTTTTGATGATTATTGCTGGCAGCCGCCTGCATTTGGCGGAGCTGAAGACTGGTTTGTAAAGTTCAAAGGCGAATGGAAAGTACGTTTTGACATGCGCTGGGAAGAATATCTTTTTGAATGCAAAAAAGAAGGTCAGCGCATTCTTCTTAAAAACTGTTTTGGCATGGATGCTTTCCCGCTGCTTGAAAACCGTCCGTGGACGCAGATTTGGGGCGGACTTCCGTTCAGAAATGAATATACGGCAGGCTTTTTAAGCTGGTACATGGAAAAACTTTTTCAGAAAAATATCAAGGTATTGCGCTTTTTACAGCTTGAAGGTGATTTTTCAGATTCCAATAATAAGGAAGATTTAACAAAATCGTTGAATGATCTTGTTCAGATAGAAAGTTCAATCCGCACTTTAAATAAAAATCTTAGAAAAGACGGCGAAGTAGGGCTTCTGTTAGACAGGCTTTCTTCAGACCATTTGCGAACCGCCACAACTCAGAAAAAAATTAAAACGATGATAAACGGTTGTGAAGCAACCGTTGTAACGGCAAAAATGGATTTTTGTTCTGCACTGCGCATTATTGTAAAGGTTTTACAGGGCGTTTTCGGTGAAATTGAAGATTCTGATTACGGACATATAAAGAATTTTTCAACGATTGCAGGCAGAAAGAATTCCAGCTACATTATTGAACTTCAGGAAATTAAGCAGAATTATATAAATATACTGAATCTTATAAGCGGTATTGAATTGCTTGAAGTGGAAGATAAAAAATAGAATTTGCCGGCAGCTTACGCTTAACGCCTTTTGTGTCATTCGCGATTTGCCGTTGTTGCTATGCGTCACTCGCGATTTGCCGGCAACAAGTTGCCGTCGCTCTATGGCGGTTTCGCGGGGGCGAAACCGAGACTCGCTCAAATCGCTGCGCCACTCGCGATTTGCCGGCAATAAATTGCCGTCGCTCCCTAGATTGATTAAATCCTTTAAAAATACGATAATCTGCGCATGGAAACACGTAACATTTTTGAAAACCTTTCTTGTATCGACCACAGATACTCTTTGTCGGAGGCTGACGCTTTTGCCGGTCTTTCTAAATACATTTCAGAAGAAGCTTCTATCCGTTCATGTGCAAAATGTGAAGCAGCTCTTGTAAAAGCTCACTTAAAAATCCGCGGACAACTTACAGATGCCGTAGCTTCTGAACTTGATAAAGTTGCAGAAAATATTGATCCGCAGGAAGTTTATACAGAAGAAGAAAAAACAAAGCATAACATCCGTGCCCTGGTTAACGTTATGAAAACCAAGGTTAATTCAGAAATCGGACCGCTCATTCATCTTGGTGCAACTTCAGTTGATATTCTGGACACGGCATTAAGCTGCCGCATGCGCGATGTTACTCACAATGTCGTGCTTCCTGAACTTAAAAAACTTGAAAAATATCTTTGTGAAATTGCAGAACGCGAATGCGCAACCCCACAGGTTGGACGTACTCACGGTCAGCACGCAGTTCCAATTACCTTTGGCTGGAGCATTGCAGAATTTGTCAGTCGCCTTGGAAAATCAATTTTGCGCATAGAAGAATTAAGCAACCAGCTTGTTGGAAAGCTTGCAGGTCCTGTTGGAAGTTACAACGGACCTTCCATGATTGTAAAGGATCCTGAAGAACTTGAACGCATTTATACAGGCTTCCTTGGTTTGCAGCCTTCTGAATATTCAAATCAGCTGGTTGAACCGGAACATGTTCTCCGTCTTCTTTTGGAAATGAATGTTGCCTTTGGAATTATTGCAAACCTTGCAGATGATTTGCGCAATTTGCAGCGTTCAGAAATCGGCGAAGTATTTGAATATTTTGCTTCTACACAGGTAGGCTCTTCAACCATGCCGCAGAAACGAAATCCATGGAACAGCGAACACGTAAAATCTTTGTGGAAGGCAATGTGTCCGCGTGTAATTACGTTCTACATGGATCAGATTAGTGAACATCAGCGTGATTTAACCAACAGCGCAAGCCAGCGTTTTATTGCTGACTATGTTTCAGGCTTTACAATGGCCGTTGCCAGAATGAATAGCGTTGTAAAAGGCCTTCAGGCAGATAAAGAAGGTATGGCCCGAAACCTTCAGGGAGCAGGCGGAAAAGTAAAAGGCGGAGTTCTTGCAGAGCCTGCTTACATTCTGCTTGGCGAAGCAGGTTACAATGACGGTCACGAAATTATCCGTAACATTACTCTTGAAGCAGAAAAATCAGGCAAGACATTCTTTGAAGTATTAAAGACTCATACAAAAGAATTTGCAGATATTACGGCTCAGCTTGAAAAACTTGGTTTTGAAAATCCTGCAAGTTTCTTTGAAAATCCTGCAAATTACTGCGGTCT
>JAEEGK010016851.1_pt1 | contig 16009 bp, 12 predicted proteins | sample 8958771 | NCBI WGS metagenome assembly JAEEGK01 (sample SAMN16246547, study PRJNA631951) | gut metagenome | biome: gut microbiome; feature: rumen; material: SC-attached | host: Bos | place: Iran: Karaj | collected 2018-10
AAAATATTTTATATATTAATACCAAAATTTTGAAAATTTAATAAAAAAAAAAATAAATATAAATTAAAAAAAGTTTATCAAAGTATATTTTTAAAAAAAATAAAAAAATTTAATTCTTTAATTTAATTTCAAAAAAGTGAAATTCAAATCTAAAGCCCATTTATCAAAATATTTTAAAAGAAGAGACATGTTTACTAAATTAATATATTAATGAATATCATGATATGTTTCATTATATTTTAACTCAAACTTAAAATGAATTTATTAAAAACATTATAAAAAGATATAACTAATATTAAAAAAAATTTGTACATTTAAAAATAATATAAAACAATTTTTAATAAATGAGATATCTTTAAAAAGAATTCTTTAGTTTCAACTTCTATAAAATCAATAAAAGGTAGATTACATGGTTCATCTATAGTTTTCACTGGAAAAATTATTGAACATTTTTTATATAGATAAAAAAATAAATATTATATTCATTCTTTTGGAAAAAATTCTATATTATTATTATCGTGTTGTTAATTTTCTAAATTTTCAAGAATCAAAAAAAAAAATGAAAGTTGTTTAAAAGAATAAGATGAAAAACTAGAAAAAGATTAAAATCAATATGATTATTGATATAATTTTAATAATAGAGCTAAAGAAAAAAAGAGTGTATTTTACCAACTAAAATTAATTATATTAAAGGAAATAAAAATTCAAAATAAATATTCTACTTCAAATTCAGAAAATTCAACAAGTGAAAAGAAGATTATAATAATAATAAATATAATGAAAAGAAATAAATAGAAAAAATAAAATGAAAAAGCATTTAATATAATAATTCAGAAATAAAAGAATAAATAAGAGAAGGTTCTTTTGAAAAAAAATTTAAAGTAACAAATGTTTGAAAATAATGAATATTAAGTTTCTTTTTGTTTTTTTTAGGTTTTTATTATATTAGTTTAGATTTTAGCGAATATAGTCTTTATTTTTTGGTTTGATTTATTGTCTTTTGTTTTTTTTGATTTTTTACTTTTTTTATTAAACTCATTTTTTATAAATTTAAATTGTTAATCATTTTTTACAATTTCTTTAAAAAAAAACGTTTAAAAAAATAAACTTTTATTTAAAACTATTAATTACTTTTTCTATTACCCTATATAAAAATATTATAATAATTTTTCATCGTTGCATTTTTTCTAAAAAATACAATAACAAATTACCAATAATAATAATAGTAATTTATATTACAAATTTAAAATATTTGACAACTTTCACAACAAACATCTTCAGTATCAATTTCTTTATTTGCTTTAAAAACATTATTTTTATTTTGTTCTTTATAACTAACAACATCAATAATTTCAATTAAAGTAGATTCAACTTTTTTAGTTTTTTTATTATTTGGTTCACTCATAATTTCACTGTCTTCTTCGTTTTCATGAACACAAAATAATTCATCATCAGCAAAACTAATTTTTTGCTTTCCTCCTTTTTTTATTATTTCTCCAAATATATCTTTTCTTATTCTATTTGTACTTTCAAGTGATAATGTTGGAGTACTCATTGTTTTTCTTGGAGGTTTAAAATTTACTCTTTTAGTAGGAGATACATTTGAATTCGGATTTCTTGGAGTATTTATTACTGTTTCATTCAATGTTGGTGATTTTGAATCTGTACTCATTTATTCTATTTTTTTTAATATTTTTTGAGATTTTTTAATTCAAAAATTATAATGAAAAAAATCATAAATTTTTATTTTTTTAAACAAATATTATAATATAAAAAATATATAAAAAAATTCTCATAAATTATTCACTAAAAAACCGATTTCATAAGTGTCATAAAATGATTTCAAAGAGAAATAATAAAAAAACCAAAACCCAAATTTAAATAACACTATCCATTTTAATTTCCTTTAATTTACTACTTAATCCACTTCCACTACTTCCAGTGAGTTTAAAAATACCATCAAAAACCATTAATTCAGCACTGGTAGTATCTAACCCTGTAAATCCAGCAAAATCATTAACACAGCACCCAGCCGCAATAACATCACTTCCCCTATTAATAGTACCTGCAGCAATAGGAACTTGGAATAAATTACTTAACTCATCTAATTCTGCAGTACTAGTCATAGGATGAACTAAACCTCCTTGATTACTCACAACACAATAAGAACCAACTAAAACATTTTTTGCAACTGTTGTTCTAAAAACTTCAACTTTTAATATATCTTGTATTATTTCTTCTGTTTCTTTATCTAATTCAGGATGAACAATAGCTACATAATCATTACATGATATACAATTTCCTAATGCTGATAAACGCTCTTCTACTCTTTTTATTTCGACTTTGTCTGGAAGACTGTTTCTAAGGTATTGAAGCTCTAAATCGGTTGTAGTGTTTGGAACTAAGAGTCCATTTTTGTTACCACATGTTAAACGACCTACTATACGTGTTCCTCCTATTGATGTATGTACTACTGGAATGTGTGATCCTAAGTCGGCCTCGAAAAAACTGTAAAAATTTTCTGAACCTGCATTACTTACTAAACAATATGCATTTGTTAATTTTGCAAATACTCCTATGTCGTTTGAGTTTTCAAATTGGATTCTTGTTGCCATTATTTTTTTTTAATATGATATATTTTTTTTTAATATGTTATTATTTGTTTCAAAGGGCTTTGGATAAATAATTTTGATGTTATAATTATTATTTTTTGGTTTATTTTTTATAATTTTATTATTTATATTTTTTAAAAAGAAAGTTTAAAAATAAAAAAAATAAAAAAATCTAAATTAATATTGATTATTTTATCAAAACTCTTCAAATAAAATCCCCTTAACAATCATAAATATCAGGTAAAGGTTTAGGAATATATTCAACTCTATAAGTGGTATCTCCTTGAAAAGGTAATTCACCAAATGGAATATTATTCCTAAATAAATTAGGATCTTTCCCAAGAGTAGATTCCATTCCAAGTGGAATATAGTTAGCTTCATATGTACTTTTATTAATAGGATCTCCATAACCTAATTTATAATGTGTTTTTTTTAAATCATCAACTAAACCTTTCCCTAAATTACCTCTAGCTTTCAAAGCAGCATTAGGATCATATTTATAAGCATCACCGAAAGTAGTAGTATAATCAGGAATATTATCACCTAAACCCCAATGAGCATTTTTAATATCTTTAACTAAATCACCCATAAAAGGATTTCCTTCTGCTTTCATAGGAATATAATTAGCTTTAAATTCTGTTTCCCATTGTCCAGGACCACTCCAAGCTATATTTGATTTATGTTTTGGTATTTTTGCACTTTCTATTCTCTTTTTTGGAGTATGAGTCACATTATAAGTTGTGTCATAATTACCTGTAAAGGGAACTTTCTCTCCTATATCCCAATGTGATCCTCTTAATAATCTATCATCTAAAGGAGGATTTGCTTTTAAATCTTGAGGAGTGTAATCTTGTAAATATATTGTATTTAATTCATCTCCATATGGTACATTACCTAAACCGAAATGATGTCTTCTTAAATCTGTTACTAATTCTTTATCAAGTCCTGCTGGATTTATTGGTTTTTTCACATATGTATCACGATATATTGTTGATTTTGTTGGATCATCATCTCCAAATTTAAAATTTGTCTTTGCTAAATCTTTCCCATAAGGATATGGTTCTGAAAGTGGTTTAGGAACATAATCATGATTCTGAGTTGACATCCAAGGAGCTTTATCAGAACCAAAATGATAGTGACTTTTCTGTAATTCCGCTGTGGAAATATTAGCATCATTTTTCTGTAAAGGAGGTTTCTTAAATCTATCTTGATGTTCAGTTAAATAATCAGGATTATCACTTCCTAAAACATAATTAGTAGATCTTAAATCATTAGTCATTTTAGGTTGTTCCATACTAGGTTTCTTAATATATTCATCTTGATATTCTGTTTTCAATGTAGGGTCATTACTTCCCATAGTAAAGTGACTTCGACGTAAATCTGCTTTCACATCTGCATCAAGTTGTGCAGGTTTCCCTCCTAATGCACCCAAATTCTGATCACGAGCTGTTGTGTTGTAGGGAGTAGCATAATCACCGAATTTAAAGTGGGATGCACGCAAACCTGGAGCATGGGTTTTATTAAATTCGAGAGGGTATTCTGGGTAGTCATGTTTATATTGAGTTAGGTAATATCCAGCTATTATAATGTTATATAAATTTATTTTTACGTCTTGATCCTAGCGTGTAGTGAGTTCTACGAAGCTCGGTTGCATTCTTTTTTGCACATGGGATACGCTCTTCTACTTTTGGAGTTATTATATCTATCATTTTTGGTTTTATTTTTTTTTATTTATTGTTTTTTTTATTTGGAATTTATAATTTTAATTTTATTTAATTTTTTAATGAAAAGAAATAATAACAAAAAAAATTATTTCCTAGTCAATCTCTTACTTAAATCTAAGAAAAAAATATTTAAATTTAAATAATTTAAAAAAAATGGATTATAAAGATGAATTAGACAAATATGAAAAAATAGAGAAGGTTGGAGAAGGAACATATGGTGTAGTATACAAATGTAAAAACAAGAAGACCAATGAATTTGTAGCACTAAAAAAAATTCGTTTAGAAAACGAAGACGAAGGAATTCCATCAACAGCAATTCGTGAAATATCAATATTAAAGCAACTAAAACATCCAAACATAGTAACATTAGTGGATTTAATTCACGGAGAAAAAAAATTATATTTAGTATTTGAATTTATGGAACATGACTTGAAAAAATTTTTAGATTTAAACAATGGTCCTTTATCACCTCCATTAGTAAAAAGTTACTTATATCAAATATGTGCTGCAATAAAATATTGTCATTCGAAGAGAATATTACATAGAGACTTAAAGCCTCAAAATTTATTAATAGATAAAAACGGTGCGATTAAATTAGGTGATTTTGGTTTAGCAAGAGCATTTGGAATACCAATAAAAACCTTAACACATGAAATATTAACATTATGGTATAGAGCACCTGAAATATTATTAGGACAAAAAGAATATTCAACTCCTGTAGATATGTGGAGTGTGGGTTTAATTTTTTTTGAAATGGCTCATAGAAAACCACTTTTTGCTGGTGATAGTGAAATTGATCAAATATTTAAAATTTTTCAAATGTATGGAACTCCTAATGAAAAAACTTGGCCTGGTATTACAAAGTTACCTGAATTTAAATTAACTTTCCCTCAATTTAAAGGAAAGGGTATTGAAAGTTATAATAAAAATTTAGAACCTGTTGGATTGGATTTATTAAGTAAAATGCTACAGTTAGATCCTTGTAAAAGGATAAGTGCTAAAGCAGCTTTGAATCATCCTTATTTTGATGATTTGGATAAAACACAGTTTATTGCTTAATTGGGATTTTATATAATTTGATTTTTTTTAATTTTTTGTTTTTTTTAGTATATTTTATAAAATTTATATATTTTGAATGTTTTCTTTTTAATGTTATTTTTAATAATGAGATTTTTAAATAAAAAAAAGATAAAATATATTTTATTGAAATATTACCTTTCTTTTCTTAACCATTTAAAAAAACAATAAAAATACTCAAAAAAATCAATTCAAGTTTTAATATCCCAAAATAGAATCTCACTTAACCAGTTGAAAAAAGTATTCTACCATTATCACTAAATTTTAAATAATCAACTGAATCATAATGTCATCTAGAAATATAACTTTCATCACTTCAAGTAAAAAATAAAATTAATCCTCCTTTAGTATCAATAGCAATAAAATGTTTATCATCACAAATATTCACAGAAAAAGGAAAACTTCTTTCCTCAAAATCACCACTTGAATTAAATTGAACTTTAGGACTTTTTTGACTTTATAACCTAATATATAATTTAAATTTTTCATTAGAACTGATAATAAAAATGTTTTTCTATGTATTTCTTTATGAAATAAATTTTTAATTACTTATTTTCTTCTATCTAAAAAATATTGGTTAATATTTTCATATTTTTCTTTAATAATTCATGATTCACTTCGTTTAAATCTGCATTATTTTTTACCTTCTTTCTTATTTCATCTTCATTTATTTTTGGCTGAGTTATTTTTTCTAATTTTTTCATTGTTTTTGATACTGTATTTTCCTTTTTTCTTTTCATTTAATCTATTTTTAACATTTCTCGTTTTTTATATTATGGTATGTTGAATATATCTATTATTCCTTTTTGAAATTATATAGGAGAACGAGGATTCATTTTTATATATATTTAATATTTTTACAGGTTAGAAAATTTATAAATTTGTTATTTTCATTCAAATTACAAAAATAAAGACTTTATCATATATTTCATTTCTATCATTTTTACAAAAAATAAATTATAAAGTAGAATAGATGTTTTATAAAATTTTGGATTTGTGAATTAATTTCTATATAACACTCATAATTAATAAAATAATTTGAAAATAAAATTGCAAGTAATAAATATATAATTCTTATTTAAATTATAAACAAAAAAAACATAAGTTTATTTAAAATATAAATTTCAAAAATTGTTTTTCTATTTCAAATTAATCATCATTTGCCCAATTATCTTTCTTTTTATAATGTTCAAAATTAAGATTATTCCAATAAGTTCTTTTAAAATCTTCAAAATTTTGTTTAATTAAAGCTTTATTATTTTTAATAACATTATATTTCTTAATAATTTCATTAGCACCTATAATATCTTTTTTCATTTTTCTAAGATAAGCATCATAATCATTATATTTTAATTTAATTTTTTTTTCAGCAATTCTTTTATAAATTAAATCTTTTTTTTTATTATTTAAAATTACTTTACAAAATTTATTATCTTTTTCGATTTGTTTTTCATTAAAATTAGAATAATTTTTAACTAAAACAGGATTAAATTTATCTTTTCCTTTTAAATATTGAATAAGATTATATTGATTACTTTGAATTTTTAAGTTTTTCACTTTATTAATAATTTTAGGAATATCAAAAGGAAGAGTGGAATGATTTCTAAATCTAAAATCACTTACAATACAATCCTTTTCTTTACTATCATTTTCTCTTTTCATATTAGTCAATAAATCATTATAAGCATTTTTATTCATTAAATCATATAAAGAAAAACTACGTATTTGATTACTGGTTTTAATTCTTTGATAAATTGTTTCTTTTAAATTGTTTGGTTTTTCATAAAGCTCTTGTAAATGAAGTAAAGTACTTCCTCTTGGTTGTCTAACTTTTATATTTATTAAACTTTTTCTTTCTGTTTTTGGAGAATTTATATATTGTTTTTTATCAGAAAGATTTTCTTTTCTTCTTTCTCTATTTGAATTATTTGAATTATTATTTCTTCTTTTTTTAAAAAAATTTAATTTTGTTGAAACTGGAGAAGGAGAAGTTGATAATGATATAATTTCTGTTCTTCCATTTGGAGTGATTAATATTCTCATTTTTTTTAATTTCTATGTATTATTTGAAAAATATAAATAATATATAAATAGAAATTTAGATTACTTATTTATATTAATCTTTTTTTGAAATCACTCTTTAATATTAAATAAATATATATTTATATTTTCAAAGTATATTTATTAATAATAAAAATTATTGATTACATTTTCAATTTGAGAAATTTTTATCGGTTTAACTAAAAAATCTTTTACAATAGGACATTTTTTTTTTAAATTATTTACATCATCTTTTTGATCGAGACTTGCACTTATAAAAATAATATTTATGTCATTTCCATTTATTTTTTTTTCATTACACATTTTTTGAAGTGTTTCTACAGTTTGTAAACCATTCATTATTGGCATGATAATATCCATTAATATTAATTTATATTGACATTTATTATTTTTACTTACATTTAATTGATCTTTTATTAATTTTATACAATCTTCTCCATCATAACAAATATCACAATTACAATTTAATTTATGTAATATATTTGATAATGAATTTAGATTAAATTGCTCATCATCAACTATTAAAATATCATTTTTTTTAATGTTATTCTTCTCGTTTTCCTCTTTATATGTTTTAGATATATTTTCAACATTTAAATGAATAATATCAGAATTTGAATTTTTAACTTCATTAAGATTTTTACAAATTTCTTTTAAATTGTTATTTATTGATTTACTTTTCAATGAAAATTTACTTGAATTTTTTGAATCTAATTGACTTATTGATAAATTTGTTGAAATTGTTTTTTTTTCTTCATTATTTATTTCTTTATCTTCTTTTTCACTAACTTCACTACTACTTTCATAACTTTCTTCACTTATTATTTCTTGTTTATATTTTTCAAATTCTTCAAAATTATTACCAAATTGAACGACTGATTGACTTCTTTTATTATTCTTTTTATATATTTTTTTATTTAATTTCAAATTATTTCTTTTTTTATTTTTTAATATATTTTGTAGTTCTTTTACAGGTTTTTGTGAATTTGTTAAATTCAAAAAAGTTACATTTCCTTCATTTATATTATGAATATTTTTAATGATATTATTTTCATTTTCATTCTCAGAAAATGTATTAAAGTATAAATCTTCTTCATAAGGAATATAGATATTTATATCTTTTTCTTTAGATAATTCAATTTTAATATTTAAACAATTTGATAATTTACTTATTATTTCAAGATTAATCTTTTCAGTTTGAATATTATTTTTTAGTAATTCAATCGAGGGAACATCATATGTACTATAACTTCTTTTAGTATTTTTGAAACTTTTATTATTTGAAAATGTTAATTTTATCAAATTTCCTGTTTTTGTTATTAAATCTTGAGATTTTATAGTAAAATTTCCCCCCGTTTTAGTATGTTGATAAAAATATATAAATAAACTTTTTATTAAATTTTTAAAATAATAATAATCTAAATTAACACATTTGTTTGTTAAATTTTCTGTGTGATTGATAAATTTTATTGTTTTATATTCATATAATTGTGAATATTTTAAAGATATTTTATTCATTAATGAATCTAAGTTTATGGTTGTGTTTGTTTTTAAATTTTCTTTTGTTAAAGTTGAAATTTGGAAAAATAAAATGAAAGTTTTTAAAAACATTTTTAACAAAAAAACAAGAAATTCAATTCTTCTCTTAATTTCAGGCATTTTTTCTTTTATAATATCACTTATTGTAATAAGTAAACTATTTAAAGGATTATTGATTTCATGATATAAAGTTGATAAATATTGATCTCCCATATTTGAAACAAAATTTTCTTGAATTTTTTGTCTTTCTTCATCATAACTGTCAATTACTAAGAAAATTTTTGAATTTTTATTTTTTAATTTCACATATATTATATTATTGTTTATATTAAATTTTTTATTTCCTGAAATTTTTGTATTAAAAATAAATTCATATAAAGTTATTCCATTAATACTATTTTCTACTGAATATTCTTTACATTGTTTTGCAATTAAACTAAAATATTTAAAGTCATTATCTTTATTTATTAATAATAATTTTTTTGCTAAAGAGTTTGAAAAAATAATTTTATTATCATTATCAAAAATATTAGTATTATTATCTAAAATTAATATTCCAACTGGAACAGAATTAATAATATCATAAAAAAAATCTTCATTTGGAAATAAATTCATTGTATGTGAACTACAAGACATTTTATAATTTATTGAAAAAACATAATTAATAATTAAAAGAATTAGTATATATATATTCAAAAAATATAAATAACGATTATTTATTTTTAATTTTTATTAGTTCAGTAAAATAAACAATAAAATCACAATTCTCAGCTTCATATATTCTAAAAAAGATTTAAAATTGTTCAATTATTTTCAACTCACAAACAACTGCAAAAAAATTGAAATTAATAATCAATTTAATAATTAGGAGGTAAATTTCTTTGTTGAGGTATTAAAGGATTATAAGGCATATTAGAATTTTCATAATAATTATTTCTCCCAGAATCTAAAAATAATTATATAAATTATATTTACATGGATCAGGAGGAATAGATTCTCTAATATTATTATTTTCTTTATAATAAGCAGTTATTGGTTTATTTTTAACTTGTTCATCTAAGGATTCTTTATATTGTCTCATTTTTTCTTCTTTAACTTGTTGTTCAGCAAATTTAATTTTTTCTTCATCAGTCATTTCTCTAAAATTTTTTTTGGGTAAATTTTGATTCATATTATGTGTTAAATAAGAATAAGTTGCAGTATTTTTGTTTTTATTTATTAAAAACTCTCTTCTATCTTCTTCTCTTTGATCTGTTTTAGGATTAAAATTATTATAAGTATTATTTTGATTTATATTATTTTTATTCATATTATAATTATTGTAATTTAAATTATTATTTTCATCATAGTGATTATTATAATTTTGTTGTTGATATGGTATATTTATTTTGTTATTTTGAAAATTTAGTGGATTATTATTTTCTTGATAATTTTGTTCAAAATTATTTTGGGTCATATGATAATTACTTTTAATATTCTGAGGTGTATTTGGAATTGGGATTTTATATTCAATTTTTTTTCTTTTTTCTTCTTCATCTATTGCTTTTTCTAATCTTCTTTGTTCTAAATATTCTTGTAATTCTAATTTTTCTTCTCTTGATTCTTTATCTTTTATATAATCTTTATATCTTAAATAAGATTGAGGGGGATATTGAGGAGGAATTTTATTATTATTTACTTTCATTGCATTTTGTTGAGTCAAAGGTCTTTGATTTGGTTTTTGTTGTCTTATAATATTATAATTATTGATATTTGATGGGGTTTGAATATATTGTTCTCTTAAATTTTGATTTGGACTTTGATAAGAATTTTGTGGTAAATTATATGAAACTCTTTGAGAAGGGTCATTTTGGTTTTTATAATAATTTAATTGTTGTTCAAAACTATTTTGATTTTGAATTTCTTGGGGATTATTATATTGAGGATTATTATATTTAAAATTATTATATTCTTCAAGGTATTGAGCAGTTTCTTTTGGATTATCCATATAATTTTGAGGATAATTATAATTTTGTTGAAATTCTTGTGGATTATTCATATAATTTTGAGGAATATTTTGTGAAAAATTTTTTGGAGCATCGATATTTTGATAAATTTCTTGATTGTTATTCAAACTTTGAGGATAATATTGTTGAGGTGTTTTTATTGGATTATTGATATAAATTTGAGGAGAATATTGTTCTTGAGGAATTTTGCTTGGTTCATTCATATAATTTTGAGGAATACTATGAGAAATTTCTTTTGGATCATTCATATAATTTTGAGAAGTATATTGTTGTTGTTGAGGTATTTGTGCTTGATTTAAATATTCTTGTGAAGATAAATCTATTTGACTCATATTATATTGTTCTTGATTATTAGAATTATTATAACTTATTTGTTGTTGTTGTTCATAAAAATTATCTTTATTCATCATCTGATTATTTACTTGTTTTTGATTAACATCACATTTATTATAAGGTTCAAAATTAATAATATTATAATCTTTCCTAAAATTTCTATTAGCATATTCATTAATTTGATTATTTGCATATTTTTCTGGAATTTTCCAAGGTTTAACTTTATAACCAGCTCTTGCATAACAATTATCATTTGCAATATTTGTACATAAATTATCATTTAATGAATCTATATTTTTTCTTTGATAACGATAATCTTTGTCTTCAGTTATTTTAATTGGAGTTTGAATTCTATCATTATTTAAAATTTGTTTTTGTTGTTCTTTCATTTTCATATAATTATTATAATCTTCTCTTTGTTTTTGCATAAATATAATTTTTTTTTGTTGTCTTTCTTTTTCTTCTTCTTCTAATTGGGCTGATAATTTATCTTTTACATAAAAAGGATCATTCTTCATTTTTAAATTTAATTAAAAAATATTTTTTAAAATTTATTTAATAATGAAGTTTGTTAATTTTAATAAAAAATAAATGGAATATTAACTGAAATCTTCTTTTTTTAAATTTGGAATAATTTCTTTTCTAACATCAACTTTTCCTTCAATCACAATCATTTTTCCAAAAATTGAATGATTAATTAATTTAATCCAATAAGGGAAAATTATAATTAATTTTTGAATAGTATTATATAATTCTTTTTCATTAAAATATAAATTAATATTTTTACTAATCAAAAGTTTCTTAATTAATTCAGAAAAACTCCAAGATTCTTTTTTTGAAATAATTGTTAAAGTTTTAATTTCAATTATTAAATTAGAAATATTTTTAATTATATCTTGTTGAGAATGATTCAAAGAAGTATAATTTAATATTTCATTACTAATTTTAACAGCTTCTTCTTTTTTTCTTAATTTATTTAAAAATTCAGCTGAACAATATTTTGACAAAATTGAATTCTTTTCTTCTTTTTTAATTTTATTTTCTTCATCGTTAATGCATTTATCAACTAAAAAACTCCTAATATCATTTTTAATAATAGTATTTTCATAAGGATTATGATTTGTAGGTTTTTCTTCAATATTAAACATTGGAATATCTTTTACTTTTTCTAAATCAAATTCATGATGCCATGTTTTAGTTTTATAAGGGTCAAAGTTAGAAAAATTTATTTTTTCTAAAAATTTTTTATGCTCTTCATAAACTAATTTTAATAAAGCATTTTTAAAAAAGTTTTTTCTCTCTTCTAATATATTATTTGGAGTTGGATTATATTCAGGAATAAAATTATTTTGAAATTCATTGAAATTAAATTCAGTTAAATTATCCTTTTCTTCATTAGAATACTTTTTAATATTTTGATCATAATTTTTAGGAATGTCTACTAATAAATCATAATCATTTTTTTCTGAGTTTTTAACCCATTTTAAAATGTATAAAAATGGACCTACATATAAAATTTGTTTAAAAATATCTAGATTAAATCTTCTTTTTAAACTTGATTCAATTGATTCACAAATTCTATTTAAATTAATTGTTTTACTTGATTTAATTGATTTAAAATTATTAATCGTTAATTCTAAATTTTCAAAAGAATTAAGTAAGAATTTATATTTTGTTGGAAGAGGCAATTCTCTTTTTTCTTTAATTAAATCTTCATATTTAAATCTTAAAGTTGAAAATGAACTTTCACTTCTTTTAATTTCATTTGAAAATGCTTTTCTATCAAATTTATTTAATCTTTCCTTTCTTATTTCATTAATACAATCTAAAGTTTTTTTTGAAAGAGAAATATTAACTTTACCTGTTGAATTACTTTTACATGGAATTTTATTTAAATTTTCTTTAGTTTTATTAATTATTTCTATTGTTTTTTTTGATAATTCCAACGAAGATTTATTTTCAATTATATTTTGATTTATATTTTTATTTCCAACTTTCTTATTTAAAATTAAATTTATAATTGATTGAGTATTTGAAGTTAATTGAAGAGAAGATTTAAAAGCTTCATTTATATTATTATTTTTTTTATTCCCGCGTTGTCTTTTTTTTTGTAATATTATATTATCCTTAGAATTTTTAGTTATTTTTTTCACTTTTGAAATTTTAATATCTTTTTCTTCATTTTGAATCACTTTTTTTTTTGATTCATTTATTGATAATGTCTTTGTTATTGAAGGATGATTTTTAATTTCTTTAAATTGATAAGTTATTTGTTGATTGTACATAGATTTATTTAAATATATTATTTTTTGAAAATTTTAAATTTTCTTTTAAATAGACAATTTATAAAATTAATATTGTTTTAAATGAAATTATTATAATTTACTTTAAATTATGGATGAGAAAATGGATAAATTATCTGATATTTATATTAATGAATATAAAAAATTTAAATTAATTTCTCCAAAAGGAAAATTAGTTAATAATAAAGTTTACAATGCTTTTAATAAAAATACATTATCTTCTATTCCAAATAGAAATGAAATTTATATTTTTGATACAAATAAAGAAAATGATAAATTTTTCTTTGATAGAATAAACAAAATAATCGCAAAAAAAAAGCAAAGAAATTTATCTTTATCTAAAAATTCATCTCCAAATAAACCAAATTTAAGTCCTTCTAATATTTTATCAAATTCTAATATAAGTACAATAAATGAATCTAAATTAAATAAATCAAAATCAGAAATATTTTTCAATAAAAAAGAAGAAAGATTTTCTAATTCTCTTAAAAAAGAATTTTTAGATAAATATTCTCCAGGTCCAGGACAATATGAAAGTAATATATCTTTTACTAAAAATTCAGGTATAAGATATAATGGATTATTTATTGAACCAAATAGTAAAAATAAAAATAATATATACAATAATGGAATTCCAGGTCCTGGGACTTACAATATTTCAAATAATGAAGAAATAAAAAATTGTATAGTAAATATGAATTCAAAATATAAAAGATTTAAGGACATTAAAGAAGATAAAGTTGGCCCTGGCTCTTATTTTCCAGATAATTTAGTTCAATATAATAAATTTGATTGGTCTAAAAACATTCCATCTTCTTTTTTTAGAAATAATTGTTCTTGTCTTTCTGAAGTTATAAAAAAAGAAAATATATTAAGTAAATATATTAATATTCATAAAAAAACAAATATTTCTCCTGGACCTGGAGAATATTTTAAAAACAATTTTGATAGAAATAATAAATTTGAAAATAAGAAAAAAGTGAATTCATTAATTCCAGAAAATATAAAAGAAGAATATAAACAAAGTATATTAAAAAAAGAATTATTATTAAAGGAAGCTTATTCATTATACAAAGAGCATAATATGAAAAACTCAAAATCAGCAATTGATATAAGAAGTTCTTTTTTTAAATCGAATTCAAAAAGAACTAATATATTTCCTAAAAATAATCATGTCCCTGGTCCTTGTTATTATGGAATAGGGTATGATTAAATATTATAAAAAGGTTTTTATAAATTTTTTTTTGAAATTTAATTATTTAAATTTTCCTTAAAAAACTAATAATTATATTATATATAAACATTATTAGATACATTTTATTTATTATTTCTTCATCAAAAATTCCATTTAATGATGAAATAATTTTCTAGTTTCGATTAAATTGTTATTTCTTGGATTTATATTTAAACCTATTTTTTTGTTAAATATATTTTTTAAATTTTTCACTTGATTTCTTTTACATCCTGAAATTCCACTATAAATAAAAGAATATTTAAAATTATCAATTCTTTGAGAAGGAGAAAGTTTTAAAAATTCATTAATATTACTTTTATTTTTAAAAAGATGATAATAATTTGGAGGACGAATATTAGTATTATTATTTACTTTGTATATATTAAATGAAGATAAATTTTTATTTTTAACTCCTGTATTGTGATCATAATATTCTCTAGAAGAATAACTTTGGATTCTATTAATATTATTTTTAAAATGATCATAAGACATATTTTTTGTCATGTTGAAATTTTGATTATATATTAAATTTTTATTAATAATAGAATTATGGAGATCTTTCATACTTCCATTTCTTAAAGTTTTATTATAAATTAAACCTTTTTGAAAATATTTATATCTATTAATTGATAAAAGAAAAGTTTTAGGAACTTTATCGATATTTTCATTTGTTATTCTCCCTTCTAAAGATTTAAAAATAGAATTTAATCTTGTTAATGAGTTAGATTTATCATTTTGTTTTTTTTTATTTGAATTATTTGATGTTGAAACATAAGATAAAGAATCCATTAAATAAAAAATTAAAAACAATATATTTTTAGTTTTATTAATTAAATAAAGAATTTTTTAATTTAAGTTAAAATTTTTAGAAATTATCAATCATTAAATTACAGTAAATGGGGATTGGGGATTGGGGATTGGGGATTGGGCCCAATCCCCAATCCCCAATCCCCAATCCCCATAATAAATGGTGATATTGAATAAAAATCATGAAAATTTATAATTTTATTCTTTTATTTATTAATTAATTTTTGATTTATTTAAAATTCTTTTCAAAAAAATGAACAAGGAAAAAATAAAAATAATAATGATAATGTTTGGTCTGATAGTAATTCAGAAA
>JAEEGK010016854.1_pt1 | contig 16007 bp, 13 predicted proteins | sample 8958771 | NCBI WGS metagenome assembly JAEEGK01 (sample SAMN16246547, study PRJNA631951) | gut metagenome | biome: gut microbiome; feature: rumen; material: SC-attached | host: Bos | place: Iran: Karaj | collected 2018-10
CTCTTGTACTTGCCAACCGTCTCCACGATCCTCTCCCAGATCGCATCCGTCTCAGGGTCACTGTCACTGGATCCGCTGATTCCCACTGATGTGAGGACAAGGCCCTCCTTCAGGGCAAGGTCCTTAAGTGCGGTTGAGATCCTGCATATCTCATTGGCGCAGAGCCCGCTGTCGACCTCAATGTCCACCGACCCGATCTTCGTGCCCTCACCGTAGTCGTGGATCACGAGGTTAGACACATTCAGGACACCTTCCTGCATGATTATCTGCTGTTTGATGTTATTGCAGAACTCAGGATCGACGCGCGTGCCGAGTATCTTGTTCAGGCACTCGCCTATCATGTTGAATCCGGTGCGGAAGATCATCAGTCCGACAAACACACAGAGATAATCCTCGATGTTCCATCCGAAGATCTTATGGGCGATTATTCCCGCCAGGATCGCCAGGGCGGTGAATGAGTCACCCAGGCTGTCGGTTCCGGAGAGGACCAGGCTAGGACAGCTCAGGCGCTTTCCCTCCTTCCTGGCCAGCAGGCCGTAGAAGACCTTGATCCCGAATGAGGCTGCCATGATGATCACGGACACGGTGTTGTACTGGGGTGATGGCAGCTCCTCGAAGATCCCGATAACACCCTTGACCGCACCTCGGCCTCCGACGTACATGATGAACATGGCGAACAGGAGAGAGACTATGTACTCAATGCGCCCGTATCCGAACGGATGGACCTTGTCCGCCCTCTTCATCGCAAGGAAGGCCGACACGATTATGAAAACCGCGGAGACTGAGTCGGACAGGCTGTTGACGGCATCAAGCACTACCGCGTTTGAGCCTACCGCAAGACCTGTGATGAGTTTGCCGATGAAAAGAAGAAGGTTGGCCGATATCCCGAATAAAGCACACTTGATTACAGCCTTGTTTCTCTCATGCATGATCATAGCAAAAAGATTACATTAATTTGTTCACAACAACAAGGCAAGTTGATACAATTCCAGCGGGAAACGATGATGAGGAAGGTCCTTCTATTTTTCAGGAAAGAGATGATGCTGACTCTTTCAATAATAGCCGCTTTAGTGTCTCTGATTATTAATAAGCCAAGTATGTCGCTTATTCAGAACATCGATTGGCGCACGCTTGGCACCCTCTTCATGATGCTTACCGTCCTTGAGGGATTCAAGAAGGAGAGCATCTTCAACCCGATAATCAGGTTCAGCACCCGGTTCAGGAGCATGGCCGGTCTCTCGCTCTTTCTTGTTTTCGGGGTCTTCTTCACATCCATGTTTGTCACAAACGACGTGTCACTGATAATATTCGTACCCCTTACGATCCTTCTCTTCAGGGGCGCGGGCAAAGAGGCGTTCATACTGCCGGTGATCTCACTGGAGAACATAGCAGCCGTCAGAGGCTCAATGCTCATGCCGTTCGGAAGCCCGCAGAACCTCTTTTTGTACGGTCGCTTCGGAGTAAGCGCGCCTGTCTTCATGCTCCACATGCTCCCCTTATGCGCTTTCTCAGCAGTGCTCCTTGTCATCTTCATCTTTGTGATAATGCGTAAGGAGAAGACACGGGTCTCATTCGACGGGATCAACCTGGCGCAGGATTCAGGGCAGGAGCAGTCAAGGATGCACAAGGTCAGGCAGGCAGCCTACCCGGTCCTGTTCCTCCTGATACTGACAGTGATTGTCACACGCACAAGCCTCTGGCCCTACGCCGTGATCCTGATATTCGTGGCGATGCTGGTCCTTGACGCATCAATACTCGCAAAGACGGATTACGTGCTTCTTGCCACGTTCCTCTGCTTCTTCGTCTTCTCATCATCAATCACAGGCAATGAGAGGATATCCGCGTTCCTCAGCCGCCTTGTCGCAGGCAGGGAGTACTGGTGGTCCATAGGAATCAGCCAGATAATCTCCAATGTGCCGGCTTCAATTGTCCTCTACCCGTTCACCACAAACAACGCAGGCCTGATCTACGGCCTGGACACCGCAGGATTATGCTCCCTGATCGGGTCACTTGCTTCGGTGATAAACTACCGCATCTATGTCCGCGAGTATCCGGGCAGAGGCAAGGCATTCATAAAGACATTCACCCTTACAAGCTGGGCCTTCTTCATCATAGTGGTCATACCAGGCTATCTTCTCAGTTTCTGGCCGTTTTCCTGATAATGCTTTGTTAAAAGCATCATATTGTTCTATAATCTGACTCATGGCACAGGAATCTTCAGTCAGGCAGAAATACAGGGACCTCACCCTTCTTCTGATAGAGAGAGGCATCACCATCAGCACCATGGAGAGCTGCACCGCAGGTCAGATAGCATCGCTTTTCACAGACACCGAGGGATCCTCTGCGGTCTTCCGGGGATCTTATGTCACATACCTCAACTCCGAGAAGATCCGTCTGGGCGTGCCTGCAGAGGTCATTGACAGCTATGGCGTCTACTCGGAGCAGACCGCATCGGAGATGGCAAGGCTTTGCAGGCGCGACTTCAGGACCGACCTTGGAGTCGGGATCAGCGGCACCTTCGGCAACACTGACCCAAACAACAGCGACAGCGTCCCGGGCGAGGTTTTCTTCGCCATATCCACAGCGAAGGAGACAAGAAGCTTCCACTGCACAATACCGGCGCAAAGAACCCGATTCGACTATAAGCTTTATATGGCAGATGTCGTGGCAGATCATATCTTGGAAGAACTGGGAAAATGAGAAGAAAGACACTTATCACAACAATACTGCTTCTCCTTGTCACAGTGACGGCTCTCTCCTCCCTCTCCCTGAAGGCGGGACTGGGTGCCATCTCATCACTTGATGTCTCCTTCAACCACGGCAGATGGGATTTCTCGGCAGGACTGAGGAGCTCCGTCCCGGTCATTCCGACGGCAGGCTATGCCGTTGCTCCCAAGCTCCTTGAAAGGGACATAAGCTTCCCGGACTGGGCAGGCTACTCGTGCATGCTCTTCAACGGGATAGGAGCCGATGCCTCACTGAGGCTGGTCAACGACAAGCACCATGTTTTCTCCTTAGGTCTCTCCACTGCCTTCGGACTCATTAGGGATCCTGAGGACGGAGTCCTGAACATCCTTCCCGACTATGAGAACATCCTACTGGCTGTTCTGGAGTTCAATGCCCAGTATGCCTACAACATCAATGAAAAACACAGCATATTCCTCTCATTGGGCTTTCCTTTCCTCGGATGGATTGATGTCATGGGTGTTCCCGGAAACAACAACGCCTACTCCATAATGAGCTTCATCGCAGTCCCTTACACATTCCGTCAGATAGAGGAAGGAGGCCGCATGGAAGGCATAACAGAGAAGGCAGTCCTTGTCAGTGCCCTTGCCCCGGTCAAGATCGGCTACATCTACAGGTTCTAGGAGGTCAGCATGAGAAAGACAGCATTACTGGTAACAGCACTTATCATTCTCCTCCTTGCCACTACCTGCAGCTATGACCCTGTCAGGAGAGTCAGGGACCCGTATTTCCAGAACATAATCGTAGTGGGAATCGACGGCGGCGGATCACTGTTCGACAACGGAGATGCCGTGACCGACGAGTTCAACGATTTCTTCTCCTCAGACGGAAACATCTTCTACAACTACAAGTGTGAGACACCGTCAATCAGCGCCCAGAACTGGGGAGCCTACCTTCATGGAGTGACACCGGAGAAGCTTGAGGTGAACAACCTCAAGATCGCATCGGTGCGCTTTACTGACACGTTCCATCCCAGTGTCTTCCAGGTCATCCACGATGCCGCACCTGATTTCACCCTTGCCTCCATCTGCCACTGGACACCTATCAACTACGGCCTGATAGAGACCTCAGCAGGCGTCTACAAGGACAATGACATCCGCTTCCGCTTCGAGACCTACACCGACCATGAGGTACGCGACCACGTCGTTCAGTATGTCGATGCCAACATGCCCACCCTTCTCTTCGTCCATCTGGATGACGTTGATGAGACCGGCCACTCAAAGGGCTACGGATCGCCCGAGCATCTCGAGGCCATTCGCATGAACCAGGACCTGATCCTTGACATGTTCGCCGGATATGACCCGGACACAACGCTCTTCATCGTAGTGACGGACCACGGCGGGACACCGGACGGAGAGCACGGAGGCGATACCGAGCCCGAGATGCGCATCACGCTTGCCATCAGGGGCAAAGGGCTGAACATATCAGCCTTTGACGGCTTTGAATATCATCCGCGTGACCTTGCGCCGATAATCCTGACTGCGCTAGGCATTGAGGTCCCGTCCTGCATGGACGGACACTGCCCCGCAGGCTTATTTGAGACTATCTGATTCACATAGAAGGAGTTAAAAATGGGAGTTTTTTCAAAGTACCACAGATTCCGTGAGGCCGGAGAAGACGCGAACGTCAACAACGTGGAGCGCTTCGGAGAGCCCAAGAGATCGCTTTTCACAACCACAAAGGTCTTCACACTGCACCACCACATCGACATCACAGATGCAGAGGAGAACGTGGTGTATAAGTCAGATTCAAAGGTCTTCTCCATCCATGACAAGACCCACATCACCGACATGAACGGCAACGAGGTGGCCTATATCTGGCGCAAGGTGTTCACCCTTCATGAGAGGCACTTCATCGAGATGGCTGACGGCACAAACTTCCAGCTCTCAAACGAGATATGGCACCTTGTGAAGGACATCACGAACATCGAAGGCCTTGGCTGGCAGCTTCGGGGCAACTTCGTGGGACTGAACTTCGAGCTCTATGATGAGAATGATGAGATAATCGCGGTGATCTGCCAGAAGATAATCTCACTTCATGACAAGTACTGCATTGACCTGTACAAGCCGGAGCACGAGAAGACCTGCGTGGCGATCCTCATCGCACTCCAGCACATGATGAAGGACAGGGAGGCATCTGCCGCAGCCGCAGGTTCAGGAACCGGAGCAGCGGTCAGTGCATCCTCATCGTCGAACTGAGATCAGTTCATCATCACCAGACCGCGACCCTGTCCTCCGGGGCGCGGTACATCGCCGTGCCCTCCTTGACCTGCGGATAAGCGCTGTAGAACTCATCGAACATCTGAACCACGAAATTGGCCCTGATGTAATCAGCGGGATGGCTGTCTTCCATGTAGAGGGCCAATGCTGACTCGAAATCAGGCTTGATTGAGTACCACATAAGCGCATAAGTCCTGAAGAACAGGTCATAATCGAAGTCAGGATACTGCTTCGCGATATCCAGGGAGAGCGCAATACCGCCGAGGTCCGCGACCATCTCGTCAATCACAAATTCGCCGTTGACCGTCATGCCGTCCGCCACCTCAATTGAGCTCATGGCATCAGCGACCTTCCCGGCCCTCTCGGCGAATCTCTCGGCATCCTCCTCAGTCCACCAGTTCTCCTCGTTTCCGACACCGTTGTAGTTGGCCCCGCCTGTGTCAAAGCCATGGGTGATCTCGTGGCCGATTGTGGCTCCGATCGAGGCAAGGACTGTCTCTATGCTCTGGTCATAGTAGAGCGTGTCATAGAGGATTCCGGCAAGGATGTTGATGGAGTTCTCAGCTGTCACGTAGTAGGCGTTGGCCTCTGTTGTCTTGGTGTTGGAGAACACCCAGTTGCCTCTGTCGATGTCCTTGCCCAGGAAAGACGTGGTATATGCCCTGTAGAAGTCATCGCGGCACAGGACTGCATCAAGCAGGAACTGGTCGTGGTCCTTGACTATCTCGCTAAGCTCATGGAAGTCCAGCCACTCTTCGGGGTATACAACCACACAGACCATCTGGCTGAGCTTGTCCAGGGCCTTCTGCTTTGTCTCCTCGGACAGCCACGGCTCGACCTTGAGCCTCTGCTCCATGGCGGCGATGTACAGCTTGGTCAGATACGTGATCTTCTCCCTGAGCCCCTCAGGGAACACGAACTCGAGATAGACCTGGTCAACCGCACCGGCAAGGTATTTGTTGATGAATTCGTAGCTCACCTGCTCGATGTCGATCTCGGTCACATCTTCGATCATCTCAGATGCGGCATATGTGTCGATGTCGAGGAAGCTCATGGCATATTGGGCCATCGGGATCACATAGAGGGCCTCTATGACATCGATGTTGTCCGTCATGTACATCTGCTCCATGCCGTAGAACATGCCGGCATTGCTGATGGTGTATGTCACAGGATCCCCGTCACATGAGTAGTATCCGAGTCCCATCACAAGGTCATACAGCGGAGTGCAGAACTCCTTTAGCCCTTCCAGGTTCACCTCAATCATGTCATTCTCATAGCCTGTCTTCTCGATGAAATCGGAATCAAGCTCCGCGGCCTTTAGCTCGAACTGCTCAATCCCGTCCACGACAGTGGCAGCGAAGTTCTCCTCATAGCCTGCGAGAACGAGCAGCGAGACAAGATAGTCCTTGACCAGCGCCAGATCTTCCTCTGTGTAATCCTGGCTCAGGTTCGCTGAGATAGGAAGGTTGAAGTCAATCCACACGCCGTATTTGCCGGTGCCGTCCATGGCATCGCTGACCACGAACTTAGCAAGCGGATCACCGAAGACAAGGCCCTTTTGGACCTCCTCGGAAAGCTGCTCCACGGTATTGTTCTTGATTATCGAGTCCCTGTACTGGAGAAGAGGACCGTTACCCTCTGAGTTGCGCTTATCAAAGTCGGCGAACAGCCTGTAATATGCCCTGATCAGCTCAAGCTCATCCGATGTCTTGGAGGTATCGGCGATTAGCTCCTTGATCTTAGCCTCCTGGAAGGCCTCGGACCTGGCGTAAAGGCTGTCTGATGTGAGCCCGTCCTTGAGGGCCTCCATGTACAGCTCATAGTTCACGCAAAGCTCGAAGTTTTCCTCTGGCGCAGGTCTCTGAGCCGGCCAGTTGCCGAATACGTTCGAGTTGACCCAGGGCTTTCCCTGAAGGTCTGCTGTAAGGGTCAGACCCCCGCTCTGGGCTGTCTGTTCAGGCTGCTCGGCGTCTGCGGGCTTTGCCGCCGACTGGCAGGACACAAGCACCAGGATAAGTGCCATTGCGACGAATACGATCTCAAATAGTTTTTTTCTCTTACTTTCCATAACCAAGCCTCATGCGGAATGTCAGTCTGTCGATGGGTTTCTCGCCGTAGCGTGCTCCGGGAGCCTCCTGGAAGCCGTAGACGAGCTCTATTGCGTTTCCGAAAATACCTGCGCCAAGGGCGAACTCAGGATAGCCGTAGCGGTAGCTTGCCCTGACGCTCAGGACCTTGAGGAATGTGACGACCACTCCCCCGTCCAGGTATCTGAATATCTCATTTCCGGGCTTTCCCTTTGCGTTCTCCACATAAAGGTTCATGCCGGTGAAAGCCGTGTAGATTGTGGGATTGCAGTACCTGAATCCGGGATTGAACGATGCGCGGAAATTCAGGCTGTATGGTGTCTCGATCTCAAAGTCATCCTTGCCCTCGGCAAGAATCAGCGCATTTATGCTGTTCTCATAATTGGCTATGTGATATGTGCCGTTGAGGTTGTTTGCGGAGAGCTCAAGCTTGATGCTCTCACGCAGAAGCCCGACTGTCACACCCACGTCCACCGGCAGTGCGAATCCCGCACGGGCCGGCAGATGATCGAAATCCTTGCTCCCGTTCAGCAGCGCTCCAAGCTCAGCTGATGTGATCTGGAGCATGTATGCCTTCTGCGCATAGTGGAATGACGCGCCTGCGTCAAGGGTCAGCACATCGGTGTCAAGGACCCTGAAGCCGAAAGCCGCGCTGAGGGCAAAGTCAAGTGAGGGCACATAGCCGTTTCCTATTACTGAGCTTGACGGCTTGAACTGGCCGTCAGCGTCAAGGCCCGGCATTGAATGGACCCCTGCCCTGATGTTCATGCCAACAGCCATGTTCCTCAGCTGGGCACCTGCTCCGGCATCAACTGTGATGACCTCTCCGAAGCCTGCACCGCTGGCTGCCACAAGACCGAGGATGTATGTGATGAAATCGTTCTTCGTGGACTGCATCTTTGTTATCTTAGACAGGGCCTCAGCCACTCCCGGGTCCTTCAGGGCCTCGGTGACGTTATAGGAGCTGGACTCAAGATACGGAAGCTGCAGCCTGAAGCTTGCCTCACCTATTGCCGCAGGGTTTCCGAACAGGACGTAGTTGAGCCCGTCCGTACGCTCCACATTACCGGGTCTCATGGCATTGCCCGTGATCGGAGCATAAGGGTTGCTCTGATCATCTTCGGATGCGAAAAGGACTGAGACTGATAAAAGGACAACCAGAAGTAATAATAGTTTTCTCATGCCGCCCTCCTCAGTTTCCCAGGATCTTGCCGACAAGGCCGGCCACATCCAGGTTGAAGTCGTAGATATATGCCAGGGCCTCAAGATCTGCCATCACCCTGTCAAGCTCGGCGCCGCATTTGCCAAGGATCCACTGTGCGTTGAGGTTCTCGAAGTTCTTGCCCTCCTGATCACACGGGAACTCAGCGATGAACCTTAAGAAGACATCGTAGACGGCATTAACAAGGTCAATAGCCATACAGGCGGTGATCTTGTCCCCGACAGTGACATATGTCCTGTCTCCGACATAGGCATCCATTCTCTGAGGTATGTATTTCAGGTCCTCGATCTTGAACTTCGATTCTCCACCGCCACCGCCGCCACCGTTCTTGAAGAAAGTGACCATGCTCATGACATCAGTGAGATGTGTCATGGCGATGTCGTTAATTGCCCTGTTGATTATGATCTGGTATTCTCCCGAATTTGTGAGAAACGGCATCTTGATGTTCTTGATGGAATCGGCTGAAGCTCCGGGCATGAGTGACAGAAGCGCTCCGATCTCTGATGCGTTAAGTGCAGGACCAAGGACCCTGTATGCGTTCCAGTCCTTTGCCACACCGTCATATTTTGCATCCAGAGCTGCCCTCAGTGCCTCGTCGGAAGCACCTGACTCCTTGGCCTTGATGATTGATGAGACAGTCTCACTCAAGAGGCTTGTGAACGCAGGAATCCCCTCAGAGCCGTCCTTGAACTTCAAAAAGACATAATCATCGAAATGCTCCTTGCCTTCCGGATCAACGGTGCGGTGGACCCCACTCCAGTCAAGGCTGTCCTCATAGCGCTCCACAAAGCCTTTGACGGTGGTAGTCGCTGCTGCAACATGCTCATCTCCCACGGTTCCGAATCCCGCGGAGCCGAGCTTGCCCAGAGTCTTTCCTGTCTTCATGAGGGCGTCAGCACTGCAGCCGACAAACAGACACAAAGCCACAACCACAATTGCGGCGACAATTCCCAGTTTGAATCTACTCATGCCTTTTTCCTTTTCAGGCTTTTTATACCACAAAGACATGAAAGATAATACTTGTTTTCAATTAAAATCTTTGATAACCGTCCATCCCGATGCCCTCAAAACTATTGGCACCGGAGTAAAGCGCAAGGCACGCATCCAGCTGAGGGACAAGAAGAACCGCACCAGATCCCTCACCCAGGGCAAGGGAGGCATTGATCGGGGCTTCCAGGCCCAGGCTCTCCATTATCATCCTTCCCATAGGCTCCCGTGGAACGTGTGAGCAGATGCAGGCCTCCTTGATTTCCGGAAACAGCCTCTCGGCCACAAGGAGCGCAGAGAGCGTGATGAGGCCGTCAATCACGGCAGGCACGTGAAGTGTGGCACATGCAAGTATTGCACCCACCATGCCCGCAATGTCATAGCCTCCGAAGGCACATAAAACAGAAAGAGGATCCGAGACCTCATACTTCCTTGCGGCAAGGGCCTTGTCTATGACATCCGCCTTATGGGCCTTCATGCAGTCCGGCATGCCTGAGCCCCTGCCAACCGCCTCTGAGGCGCTTTTGCCGAGCAGGGCGCAGCCTATGGCTGTTGATGTGGTGGTGTTGCCCACCCCCATCTCACCTAAGAGTATCAGCCTGTTTCCGGCCTTTATCAGCTCGGATGCCTCATCAAAGCCAGCACAGACAGCGCTCAACGCCTCGGCCTCGGACATGGCGTTCTCCTTCAGGAAATCCCTTGTCCCCTCACGGACCCTGCGGTACCTGATCCCGGGTACCGGCTCGCCCCTCATGCCGATGTCCACATAACAGACATCAACACCAGCTTTCCTTGCCATGACAGAGACACAGCCCTTTCCTGAGGCCATTGAGACTGCAACCTTATGGGTGACCGAGATGTCACTCTGGGAGACATTCTCACTGACAATCCCGTTGTCTGAGAGAAAGACAATGAGAGCCCGTTTATCGATATTGATGTTTATTTCTCTAAGAATACCGCCGATCCTGGCAATGATCTTCTCATACTGCCCCAAGGCATCAAGAGGCTTTGCAAGGCTGTCCCAATGTCTCAGGACAGCCTCATAAGAATCCCGGTCTAGAGGCTTTAGGTCTTTCCCCAGCCTCATCAAGTCCTCACGCCTCAAGGGTTCACTTCCCCTTCTTGGCAACCTCAGTCATGGCCGTAACAACACCTGCCATGCTCTGAAGCTCCGCCGGAATGATGATCTTCGTGGACTGTCCGTCGGCAGCCTTCTCAAAGGCCTCAAGGCTTCTGAGCTTGACCACGGCCTCGTCAGCCTTGGCGTCGCGGATCATCGCAATACCGTCCGCCTTTGCCTTCTGGACCTCACGGATGGCCTGAGCCTCTCCAAGGGCCTTCTGGATGGCGGCCTCCTTCTCTGCCTCGGCATGAAGGATCATGGACTGCTTGTTGGCCTCGGCCTCAAGGATCATGGACTGCTTCTTACCCTCTGCAACAAGGATGGCGCTCTGCTTCTGGCCCTCGGCGATCAGGATGCTCTCACGGCGCTCACGCTCTGCGCGCATCTGCTTCTCCATGGCCTCCTTGATTGCATCTGGCGGCATGATGTTCTTGACCTCGACACGGTTGACCTTGATTCCCCACGGGTCAGTTGCCTCATCAAGGATGGACCTCATCTTGCTGTTGATGACATCCCTGGATGTCAGCGTCTGGTCCAGCTCAAGCTCACCGATGATGTTTCTCAGCGTGGTGGCAGAGAGGTTCTCAAGGGCGCTGATGGGGTTCTCCACCCCGTATGCGTTGAGCTTCGGGTCAGTGATCTGGAAGTAGACCACAGTGTCGATCATCATCGTGACGTTATCCTTGGTGATGACAGGCTGCGGCACGAAATCCATGACCTTCTCCTTCAGGGAAACCTTCTTGGCGATGCGGTCGATGAACGGGATCTTCACATGAAGGCCAGTGTTCCATGTCGAGTTATAGGCTCCGAGCCTCTCGATGACAAATGCATAGGACTGCGGGACAATCCTGATGTTCGCGATCACAATGGCGATTATGATCACCAGAATACCGATGAATACGTAAATCACTTACTCCCCCTTTCTCTCGACATAGAGAGTGTTACCCTCGACTTCCCTGACGATGCACACGGCATCACATGGAATATCCTCGCCTGATTTGGACGAGATCGCCCAGATCACCCCGTTGGTGCTCTTGGCCTCGCCTTTCTCGAACTTGCTGACCGCCTTGGTCACAATCACCTCCTGTCCCAGGACGGAGTTGACATTCGTCTTTGTCTTGGCGCTGTTCATCTTCCTCAGGAGGACAGGCCTTGTGGTGATGAACAATGCGATTGTGATGAGACAGAAGATCAGGATCTGCCATCCGACGGGAATCTCCGTCAGTGAGATGACAATCATCAACAGGGCGCTCACGGCGCACCACACTGTGGTAAGACCCTGTGTCGCAGCCTCTATGATTACTGAGACGGCGAACACCCCGAGCCAGACCCATGCCATATATGCTGTTATACTCATACTGAAAATATAATGCCGCCAGCCCCGGAAGGCAAGCGGCACTTAGTTTGGAAGGGTTTGGAAGATATGTAAGATACGGAAGGCCTGCAAGATATGCAAGATATCCAAAGCCTCCAGGACCACCCTACCTCTTATCCTTGTCCACGAACTCCAGCGTTATGACCGAAAGAACACCGAACGCCAGGATGAACAGGGCGAAATGCAGCCAGTAGTTGGCGATGTTGACCACGCTGTTCTCATAGTACGGCTTCATCTGGGTGATGGCCGCCTTATTACGCAGGAAGTCACTCACCTTGTCCTCTCCGACAAGCCTGATAAGGCCCCAGACGGAGATCTTCAGATGTACCGTCTTGTCCTTGTTCTGGCTGTAGGCCTCGGACCGGCTGAACGCATCAATCGCATCCCCCAAGGTGGCATCGCCCAGGCCCTTCATCAGCTCTGACCAGATCATCGTCATGACGCCGTCCTCATCCTGAGGGAATACAATGTCGTAGGCGCTGGTCAGGGACTCATCGATCCTCCTTGCCCTGACATCCCGGATGACCTCATCCTCGTTCTCCGCACCAAGCATCTGGACTATCTGCTCCACGGTGAATGTCCCCTCGATCTCGGTGTCCTTGAGCTTCAGCAGCGTGTTCCATGCAGTTGCCATGGGAAGCTTGTTGTAATCGGCCTGCGCGGCTATGCACTTGACTCCGTAGTTGGAGATCATCAGGCCGGAGATGCCGTCAGACCATGCCGGAAGCGTGAAGATTCCACCTGAGAACACAAGCTGTGTGATCAGCAGAAACGGCATGATGGACATGGCGGTGGTGGTGTTGTGCACGAGGCATGAGATCCACAGCGCGATCATGTCGGAGGCATAGGAGATCAGGAACACGGTAATTCCCAGGTCAAACACCATCAGCGGAGTAATCAGGCCCTTGACGGGGATCCTGATTCCCATGGTGAGGCAGATGTAGATTGTGAGGCCTGACTGGACCAGGCACAAAAGCGCCTGATAGAGCATGTGGGATGCGATGTATGACGATATGTGCATTCCCGAGCGATGCTCCCTCTTGATTATCTCCCTCTCACGGCAGATAACCTGGACCGAATTGAAGCAGCCGTTCCAGATGGCCACGCAGCTCAGCGCAAGCGCCCCCTTGAGCGTTCCCTCCATGGTGACGAAGAAGTCGTTTCTCACCACCAGGGAGACAAGCCCTGCGATTACGACAGACATCGGAAGCAGTTTCCAGTCATTCTGGTACACGAACAGCCTGAGAAGCCTGACAAAGCACACTCCGATCTGCTCTATCCTTCCCCTGTATCTCAATGCCCTGGTGCGTCTAACTCTCTCAGCCATTTGACACCTCCGCATTACGCTCAGCGTATTTTCTCACGAACTCATCCGCACGGCCCTCGCCGCCGGCATCTTTTGCGTTGATGGACATGACTATCTTCTCCATGCTGTCACGGCCGAAGAAGGCGCGTGCCTCGTCAATGCTGCCGAAGAACGCAAGGCGTCCTGTGCGGTGGCTGTCCTTGGCAAGGACAATCACATCATCGAACAGGTCAATGACCCTGTCCGGCGTATGGGTTATGACAATGACTATCTTCCCCTGGTCCGCTATCTTGCGAAGCTGGGTCATCAGCTCCCTTGCCATGACGCCATCAAGACCGGAGTCAGGCTCATCAAGGATGAAGAGCGACGGATTGGAGATGAACTCCATTGCTATGGAGAGCCTCCTGAGCTGGCCGCCGGAGAGCTTCTCCACGTGATGGGTCTTGCTAGCCCCAAGCCCGAATATGTCAAGGACCTCGTTCTCACGGTCCCTCCTGTCCTGAGGCGGCACGTTGGTCGGAAGCCTCATCAGAGCGGCATCATCCACAGTGTGTATGATGGTGTCCTTGCCTCGCATCAGGTTCTGCTGCGGCACGAAACCTATCTGGTACTGCATCTTCTTGTAGTCGCTGTAGATGTCCTTCCCGTTCAGGAGGACCTTGGCCTTTGCCTTCTCATAGCCGTTGACGGCATTGAGGAACGTTGTCTTTCCGGCTCCGGAGCCTCCCAACAGCAGGACCATGTGGCCCGGCTTGATGTTCATGCTGATATCGCGTAGAAGGTACTTCTTCTGGAAGAACTCCATGACGGTGCGCTCGGTGATGTTCACGGAGAGCCCCTCTCCGATGGCGGTCTGTTCCGTGGTTCCCCTGACGACCTTCAGGGCATCCTCACGCATGTTCTCCACCTTGATGGAGGGCTGGAACTTCTTGGACCATCCCCAGATCGCGGCTGCCACACCGCTGAAGATGAACCACATGAATATCCAGCGTTTTCTTCTCTGGAATATCTCACACAGGCCTGCGGAGATCCTGATCGTGTAAATGAGATCGATGACTGTCAATGCAAGGGCGAAGCTTGCCACCAGCAGCACCACGGCCTTCGGGTAATGGATGCCTATTCCATCGCCCATCAGGGTCAGGACCATGTCCAGGAAGTTCACAACCAGGACAACCCTTCCCTCCATCTCATGGTCGGCGCAGACTGCAAGCTCGTAGTTGCGCACGAACGGGATGAATGCCTTCCATGGCTTCACTCCGCACTTCCTGAACATCCCGTACAGACCGAAGACGAACAGGCATTTGAAGGGTACCAGCCACCATGTGGAAGCCCCCAAGAATATCTCCAACAGGACAGTTAACGCTTGTTTCATTCCCACCTCTCAAATTCAACGGGTAATAACAGGTATAAATGATAGCATAATCAGATGAACAAATTAATATCTCCCGGCGGTTCAGGGAAACAAAATACTGCGGTTGTAACACTAATGTCCTAAAATGGTTCTAACCAAAGGAGAGAGGAAAACCTCGATCCATATATGGTGGCAAAGAATGGAAGGAGAAAAAAGAACCCAAGGAAGATTCCAAAAACGGGATACCATCACTAGCTGAGGCTCCTGCCGTCTTTGAAAAGGCTTCCCTGGAATACATCCTTTTAGAGCAGGCAGAGTTAAGGATTCACTGAATTCACCCAAACAGGGTGTTTTTAGGGCTACTTAGATGAAATAATCATCTACCAGGTCTTGAAAAACAGGCATTTAGATGAAAATCAAAACACCAAGGAATAGGACTGCGCATTTCAGCATGCCGCAGTCCGACCTGACCTGCTCCAGCGGGATCCAATCTGCATATTTAAAAATACTGTGGTAGCTTTTTCCGGATTTATGGTATACTAAATGCAAAAAGCATTCTAATAAAGGAGTTAAAGGAAACATGAGAAAACACATACTTCCGGTTCTTCTGGTAATCGCAGTTCTTCTTGTCGCCGCAATCAGCTGCAAGAACAACCCGTCACCAACACCTACACCGACACCCACACCGACAAGGCCCGCTACCCTCTCAGTCTACAGCTTCAAGAGCAATTATGCTGTCGGAGCAACCAAAGCCGACCTCGTGGGAACTATCGTCTACACTGACACAAACGCAAAGGTCACAACAGTCGACATCAAGGCAGAAGGCGTCACAACTGACTTTGATGCAACCGCAGCCGCAGAGGGCAAGATCCTGAAGATCTCATATCAGGGAATCGACACCACTGCAAGATACAACGTGGTGAAGGTCGAAGACGTCGACATCGCCGGAACATTCATCCTTGGCAAGAACGTCTCATATGAGTTCTCAAGCGGAAGCAAATCTGTCAAGAAAGAAGTTTGGACAGACTGGGGACATTTCTACAACCTCACCGATGATCCAGCAGTGACTCCAGTATCATACACAGTCGGAATCAGCCCTTCAGGAAGGACCACAATCCAGCTGGACGGCTGGACATACTCACCTGACGGAGAGGGCGGACTCGCCTCCTACCCGTCAGAGGGTCAGTACTTCGACTACAACGAAGGCTACGTCCCCAACACCGGCTACTACTATGTCAGCACCACAAAGGAAGACAGCAGGAACATCACAAACCCATCAGCAAAGGGCAAATATCTTATGATGGAGTTCACAGGAACCGGAGACGTCAAAGTGTGGTTCGTCCTTGATCCCACCGCAGCACCGGGAGTACCAGCAGCCTACACAATCTCAGCCGAAGATATGATCTTCGACAACTCCGGTGTCTATCTCAAGAATGTCACTGCGGATGCCGCGAAGGGAAAGAACCTTTCCATCTACCTCAACAAGGACGGATACAACTCCAAGGAAAGGGCATTCTCAATCGTCAGCAGCTCAGGCGTAGATGATGACTACAAAGGCTATTCCTACACCATGAAGCTCACAATCATCCCTG
>JAEEGK010016856.1_pt1 | contig 16006 bp, 10 predicted proteins | sample 8958771 | NCBI WGS metagenome assembly JAEEGK01 (sample SAMN16246547, study PRJNA631951) | gut metagenome | biome: gut microbiome; feature: rumen; material: SC-attached | host: Bos | place: Iran: Karaj | collected 2018-10
GCCCAATCCCCAATCCCCAATCCCCATGAAATTAAAAATAAATTTAACAAAGATGATAATAAAATTTATAAAAATATAGAAATTTATTTAAAAAATAATCAAAAATAATCTATTTATCATTATATTTAAAAAAAATAAAAATAAATGGGAGGAGGAAAATCAAAAATAAGGGAAAAAGAAGAAGAAGAAAGGAAAAAAAAAGAAGAAGAAGAAAGGAAAAAAAAAGAAGAAGAAGAAAAGCGTAAAAAAAAAGCACAATTAAATAAAATAGAATCAGTTAAACTTCAATGTAAAAAATGTAGAGATGATATGAATAAATATATAAAAAGAATGGAACAAGCAGCAGAAAAAAAAAAATTAAAAGCAAAAGAATTAGTAAAAAATAAAGAAAGTGAAAGAGCAAAAATATATTTGAGACAATGTAAATTATATAAAATTGAAATTCAAAATGCAGAAAATCAAAAAAATAAAATCGAAGATCAAATAATGCAAATTGATTCAAATACAAATTTAATTGAATGTCAAAAAATACTTTCAAATGGAAATCAAATATTAAAAGAATTACAAAGTAAAAATAATATTGAAAAATGGGAAAAAATCAAAGATGATATGGACGATTTAAAAGCAGAACAAGATGAAATTAATGATTTTCTTAAAAATAATAATATTAATGAAGACGAATATAATGAAGATATTTTAAAAGAAATGGAAAATATGGAAAAAGAATTAAATTTACCTAATGCAAATACTGGCAAAATTATTATTGATAATAAAGAAGAAAAAGATGAAAAAGAAGAAAAAAAAATTTCTGTTTAATATAAATTATTTTTTTTAAAAGAAATTATTTCATTAATAAGTTTATTTCTTATAAAAGTATAATACAATTGTATTCTAATTTTAATTACATATATATTGAATATTTATATAATTTATTGATTTTGAATATTATTACTATTCAATTTTTTTTCAATTCCTAATAATTTTTCAATATTAGATAAAGAAGCAAGAACTTCTTTTGGAATAATAGAAAGCATATTTTTAGTTTTATAAATAATTGAATTTAAACTTCTAATAAAAGGAATCCAAATAAAAATAAATGCTAAAAAAATAATACTAATATATAAAATAACTGCAATTACAAATTTTAAATATGCTTGTTCTGAATATTTTTCCATTACATCAATAGTTAATTGTTTAATATATATAAAAAAAGGAATTGTTATACTTTGCATCATAATATTTAAATTAGCAACACTTTGAACATTAAAAAAAATAATAGGATCATTAGAATAATATAATAATTCATTTTCATTAAGAATAGATTTTTTAACATAATCGTCAATTCCAGTCAAAGTTAAATTATTCATAGGTTTAGATGTATTAACATAAACAGGATAAATTTCTTTAATAAATCTAATTTCTTCAACTAAATATGAATTCATTATTATATAACCATATTGAGTTCCTCCATTTTCAAAATTTATACATTCTTCAATATTTAAAAAATATTCATTTGATCTATAAGTACAAGGAGGTTGAGAATTTATATAATTATATCTTTTTTCAAAATTATATGGTAATCTTGTTTTATGATGATTCATTATATCTAAAGAGTCTTTTCTGATTACATATATTTGCTCTAATAAATATGTTAATCTTGAAAAAGAATTTTCACAATTTGTTGTTGAATGTATATCAAATATATATTCTCTTAAAGAATTAAATGCTTCATAAAATGAATTTTCTATTATTATTTCTTTTTCAAAATATTCTGCATTTATTACTGTTTGATTAAAGAATTTATAACAAAAAAGAAAAAGCACAGATAAAAAAGTATTAATAAAAATTAATAGAATTATTATTTTTATTTTAAAAATTCTCGATAATTGAAGAGGTTTATTTTTTTTATTATTTTTAAAATTATTATTATTATCTTTTGAATTATCTAATTGAGTTATTAAATTTTCTTCTTCTGAATATAAACTTCCATTATAACTAATTGAATCATTAAATTCATTGTCTTCACTATGTACCCTTTTACTGAAATTTTCACATTTTTCAAGAGAATATCTTATTGTTTTAGTGCCAATTTCAAAAAAAACTTCAATATAACTTTCTTTTTTTTTAGCAACTCCATTATAAGCATAAATAAGAATAAAATAAATTAATATTAAAATTAAAAATTCACCCCAATAAGAAATAATCCAAATTTTCTTAATAAATTTAACATTTTTATATAATTCATCCATAAAAATTGTGCATTGTTTTTTATAAGAAATTAAAAGAATATTTAAAGAATTTTTAAGAAAAAAATAAGTATCTTGTTCTGTAGGAATAATTTGAGATAAATTTTTAATAAGAATATTATATAAAGCAGTAGAAGCTTCAATAAAAGAACTTTGCATTGTTGTTTGAATAATTTTAATAGATAAATCACTTTGAATATTTTCAGTTTCAATAAAATCTTCATATAATTTTTTATAAGCAGAATCTGAAAAACTAAAAGTTGAAGATGAAGTTAAAGTTATTAATTCTTGCATTTCAAAAAATATGTCCATTGTTTTTTTATATATTGAATTTATATATTTTTCTCTTGAGGATCTTGAAGGAATTGAAGTATAATTTTCATTATTTAATAATATTAATTCTTTTACATAATATGAACTTACACTATTATAAACTAATAATCTATATGATATTGTTACTAAATTTCCTATTTTTTTTAATTTGTTTTGAGAAAAAAAAATAAAAAATAAATTTAATCCTCCAATTCCAATAAATATTAAAAATACTAATATTGATATTTTATTTAAGAGAGAAATACTTTCTTGTGATTCTTGTTTTTTTAAAGCATATTCTATTTCTTTTATTACTGAATTTTCTTCTAAATTATCTTCTTCATTATCTTGATTTATAATAGTATGTAAATTTGATTCAAAATTAATTGAATGTTTTTTTAGATTTAATGACTCATTATTATTATCTTCAATATTAGTATCTTCTATTTCTTTTCCCTTTGTTGCTTCTTGTATTCTTTTTTCAACTTGAGTAATTTTTTCCCAATTATTATCTTCAATAAGCATATTTTTTGAATAATCATATTTTGAAAATTTAATATGAGAAAAATTAATTCGATAATATTCATCTTCTGTTTTTGTTTTATTCATTAAATTTTGAGTACTACTTTGATTAATCAAATTTGAACTTTGATTTAAATTTATATTATCTTTAATTATATTAATTTGTTCATTATTAGAAGAAGTTTCATTATAATCTGAAACTTCATCATTTTCTTCTTCTTCTTCTTCTTCATTTTCTTCTTTTTTTTTTTTATTGAAAATTTCTCTTTTATTTTCTTCTTCTAATTCTTTCATTATTTCATTTTTCATATAATCTCTTAAAGAATTAGTTTCATCATTTTCATTTCCTTCATAAATTAATTTATTTATATTTAATTTAAAATTAAATTTTGATTCTGGAACAAAGTTATTATCAATTTTCAAATTTAATTCTGGATTAATATCAATAGAATTAATTATACTGTTATTAATATAATTATTATTTATATTAGAATTATTAGCAGTAGAATAATTATTAATATTATTATCAGTAGTATTTTTTATTTCAGAATTATTTAATTTATTTCTTGTATCAAATTGAGAATTTTTTTTCTTTATATCTTCTTTTATTGTTGAATTATAGTTTAATTTTTTTTTCATTACATCAGAGCGGACTAAAGGTAAAATAGTAGAATTTAATTTAATAAAATTTTTTTTTTCAAATTTAAAAATAAACCCTTCATTTTTATTATTTATTTGAATTTCATTAACTGTTAAAATAAAATAATCATCAAAAATATTTTTAATTTGACCCATATATTTAGGATGAATGGAAGTTTTTAATTCAATAATTTTAGAAGAAATAAATCTAGTATCAAAAAAATCCATTTTTCTCCAAGTAATTCGAACAGGTAATTTATATTTTTTATTTAATATTTTTTTTTTTAAATTCAATTTTTGTTCAGAATTTAATTGTTCATTTTCAATAGAAATATTTAAAAAATCTTCATAAAATTGTTTTATAAAAAAAGTTATTTCAACATCATTATTAAGTATACTTGAAGTAAGACCTAAATATGAAACAGCATTAGGAGTAAAATTTTGAATAAATAAATATTTATTTGTTATAATATAACATATATTTTCTTTTTCTTCAGGATTATTAGTATGAAAAAAAACTGAATCTTTTGAAAATGATGATACAAAAAATATTTCATTAAATTCAGTATTAATTAAAGTTACTTTAAAAGTTAAATTTATTAAATATTTAGATTTATTTTTTCCGAAAGTTTTAATTTCTCTTACTTCATTTTTATAATTTATTGTTTCTTCAACATACTTTCTTTTATATTCACTTATTTTATTTTTTAAAATATTATTATGTTCTTTATGATAAATTTCAGGCATAATAATATCTAGATTTTTTCCTATTAATTCATTTAATTTATATCCAAAAATTTCAGAAATACTTAAAGAAACTTTATTAATTATTCCAAAAGAATCTTCATTACCTGAAACAATAATATATTGATATTTATCGTTTGTTCCTATTTTACTTAAATCCAAATTTTCTAATTCTGAATAATGAGAAATATCAATTAAATCATTTAATTCTTCTAAAATTAATTTATATTTTAATCCTTTTTCTTTATCATTTAAAATTTCATATGTAAAATCAGAATAAAGTTTTAATACATTTATATCATTCTTTTTTATAGTTTGCATTTCTTCAAAAATTTTATTTATATCTTCAACAATATTATTTATTTCAGTTCCACATTCATTTAACTTAGTTAAATCTTCAGAACCATTTGTATGAGAAAGAAGTAATTGATTCCAAAAATTAATATATAAATTAGAAGCATTATATATTGAATTATAAAATTGAATATTTAAATTTTTATATTCTAATTCTTGAATAATTTCGAAATTGCCATAATTTTCAGAAATTATTTCATTTAATTCATCTTCAATAAACCTTTTACATCTATAAACAAGAAATTGTTGTTCTAAAGATAAATTTAATTCATTAATTCCTTTTAATATTTTTTCAGCATGTTTTCTTTTATTCATTTTCTTTAATAAATATAATGAATAAGCAAATCTTACATCAATTGAATTTGGAAATCTTGATAAACAAAGAGAAAAAAGATATTCAATATGCTGAAATAAAAAAACTTTTCCATCATTTCCAAATTTAAGACAATTTAAATATTTTTTTAAAGCACATTCTTTAATAATACAATCTTCTTCATATAATATAATATAACCATTTAAAGTTAATGAACAATTTCTATTTAAATCTTTATTTTCAACTAAATAAATTAATTCTTGAATATGTTCTAATAATTCAGAATCTTTTTCATTATATTTTATTTTTTTTAAAATTTTATTAAGATTTTGTTTATTTCTGATTAATATAATAAAACAAAATATAGGTTCTGTAATAAAAAAAATTCCTAAACAACCATCAAAAGTTGTATGCCTAGTAAATTTACCTATTAATAAAATAAAAGAAGCCCAAAATAAAGTAAAAGATAAAAATTGATTTAAGAAATTTAATATATTTTTATTATATCTAATATAATAAAAATTGAAACACATAGTAATAAAAGTAAATATTAAACAAGAAAAAATTAATATATAATGAACATTTTCTCCTCCTTCTACAAAAACAAAAATAATAGTAATAAATATTTTAGTAAAAGCTAAAGCAACTTCTGGCTTAGAAGTTGTTTTTGAAATATTATTTTTTGATTTTCCTAAAGAATATTCATAAAATATTGTTAAAGATAATAAATTTATAGGAATAAATAATACTATACTTATAAGAGATAATATACAATTAATATAATAAATCACACTTTTACATTTTAAATCATCAGTATATAAATTTGTTCCATGGTCAGTACAATCAAATGAAGTCATAAATACAAAAAAAATTGGAAGAAAAAAAGTTGATGATGTTAAAGGAATAATAATTCTTGCCGTTTTTAAACTTATATTTATTGTTGGATATTTTTTTTTTGAATTATAAATTGCTATTTTTATTAATATTACAAATATTAATAAATTTATACATACACAAAAATAAAAAATTGTTAAATATACTAATTTATTTCCTTTTGAAAATGTTATTAATAAAAAATAGCTTATTACTGAACTTATTTCATTATAACGTTTTTTTTTTTTCCATTCAACATCAAACTATAAAAATTAAATATTAGAATATTTTTATTTACATATGAATCAAAGGGAAAATATAATAATTGAATATATTGAATTATTAAACTGAGACATTCTAATAAAATATTTGATTTATTATCTTTTAATAAAAGGAAGAATAAATTAAATAAAGTATTTTTTATTTTTTTTTGAAATTTTACATATTTACTTTCATGTTCTGATAAATGGATTTTTAATAAAGTATCATTTGATTCATTAATTGACATTAATTTTCCTATTAATAAAAATTATCTTATTATTTTTTTTTGATTTATAAAATTTTTTAATGGAAGAATAATAATTATAGATTATCGTTTTTTAGAATATCTTTGAATATTTGAGAAATAATTTGAATTAATTTTGATTTCATTTAATTATATAAAAAATAAAACAAATATTATATTTAACATTAATAAAATAAAACTTTTTAAAAAAGTATTTTTATAAAATATAACAATATATATTAATAACTGTATTAATAAAATATTATAATCTAATTAATCTTTTTTCAATTTTTCTCTTTCATCATATTCATAATAATTTTGATTTTTATTATTATTTGAATTTTCAGTATTTTCATTATTATATTTTTTTAAAAGTAAAGAAGCTCCATAAGGAATTCCTATTATTGGACAAGCAATTAAAACTGCTCCAAAAGCAAAATTTTTTGCAGAAAAATCATTTTTAAAAAAATTTGAAAAAGTATTTTCACTTGACATAATTTTTTTTATTAATTTAAAAAGAGTAGTTTTTTATACTTATTATTAATTTTTTTTATTCGTTTTTTTTGAAATTTTTTTAATATATTTAAGTTATATTTAATTATAATATATTGAAAAAAAAAATCATTTCCCAAAAAATTTAATTAAAAAAATAAATGGAAAATCATGAAATACCAAAATTAAACATAAATGTAAATTTTGAAAAGAAAAATCATCAAATATTAATTAATTACTTAATAAAAGTAGGTGAATTAAAGCAAATAATTTTTACTCATTTTCAAGTAGATACAATGAATTATTGTTTATATTATAAAAATGCAAAATTACAATTTGAAGATAATAGACCACTTTCATTATTTTTTTATAATGATAAAAAACCTCTTTTATTTCTTATAGATAAAAAAACAATTTTTCCTTTAAAAAAACCTTCTACAAAAATAACAATATTTTCAAATTTAAAAGAAGAAAAAATATTAAAACAATTAATCCAATTTTTCCAATTAAAAAATATTCCTTTTAACGCAAAAGTAGATAATTCAATTAATGGAATATATAATATTCATTTTAAAAATAAAAGAATAGCAGAAGATTTTAAATTTTTTTTTGAACAAAATAAAAAATCATATTCAAATTTAACAACATCAAGAAAAAAAAATTATGTGAAAAAATCTTTATCAACAGATAATATAAATAGAAATTATGAAATAAGAAAAATAAATAAAATAAAACTTCCAAAAATAAAAAATAACCCAAAAGAGAAAACAGATTATTCTTTTATTAAAAAAACAAAAGATAATTACCAAGGAATGTATTTATTTCCATATATGTCTGCAGAAGAAAAATATTTAAAAGAAGCTTATGAAGATAAAGTAAATTGGATTTGTAAACAAAATTTTATAGTTAGTGTTGGTCATTATAAAATGAAAGATAATTTTATTAAAAATTATGTCTCTGCTACTCCAAGTGAACCTCCTGTTTGCCATAAATTTAGAGAAGTTAATAAAAAGAAATGGATTAATAAAAAAGGATTTTTCCTTTAAGGTTTTGTTTTTATTAAAATTTTCATTTTTTTTTTTTTTGTATATAAGTGACTTTTATATCTTGTTTTTATTATTGTTTATTTTTAGACTAAAACTTTTTTAATTTTATGTTTTATGAGATTTTTTAAATTTTTTTTTCATTTTTTTATATTTTTTGAATGATATTTAAAACCGAATTAGTAGATAAATGAATAACTATTAAATAATTATAATAATAGAATAAAATAAATAAATTAAAAAAATGAAAAAACTATTAATAAAAACTGACTTTATTTTCAATAAATATAATAAAATAATATATATAAACATCAAAAAGAAAAAAAAAATAAAAAACAAGAAAACAAAAATAAAATTTTTTACAAACAATAAAAAAAAAATCAAATAAAAAAAAAATATAATTTAAAAAAATGAGTAACCCTAACTCAAGTTTAGAAGATCCATTATTAGACCCAAACACTGAGAATTCTCAATATATATCTCTCCAGCAAAAATTTAATGAAATATTTAATCCTAAATTACCAAATTCAGAAAAATACGTAAAATTTAAAACCTGTTTTCCTTCCTTATCACATTTAGCAAATAATTTAAATGTTCATTTAAATTCAGGAATAGATACAGCTGATCAAGAAGATATATTATTAAGAAAGAAATATTTTACAAAATATGAAGATACTATAAAACCTCAATCTCAAAGTTTATTTTATTTTATTAAAATTGCTTTTACAGATGAAATTTTAGTAGATTTAATAAATGGTTCAATTATAGGAGGAATTGTAGCTAGTTTTAAAGATGGAATTTTAAAAGGTTGGATTGATAGTATTATTATAATGATTTCTGTTTTAATTGTTGCTTTCATTTCTGCTTTTTTTAATTATAGAAAACAAAAAAAATTTATTTGGCTTGTTGAAAGATTAAATGAAAAAATTATTTTAGTTAGAAGAAATAGACATTTAACAAGTATAAAAATATCAGAAATATTAACTGGTGATATTGTTAAAATTCAACAAGGAGATTCAATAAATTTAAGTGGAATATTAATAAAAGGTCATTTAATATGTAGAAATATATCTAATAATAATTTAAATGATATGAAAAATGATATAGAATTAGATTCAGAAGATGATAATAAAAATTTAATATTTGCAAATAATAATGAAATATTATCAGTAGTAGAAGGAGAAGGAGATATGTTAGTAATATTACCAGATCAAAGTTTATTTTCAATAGATGAATCTCTTCAAGATAAAAATAGTATTTTATATCAATATGTTAAATCAGAAGATTTAGAATCTGATGATTCAGAAACAAGTGAATTAAATTTAGAAATACATTCTGTTGCAGAACAAATAGGAAATATAGGGGTAATAATGGGTGCAATATTAGGTATAACAATGTTATTGAAAACAATATATAATAATTATGTATTAAAATTCTTTTCACCTTTAGATTTCCTTATGGCAGTTATTGATGCTTGGATAATGAATGAAACTTTAAAAGTTGTTGCAATTCCAGAAGGTTTACCAATGTCTTCTTCAGTTTCACTTGCTTTTAGTATTGAAAGTATGATTAATGATAAAATATTACTTAATCATATTAATAAAATTCCTTCTGTTGCAAAAATGAATTATTTATTAATTAACAAATCTACTGTTACTAATGGTTTACCTCAAGTTAAAGAAGCTTGTATTAGTGGTCAAATCCTTACTGAAAGTAATAATTGTAAAGATATTATTGAAGATGTTTTATTTAATTCTAGTAGTAAAGTTGAAATTGAAAAAGGAGAAAAAATTCTTTCTAAAAATGGGAATAATTCACTTTTTGACAATGCTGTTTTTTTGATGTTAATTGATAATTGTCCTAAAGAATTTAATGCTAATTTAATGGAAGAATCAGAATTTGATAGAGATAATAAAATTAAATTAAGAATTCCATTTAGTCATGAATATAATTATATATTAAGTGTTGTTGAAGGAAAAGAAATTAAAGGAAAAAAAAATTATAAAGCTTTTATCAAAGGTTATACTGATAATGTTTTAAATATGTGTACTAATTATGTTGATAAAAGTTCAGGAAGTGAAGTTATTAAAAAAATAGATGATAAAATTAAAAATATTATAAAAGATTATGATAATAAATCTTATTCTGTTTTAATTTTAGCTGAAAAAAATGTTGATGATTGTGAATTAAAAGAAGATTTTTATCAAGATTTTACAATAAAAGCAATTTTAGGAATTGGAGAAAGTTTTCAAAGTAATATAAAAAATTCAATTAAAAAATGTGAAAATTGTGGTATTCATTTAAAAATGTTAACAAATGATAAAATATTAACTTCATTAAAAGCATGTGAAAAAATAAATTTAATTGAAAAAGGTGATGTATCAACAACATTAAAATCTCTTTCTTCTAATGAAAAAATAAGTGTAGGAAAAATAAGTTTAGTTGATTTAGCTCAAGCAGCAAATACAATATTTAGAATTGGAATGTATGGAGATGACTTTTTAAATTCAATAGGAGGTTTTTCAAAAATAAATTTAAAAGAAGAAAATAATAATGATAATAATAATAATAATAATATTAATGAAATAGAATCTCATCATCAAATTCTTTCATCATCATTATCTTCACCAAATTATACAAATGAAAAATATATAATAGTAAATGAAAATAAATTTAGAGAACATTTAAAACATATTAAATTATTATCAAATTGTACAAACGAACAAAAAAGAGTTTTCATAAGTGGAATAAAGCAATTGAACCCAATAAAAAATAGAGTAGGATTTGTATATAATTCCCAATTAGATATTGATGATGATCAATGTCTTTCAATAGCAGATATAACATTTAATTCAAATCCAAATTTATCAAATAATAAAGGAGATGTAATATTATTATCAAATAATTTTACAACAATAATATCATCATTATGTCATGCAAGAAATATATATGATTCAATACGTAAATTTATTCAATTTCAATTAACAGTATGTGTAGTAACTGTATCTTATTGTGTATTAGGAAATTTTTATTATGTAGATGCTCCTTTATCAACAGTTCAAATGCTTTGGATAAATATAATAATGGATGCTTTAGGTGCTTTTGCTTTAGCAACTGATAAACCAGAAAATGAATATTTATTAAAATATAAACCTTATTCAGGTAAATTATTTAATCAAGTCACTTTCGTTAATATTACTACTCAAAGTATATATCAATTAACTTTCCTTTTAATTTTCCTTCTTTATGGTCATTATATTTTAGGTGTTCCAAGTGATAGATATTTAAGACATCATCAATGGAATGATATAAACGGTTATCAAATTTCTTTTTCTTATCATTTATTAATAAGTATGACTGTTGTTAATATGATTAATTGTAGAAAAGTTCATGTTTCTGAAAAAAATGTTTTTAGAGGAATATTACATAATAAATATTTTCTTACTGTTGTTTTTATTATTGTTCTTGTTCAAGAATTACTTGTTATGTTTGGAGGAAGATTTGGAAGAATGCATCCAATGAGTTTAAATGAAATTTGCTTATGTTGGGGTATTGCTTCTATAAGTTTACTTATTTGCTTTTGTTCTAAATTATTCTTAGATGATGATGAAATTTATGATAAAGATTTAGATTTTGATCTTCCTCATAAGAAAAAAATCAAATTAGTTCTTAAAAAAAGAGAAGGTAGAAATCTATTCAAAAGTAGAATTAAAGTTGTTCATAATAATGATAAAAATTAAATCCTTTTTAATTTAGGTATTTTTTTTTAACTTTTTTTTTATTTTTCTTATTTTTTTTTTTGTTTGACTTTTTCTTTTTGGAAATTGATTAAAAAGGATTTTAAACAATTTATTTAAAAATAAATATTGTTTTTTATTTTTTGAAAAAAATAAATTTGGATTTCTCATAATAATAAAAATATTATTTTTAAAAACAATGAGAGTATTTTCTTTCATTATATTCTTTTTTTTTAATTACATTAAATCTCTAGACTACATAAGACAAGAATTAAATCCAAAAAACTTATTAAGATTTATCTTTGAAAATAATAATTATCTTTTTTCTTTAAATTTCAGAAAATTTCCAAATAATAATATTCATATATTAGTTAAATCTGAAAATTCCTCTTATGAAAAAACAAAAATTAAATATGCTTATATTGAAGAAGAGTGTGAACCAATGAATATTTCAATTCCAATAAATTTACTTGATATTAATATTATAAATGAAACAAATGTTTTTGGAGGAATTTCTTATTATTTTGACATTGAAAAAAAAAATGAATATAAACAAGTTATTTTGTTGGTTCATGATACTATTAATTCTAATTCTTTTATTGCAAATACTATTTTTGATCAATCTTCTATTAATCTTTTAAAATTTGAAAATGAAAATATAATTAATTTAAATGGAAAACCATTTTTATCTGCAATAAAAACTTCAGGAAGTAATTCTTATTATTTAAATTTGTTTTCAAATAATAATTTTATTCAAAGTTCAGGAATTTATTGTTTTGGTTCTTCAAGAGAACTTTCTAATGATTTTCTTTTTCATGATTTATCGAATATTAAAAATTATCATAAAATAAATTTAAATGAAAAAGATAATTTTTATATTAATTTGAATTCTTATGAAAATATAAAAACAATTTATTTTGTTTATAATTCAACTTCAATAGGATCATTTAGTATGAAAATAAGTCAAAAACCTTATTTAATAAATTATAATTTAGAAAATGTTTTAAATTTACAAATTTCATCTCAAATTACTTTATTTAATAGTAAATTGAATGATTCTGCTTTTCATTATATTTTCTTTAAACACGAAAAAAACATCATTATTGATGAAATATATTATTATATTTCTGAAAAGGAAAAAGAAACTGATTATTATATTAAAGAATTTCAATGTTCAAATAAACAAAATAAAGATAAAAGTGAATCTTATTATTATTGTGATATTCAAAATTTTAAAATTAATAATACTTTTAGTCTTGTTTTATATACTCAAAATGAAGGAAGTTTTTCTATTAAAAAAAGAAATTTTAATCAAAATAATTATCAAATTATTTCTATGGATAATCCTAAAAATTTATCATCATCAAATGAAAATGAAAGTCAATTAATTTATTTCCAAAATACAAATCAAAATGAAATTATTTATTTAAAATTATCTCATAATATTCAAATCCCTTTATCATATAAATTTTATTTATCCAATCAAGATATAAATGATATATTTGATATTCCAGATGAAGAAATTGAATCAAAAGAACTTATAAAATTAAATTTAGATAAAAATGAAATAATATATTTAAGTGTTAATGTTTCAAATATTAATAGTGATTTAATTACTTTAATATCTCTTTTAAATTTCAAAGATACAATTAATGTTGCACAAACAAGTGAAAATGAAGAAAAAGGAGAAAAAAAACAAATTGAAAAATATAAAGAAGGAAATGGAAAATTTGAAAATAAAATTTTTTATCTTTTACTTGATATAGAACAATTTAAAATAGGAGAAAAAATTTATATGAAATTTAAAGTTGATTCTCAATTAAGTTCTAATATTTATTATTCATTATCGGAAAATAAATTAGAACTTTATAATTTAAGTTATAAAATATCGACTTGTGATAATGAAGAAAACAATGGAAATATAAATTATTATTGCACTTATGAAAAAATGAGTGAAAATGATAATTCAATTAAATTTATTTTATATGGAAAAAAAGGAGATACAATTTACTTTCAAAATACTGAAAGTTATGAATATATAAAAAAAGAAGAAAATAAAAATAATTCCTCTTGGTTTACTACATTCATTATTATTGTTTGTATAATAGGGGTTATTATAGTTTTTTTATATATAAGACATAAAAAAAAATTAAAAGCAGTTTCATTAGAACCATTAACAGCTTTTTAAAAATAAATAAAAATAATTTAAAATAAATCAAAATATTTTAAATATTATTTATAGTAAATTAAAAGAAGAAGAAATAAATTTAATAATGCCTAAATTTAGTTTTAAAGAACAAAATAAATTAAATTTAACAATAATGTTAAATAAAATTGGATTAAGTAATTTATTTAATGATAAAGAATCTAATTTTAATAAAATTTTATATGATAATAATAATAAATTATGTCTTAATAATATTTTTCAAATTAATTTACTTGATGTTGATGAAAATGGAAATGAATTACCTAATAATAATATGTTTCCTTCTATTTTTTCTTCCAATAAAGAAGTTGTTGTTAATAGACCATTTTTATTTATTATTATTAATAATAAATTTTCTGTGGGAAAAGATATTATTTTATTTGCAAAAATTGAAGATTTTTAAATTCATAAATAAATTATTTAATTTATTAAAACAAATTAAAAAGTAAATATTAAATATTTTGATATTTTATTATAATTTCTATAAATGATAAAATCAATTTATAAAAAGATTATATTATATTTATCAAAAAATGAAAACTTTAATAAAATTAAGAATGAAAAAATATACCAGCACATTTTTATTTCTATCTTTTATCATTATCATTTCTATATTGTTACATGTTAATTATATATCATATGTATTATATTATAGAGAATATCATTCAACGATTAAGAATAATGTAACTAAATATAATTATTCTCTTTTTGGAGAAAATAATTATACAAAAATAAATTTTAAAAAAAGTTTTATTATTTCAAATGGTGACAATGAATATTCCAAATATATAAAAATAAAATGAATGAAAATTTTGGTGACATTGAAATTATTGAAAATAATAAAACAATTGATTCAATATTAAAAAATATTACGTATAAAATTGAATTTCTATATCCAGTAATAGAGATAAAAAATAAAGGAATAAATAATGAAAACAAAGAAATTGAAATATTTTTTTTAAGAGATTATTATAATTTTAGTACCCCAGAATTGAATTTATCTGATTATTATTCTAAAGAAGTTATCTTTTGTTCTTATCTCCAAATTACAATAATTAATTTTTTAAAAAATATTTCAAATATAGATTTTCCTCCAACAATAAAAGTAGAGTCAATTTATATAGTATATGAGAATAAGAAATTTTATAATTATTCTGTTCTATTTTTTTATTTTTTGGTTTTTCATTTATTTTCTATTTATCTTTTTATAAGAATGGTAAAAGAAAAAGAAAATAATTTAAATGATTTATTATATAGACAGGGAATCACAATATTACAAAATTTTTTATCTTGGTTTATTATTTATATTATTCATTTTTCAATTCCTTTTTTATTATTGGCTTTTTTATTTTCATCTCTCTTTAATATGAAAATATATTTTTTTTTTATTATTTTATTTATTCATTTTTTATTTCTATTAAATATTTTTAGTTTATTATTATTTTTAAATATTCTTTTCACAAAACATCAAATAATTTTTTCAATTCTTAAAATAATGTACTTAATCTCAATAATGTTTTTATTTTTAGATTATTATTCTTTTAGATTAGATTTAAAATTAAAATTATTTACAACTTGCTTTTTAGTTTTTCCAACTCATTTTTAGATATATGCAATGAAATTTATTTTTGATTGTTACAATATTTCTTTTGAATGAAATCTTTTATTATCTGATTATTATGAAGGATATAGTTTTTTAGATTTTATTATTTTTGCTATTATTTCTACAATTATTTTCTGTTTATTATCAATTATAATATATTTCATTCAAAATTATAAATATAAAAAGGATAATAAAAATGAAAATATAGAAAATATATTTCCTTTCCAAATAAATGATTCAATAGAAGATTCTTTATTTTACCAAGAATTTAATGAAAAAGAATTAGAATTTAAAAATGAAAATAATTGTTTGAATATTAAAAATATAACTAAAGAATATGGTGATTTTAAAGCAATTGATAATTTATCATTTGATTTATTTCCTGGAGAAATATTTTGTTTATTAGGTCATAATGGA
>JAEEGK010016861.1_pt1 | contig 16001 bp, 17 predicted proteins | sample 8958771 | NCBI WGS metagenome assembly JAEEGK01 (sample SAMN16246547, study PRJNA631951) | gut metagenome | biome: gut microbiome; feature: rumen; material: SC-attached | host: Bos | place: Iran: Karaj | collected 2018-10
TCGAGCTTAACGTTTGTAAGAAAAAGCATCTTACAAATACTCGTTCATCATCTGCTGATGAAGCGCTTACACTTGTACCACCAAAGGTGCTTAGCTTAGAGCAGGCTTTGGATTTCATTGATGTAGATGAGCTTCTTGAGGTTACACCAGAGTCTCTTCGAATCAGAAAGAGAATTCTTGATCCTCTTATGAGAAAGAGAGCTAGCATTAGAAAGTAGGATAAATGGAAAAGGGAACAATTCAGATTTATCATGGAACAGGTCAGGGGAAAACTGCAGCGGCAATAGGTAATGCAATTCGTTTTGCCGCTGAAGGAAAGACCGCAATTATAATACAGTTTCTCAAATCAGAGATTAACTCAGAGTACTTTGAAAAGCTTGAGCCAGAAATCAAAGTATTCAGATTTGAGCGGACAAAAGAGGGCTTTGATTCCCTCACTGATGAACAAAAGCAAGAAGAAAAGCTTAACATTCAAAACGGGCTGAACTATGCCAAGAAAGTTATGGGCACAGGTGAATGTGATTTGCTTATTCTTGACGAGCTGCTTGGAGTAGTAGACGAGGGGATTGCTTCTGAGCAGGATATTTTAGATGCATTGGCATGCCGTTCTATCAGCACCAATGTCATCATTACTGGTTTAAATATTACACCAGGCATATTTGAAATTGCAGATAATGTATTAAACGTAAAGCCAGAGAAATAACCCTCTGGCTAGTCGTTTATCTTCTGGGAGGAGAGAAGACTGTTATGTGTGAATTGTTTAAGGGGTTGGACGGTGGCACATACATTGGGCTGGTTGTTTGTGTTACGCTATTCATTTTCATTGTAACCATGCGTTCCTTTGATAGGGATTTACGCAAGAAATTTATTTATACTATCACGGCAATGTGTATTGCCTTGATGATGTCATACTTGGATATGCATTACGCCTTGGAACCTACTGTTAATCCCCTAAGGTATGTTGCAAGGATAATCAAGCTTATAGCTGAAGGCTATATGGAAGTCAGCGTGCTCAGGATTTTCATAAAGGACCTTAACAAGGTGGGAGACAAAGTTATTTGGCTTCCATTTATAGTTGCATCTTTGGTGCTTCTTATGGCTCTAGTCAACAGGGAAGTGTTTTATTTTACACCGGACAACGAGTATGTCCGTGGGCCACTTGGCAATGTAATATTCGTAGAGGCCATTATTTATATGGCGCTTGCTCTTAGAATTTGCATCAAAAAATGGTTTGAGGGCTTCCAGAGAGATGCAGTAACAATGCTTAGCATGCTTATGATGACCGCTGTTGGCGTAATATTTGAAAATGCAAAGATATTTCCAAACTGTGCTCTTAATTCCAGCGCAGTGTGTATCATTTTTCTTTACATGTACATGTACGCCGAAAGATATAACGTGGATTCAGTTTCACGCTGTTACAAGCGCAGATGCTTCTACGCTGATGCGGCAAAGTATGCGAGAAATCAAATTGCTATTATTTCCATGGATTTAAATGACTTGAAGTTTATAAATGACAACTATGGTCACAAGTCTGGAGATATTGCGTTACTTACCTTCGCCGAGGTAGTTCGAAGTGTAAAGACCAACAAGTTTATTCTTTACAGAACCGGTGGCGATGAGTTTATGATACTGGGTATCAAGGCATCACTTTCCGAGGCTCAGGAGTTGGTTGAGTACGTGAGAGAAAAGCTAAAAGAGACACCATATACCTGCTCTTTTGGTATCAACATGTACAATCCGGGTGATGATTTTGATGCGGCGGTAGTAAAGGCCGACAAGGCAATGTATGCTGACAAGAATGCATACAAGGAAAGCAGGACAAAAAGAAGTCGTTCCCGAGTGGATGACTTTGAAAATATAAATTTATTTTCAAATAATATTAATTTTTTAAATTGAGGTGACTTTAAATGACGAAGATTTTAATGCATGGCTGTAATGGTCACATGGGAAGAGTAATCACAGATTTGTGCAAGAATGACGCGGATGCAACTATCGTTGCAGGTGTTGATACATTCCAGGGCATAGATAATGATTATCCTGTATTTAATTCAATTGCTGATGTTAATGTGGATTTCGATGTAGTAATCGATTTTTCTAATGCAGCTGCTGTTGATGGTCTTGTGGATTACTGCGAGAAGAACAACAAGCCAGTAGTACTTTGCACAACTGGTTTATCTGACGAGATGTTGGCTCATGTTGACTCAGCTTGCAAGAACGTGGCTATTCTCCGTTCCGCAAACATGTCACTTGGTATCAATACATTGTTTGATTTATGCAAGAAGGCAACACAGGTATTTGTAGATGCAGGCTATGATGTAGAAATCGTCGAGAAGCATCACAATCAAAAGCTTGATGCTCCAAGTGGAACAGCTCTTGCTCTTGCAGATGCTTGTAACGAGGCATTGGACAACGAGTACGAGTACTGCTATAACAGAGCAGACAGACGCGAAAAGAGACCTAAGAAGGAAATCGGTATTTCTGCAGTAAGAGGCGGAAATATTGTTGGTGAGCATGAGGTAATTTTTGCAGGACTTGATGAGGTTATCACAATCAAGCACACTGCTTACTCAAAGGGCGTATTTGCAAAGGGCTCAATCGAAGCTGCTAAGTTTTTGGCAGGTAAGCCAGCAGGCCTTTACGATATGAAGCAGGTAATTGCAGCAAAATAATTATTACTAAAAGACTGTTAAAGAGGACGGATTATGTACATTCAGCTTAATTCACAAATCTTATGCTATGAAAAGACCGGCGAGGGCTCGCCGGTTATTCTTATACATGGAAATAGAGAGGATCATCACATCTTTGACCCATTGGCAGAAAAGCTAAGCCGGGAGCATACAGTATATGCCCTTGATTCAAGAGGTCACGGCGAGAGTGCAACTCCAAAGGAATATCATTACAAGGATATGGCAGAGGATGTTATCAATTTGATAAATGCTCTTGATATCGAAAAGCCTTATCTTCTTGGATTTTCTGATGGAGCTATCGTTGCACTGCTTGTTGCAATCAAGGCCAGCAGCCTGCTTTCAGGTATTATATGCTGCGGGGCCAACCTTTCTCCAGCAGGCATCAGCCACAGAGAGCTTAGAGAAATGAAAAAGGCCTACAAGAAAACAGGGGATGCAAGGATTCTTATGATGCTGACTGAGCCGGATATTTCTACAGAGGAATTGAGGAGGATTTCTGTGCCAGCCATGGTTTTTGCAGGCGAGAAGGACTGCATCAAGGAGAAAGAGACATTTAAGATTTCGGAAACTATTTTAGATTGTAGTTTAACAATACTCCCAGGGGAGGACCATTTGAGCTATATTTTGGAAACTGACAAGTTATACCCTTATATTAAGGGATTTCTGGCATAGAATTTTCTTGATAATGTGCATTTCAGGTTGTATAATGTTACAGAACTGTGTTTTTTTTATGAACAGTTATATTATGTAACATAAATTATAACGGTGAAATAATGGAGAAAATAATCAAGAAGGGTGCAACATTTTCCCTGTTTGAACATTTGAATATAGGGCTGATAATTGTGTGTACTATCATTCTTGCAGTATGCCAGTTATGTACGGATAAGATTGTGATTGGTGATTCATACACACAGGAGATTGAGCCATACACTGTGGCATCCTTAGAGGATGGTTCCAAGGAGTATTTTTTTGACCTCACCGATTACGATTATCACTATTCTGCAATCAGATTTTATACAAGCCATCAGATAATCAAGGCATATAACGCAAGTCGCGAGATATACACCTTTGATACCACTGGAGGCTTTTGGACATCCACGACAGGTTCAACCTACAACTTTATCGATATCAACGAAAAGATGATAAAGATAGCCATTGTAGTTAAGCCTGTATACAAAACCGTGGAAAACTACGTACCTACATTTTATATTGGTTCAGCATACGAGATGTACGACGAGCTTATTGCCTGTTCCATGCCAAAGTTTATAGCAAGCATTTTGTTGGTGCTTCTTGGAATAGGGCTTTTAGTTTACTATGCTCTCATGCATTCCAAGCTGTTGCTTGACAAGGAATTAGTATATCTGGCAATGTTTTCACTTATGTCAGGTATCTGGTTTTTAAATGAGACGGATATTACCAACCTTTTGGTAAAGAACAAGATACTGGATTCAATAGTGCCATACTATTGTCTTATGCTGGTAGTGCCTTGTTTTGTTATGTTTTTTGATTCATATCTAAATATACATAATAAGGTTGCCAAGGTTATTTCTATAATTTGCTCAATCCTTCAGGTTACAGTCCTCAGCTATTTGCATTTCAACAAGATAGCAGAGTATCGTGAGACCCTGCAGGTGCCACAGGCGTTTATAGTTATCGCAATGCTGTACATGATTGGCTGCATTATTTATCTCATGTTTAAAAAGAGATTTTCCAGCAACGTTGTTATATGCGCATTTGGCGTGCTACTGTTGCTGTCAGCAATCATTACCGACATTATTTTCTACTACAAAGAGGTTGGAGATGCGGACACCTTTGGCCGCTACATTTTCCTTGTGTTTGTAGGAATGGTTGCCTGGGACAGAATCAAGGGAGCCAATGAGGTTATTGAAAAGGGACGACGTGCCAAGCAGTTGGAGGTGTTTGCTATTACCGACACCATGACTGGCTTGTTTAATAGAAATGCTTTCGAAACTCAGATAAAGGCAGCTGACAAGCTGGATGGAGTTGTTGCTGTTGTGGCAGATGCCAATGGTCTAAAGAAGTGCAATGACACATACGGCCATGAGGCAGGCGACCAGTTTATCACTACTGTTGCTGATATATTCAACAGTGTATACGGCAAATATGGCAACTGTTACCGTACAGGTGGAGATGAATTCTGTTGTATTATTCCAAATGGAAAGGAAATCAATAGAGAGCGTCTCAAAAAGATGTTTTATGCCAAGATTTATACAGCAAACCTTGAAGGAAATCATATCTTTGATATAGGAGTTGCAATTGGCGACGCTATATTTGATCCAGAGTTAGATAAAGACATTAGAGACCTTATTAAGAGAGCCGACAGGCTTATGTATGTTAATAAAAAGCTTTCTAAAGGAAATTAAAAGAGCAGACTGAGGTGGAGATTTATTATGAAATCCTCATCAGTCTGTTGGCGCAGCCAGAAAGAATCTTTGGTTTCCTAGCTTGCACGTGAATCCTGCAAAGCAGGATTCTTTTTTATTGGAAAATATTTAAATTTCTACACTGTTCATCCAGTCCACAAGCTCCTGTAAACCCTCCTCGGAAAAGTCGGCCAACCGACTTTGTTTTTGGTCCTCAGGAGTGCTGTCTGAGCTAAAAGGGCCAGGCCAGATAGTGGCTTTAAACTGGTCGGTCTCTGAATCTTCCGGGCGAAATCTTTCGATTTTGTAATGCTTATTCTTGTCGCTTCCTGTAAAGGAAGGAGCCTTTTTGTAATATCCCAATGACAGTAATCTGCTTCGTTCTATCATATAAACCTCCAAACAACTAAAAAAATGTTAGCAAATAAAGGAAGATTATGCAATGGCGCCATTTTTCCTTTTATCGATGATTAAAGAATGCTAAAATAAAACCATAAATAAAGAGGGGGGGATGTATCTAATGAATAAAGGACAGATATTTCGAATAATAAGCGGCGTTATGATAGCTATAATCGTTGTTATACTTGTCGCATTATTCGTAGGCGATGATGATGCATCTGTGAATGTGGATATTGACATGTCGGTACCATATTCCGATACCAGCAATTGGATGAGTTTTCTTTCAGATGATGCCTATCTTTCTGAAATTACTCTACCTGGCACCCATGATAGCTGCACTCAGAATGTTATATTCGGGTTTGCTGCCAGATGTCAGGACACTGATATTTCTCAACAATTACAGGATGGCTACAGGTATTTAGACCTTAGAGTGGCAGTGGATGAAAGCGACGATGGAAACAAGCTAAAGCTTGTCCATGGCGTTGTCAATTGTCACGTTAGTGGCAACCTGTTTTCAGATTATCTGCATCTTCAGGATGTGACAGACAGCATTTACACATTTTTACAGGACCATCCACAGGAGACAGTTATGGTAAACGTCAAGATGGAGGATGATGACCATACAGCTGCAGAGGTTCAAAAGCTTCTCATGGAGGAGGTAAAAGCTAATAAAGACATCTGGTATACAGGTGCCGATATACCTACCTTAGGAGAAGTCAGAGGCAAGGTTGTTTTAGCTACAAGATTTTCTGACAAGGATAGCTCTTCTGTAGCAGGACTCAGGATGCCTTGGGCAGACCAGGGAAATATCACTCCTGCAGACATTCCTTACGAGTTGTATGTAAACGATTCCTTCAGGATGTGGGTACAGGATAAATACAAATATTCCGTAGAGAATAAATACGATGCTGTTGTAGATGGCCTTGAAAATTGCGAGGCTGACTCTGGAACATTTTTCCTCAATTTTGTTAGCACAGCTGGGGACGGAAAGCTGGGACATCCAAAGGGGTATGCCAGCACATTAAACGATTTAATTTTGGAATATGACTTGAAAGATAACACAAGTTATGGAATTATTATTGTTGATTTTGGAACTCCTGACTTAGCTAGACATATATATTATACAAATTCATTCTAAAGGAGGCACAACATGAGTGATATAGATAACGAGCAGATCAACCCGATTCTGGTAGAGTTTCTTGACGCCGATTCATTCGAAGACAAGTACAAGCTGCTAGTGGCGACGCCAACACTTGACTTTGATGATTTGTTGATAGACAACATGGCATCTTCAATTGATGTGGTAATCGGTGATGGGGATATCGAAAGCCGTCTTCAGGATTTAAAGAATTGTGTTAGAACGCGAGCCAAATACGAGCAAGCTAGATATAGAAGATAGGATAATTAATGGGGGCCTGAATTCGAAAGGATTCAGACTCCATTTTTATGTTTATAAGGGAGAAAACTTAAGAAGTATAAGTATTTTGAATTTTAAAATAATTATGAACTTATTTTGAAATATGGCACAAAGAGACAAAAAGGGAGTAATATGTATTTATTCCCAGTAATGATGTACGAGGAGGAAAGTTATGGCCAAAAATACAAAAGTTAGAAGGCAAAGAAAAATTAAGACAAAGCTGCTGCTTATCTTACTTCCAGCAGTAGTAATTACAATTATCGCATTAGTGGGTATTTCAGGAATATTATCAAGACAATCATTGACAGAGATGGCTATGTCACAGCTTGATTCTTCAATTGGCAATCAGTCGGACAATATTGAATCCTGGTTGAATGAAAATCTGGTTGAATTTTCAATGGTTAAAAATGTGATTGAAAAGACACATCCAGAACCAGAGCAACTCCAGGCTATATTGGATTCTACCTATAGCTTTAACAGCTATTGTAAGGATGGTCCATATATAGCTTCTGAGACAGGTGCGACCTTTAAAGCAGCTGAATCTCAAAAGGCGTTTGGTGATATCAAGAGTGAGCCTTGGTTTAATCAGGGAATGACAAGAGTTAATCTTGCTTATGGAGCATCTTATACCTCAAGTGATGGCCAGCATGTTATAAGTGCATCTGGTATGATTAACGACGGCAATCCAGAGGTTAGAGTATTTGCGGCCGACCTTACTTTGGACCAGATCAGTACAATCGTAAACTCTGGTGTAAAGATGGAGTCCGCTGCATCTTTCCTTGTTGATATATCTGATAACAACACTATTCTTGCGCATCGTGATCCAAGCAGGGTATCGACTCAGCTTACAAGTACTGACAGCGACCAAATGATGGCAGGCGTTGCAGACAAGCTTACACAAAGAGATTTCCTGACTACAACAATTGGCAATTACGCCGTTGCTTTTAGACAGATTGCTGGTACAGACTGGGTATTGGTATCTTATGCGGATAAAAATGTATTCTTGCAGGATGTAGTTAAACTTACAAATATATTGTTGATAATCGGAGCAGTTGCAGTACTCCTTATTATTCTCATTATCAACTTTACAGTTTCAAAGGTTGTTTCTCCTATTGGACAGATTACAAGACACATTACAGATATGTCTAACGGTGATTTCACAATTCAGGTTAATCAGGAAAGCAACGATGAAATTGGCGTGATGGGAAGCAAGGTTTCAGAATTCGTTGAATCCATGAGACGAATGCTTTCATCAATCAACGACGAGTCAGAGAAACTTAAAGAGCAGTCTAACAACTCTGATAGAGTTTCTAAGGACATGTATGATGCTTCCCGTTCACAGGCAGATGCAATGCAGAATCTTAACAATACTGTAGATCAGCTTGCAGTTGCTGTTAACGAAATCGCTGAGAATGCAACCACACTTGCTATGGTTGTTTCCGATACAAGAGAAAATTCTAACCAGGCTAATGAAAGCATGAAAGAAACAGTTGAAATCAGCAAGAAGGGTCGAGCTGATATGGAACATCTTTCAGCAGCCATGGAAGGAATCAAGAACAGCAATGACGAGCTTGTAAATTCTATCAACGAAGTAGGCAAGGCATCAGAAGAGATTACAAAGATTGTTGGTTTGATTGCAGAGATTGCAGACGAGACAAATCTTCTTTCTTTGAATGCATCTATTGAGGCGGCCAGAGCTGGTGAGGCTGGTAAGGGCTTTGCTGTAGTTGCAAGTGAAATTGGTAAGCTGGCTCAGAACTCGGCACAGAGTGCAGAGAATATTTCAAATCTTATAAATGATGTAGGAAAAGCTATTGATAGCGTAGTTTCACAGGCTGAGACAAGTGCTAGAAATATTGAGGCAAACAGTGATTTGATTCACACAGCAGTAGATACATTTGATCAGATTTACCAGAACATTGAAAAGTCAAACGAGCTTATTGACCTTATGATTCAGGATGTACAGAAGGTTGATGATGTTGCAAGTAACGTAGCAGCTATTTCGGAAGAGCAGGCAGCTAGTGCAGATGAAATCCTTGAGACTAGCCACCACATGGTAGAGCAGGCTAACAACATCACTCAAAGCAGTCAGGATGTTGCAGACAACTCTCACGAGCTTGCAAGCACATCAGATACGCTGACATCTTATGTTCAGCAGTTTAAGATCTAAAGATAGAGGGGGGTGCGACATGAAGACTACTATTAGAAGAATGACCGGACTTCTCATGATTATGGTTCTGTTAATGGCAACCTTTGTAGGATGCGGAAGTTCAACTGGAGGCTCTGGCGGCGTTAATGCAAGTGGAAAGAAAATTCTTTTGGCTTTGCACGATGAGACAGATACTTTCCTGCCTAAGATTACAGATGCGATTCTTGCTGAGGCACAGGCTCAGGGCATTACCGCAGATGTAGTTTACGCTGAGAATGATGTTGACAAGCAAAGAGAGCAGATAAAGGAAGCTGCCGGAAAATACGATGCGATTATATGTCGATTATTTGATTCATCGACAGCGCTTCAGATGGAAATTGCTGCAGGCGATACACCAATAGTGTTTATCAACAACCAGCCAGACGATAGCTTCCTTAAGGCAGATAAATATGTATATGTTGCTTCATTTGAGCAGGATGCAGGAAAATATCAGGCTGAATATATATGGAATGGCTTAGGTAAGCCTTCTTCAGTAAACGCCATTATTTTCATGGGGGGCAAAGGACATTCCGCTGTTGCTCCTAGAACAAATGCTATTAAGTATTTCTTCTGGGATAACAATGTGGATTTGAACCTTGTATTTCTAGACTATGGTGATTGGTCTGATACAGTGGTTTATGACAAGATGGAGTTGTTTAAGAATACACATCAGCAGTTTGATTGTATTTTTGCAAACAACGATCCAATGGCATGTGGTGCAATTAAGTGGTTAAAGGAAAACGGATATGATACCCACAAGGTTCTTGTTGCAGGTATCGACTGTACTCACGATGGCTGCCAGGCAGTTATGGATGGAGATATGTACATGACTGTTCTACAAGACACAGCAGGTCAGGGAAAGGCGGCATTAAAGGCTGCAGCATTACTAGCATCTGGCAAATCAGTTTCTGAAATGGAAGAGACTTCTGCTGATGGCAAATATATCTGGGTGCCATTTGTGGCAGTAGATCAAAGCAACGCAGCTCAGTACTTTGAATAAGAATTAGAAGCTTTCATTTGAATAGTCAGATGGAGGAGGAAATAATCCCTAGGCTCTTGTGGAGTCTAGGGATTTTTGGATTTATTGGATTGTCTGGGACTGTATCTGAATTTCCGAACAGTGATAATAATTATAGTTTATTTAAATGGATTGCCCATTATCATATTGGAATTGTGGTAGCGGCTGTCGTCAGTAACCTCCTGTCCAAACCATGCAGGTGGGATAAATGACTGGGCTTCCTCTACCGATGGAAACTCCACCTCTGCCATAACAAGGCCCTCCATGTGACCAGAGAATACATCAAGCTCCACCAGGTATTTATCCAAAGGAATAAGGTAACGACGCTTGGTGATAGCGTAACCGTCAATTTTTTCAAGAAGATGCTCGTAGGCCTCCTTGGTGAGGGCTGCCTCTATCTCTTCGCGGACAAGCTTGCCTGAGCCCTTGTAGGTCAGGATGTAGTCATCATTCTTTTTGCGAATGCGTACAACAGGGGAAGTGCTAAGGTATCCCTGCTGAATGTCTATATATTCATATTTGGCCAAATCCGGCATATCCTTTATAAGAAACTTTTTTTCGATTTCCATATACATACCTTCTATTTATATTAATAGTTGTAGCTTTGTTTGGGAGGTGAAAGAAACTCCCTGTCAAAATCTATCCTATCATAGTGAGGAATCATATAAATGTCTTGAAATAATGGAATTTTTGAAGTAAAATACTGTATACGAGTGTGGCCTAATGGGTCGAAAGGTTATAAAATATAAAATTAAAGGGTGAGAATACATCCATAAAAGGAGGACTTTATAATGATTACAGCCGGTGATTTCAGAAACGGTATGACAATTGAGATGGATAATCAGGTATACCAGGTTATCGAGTTCCAGCACGTAAAGCCAGGTAAGGGCGCAGCTTTCGTTCGTACAAAGCTTAAGAACATCAAGAACGGTGGTGTTACAGAGACATCTTTCCGTCCTACAGAGAAGTTCCCAGCAGCACGTATCGACCGCAAGGAGATGCAGTACCTTTACAACGATGGTGAGCTTTACAACTTTATGGATGTTGAGACATATGATCAGGTTGCTCTTACAGCAGACCAGATTGGTGATGCTCTTAAGTTCGTTAAGGAAAACGAGATCGTTAAGATGCTTTCACACAACGGTTCTATCTTCTCAGTAGAGCCACCTATGTTTGTTGAGCTTCAGATCACAGATACAGAGCCAGGTTTCAAGGGCGATACAGCTACAGGTGCTACAAAGCCAGCTACAGTTGAGACTGGTGCAGTAGTTTACGTACCACTTTTCGTTGAAAACGGCGAGACAATCAAGATTGATACTAGAACAGGCGAGTACCTTTCTAGAGTATAATAGAGATAGCAGGGACTCCGCTTTAGTGGGGATAACCTGTCTCTCACAGCACTTCCATTTTTAATGAGGTGCTTTCCGAGTTATTGATTTAGAGGAAGAGTATATATGAATTATAGAGAATATCCGCTTTCACAGCTTTTACAGAATAGAAAAATTTACGCTGTATTTGATGAGGAGTTTCAGAAAGGCACATGGTTGGATGCCACAGCACTTCTTGGAAGCGACAGCACAATTAATCAATTGTATCAGGATGGCACAGTACCACATGAGACACTTGACAACATTATTGCTAGACTCTCTAAATAGACTTTTAAGACCTTGGATTTTCCAAGGTCTTTTTTCTTGGAAAAATTCTTCGGACTCTATTTAATTTAGAAGTATTTCTGTGTAAATATTACTGTCTTTTCTTAAATTATCACTTTAGTTGAAGCTCCATTTAAAAATTTTAAAAATTATTTTGCTTTTTTGGAAAAAAATGAAATATTTTTTTGAATTATAAATAGAAGCGGAAAACTTAAATTATTCAGTTACGAACGGGAGATATAAAATGTTTGGAAAGTTACATCAGTCAGATTCTTACACAAAGGAAATTCACACAAGACGCCAGAGGATTCGTTACAGCGTCGACACAGCAAATAATTTACAGCGAGATATTGATTCTAGAGCCAGACGCAGAATTCGCGCCTACATGATGGCTCAGAAAAATCTTATGAACCACAAGAATGCCCAGAATGAAATGCAGATTAAGGCTATGGTGGGTAGTTTTCAAAAATCCATTGATGCTTTAATGGGAGTTGTTGAAACTGCGGAAGAAAACATAAGATTAAACAACAGAATTCTTTTAAACAAATTCCCAACTACAGAGTACGAGCAGGACATTAACAGAAGACTCAATACTCAGGCAGTTGGAACTCTAAATGCAAATCTAATTCCAGATTACGTGGATGATATTAACTCACGATGCAGAAATTTCATAAGACGTATTGCAAATGTTGGCTATACAACTCCAGCATAAACCCGTAGTAAATTTTGTTAACGGCGGGTTAATTGAAATCCCTTAGCTACACGACTATATTTAATTATGACAGTATGTTTAGCAAAAATGGAGGGATAAAATGACATCAAAAATTTTTTCGGTTGTTTTAGCTGGTGCTCTATCATTAGGTATGTCCAGCGATGTTGTCGAGGACAGAGAGCAATTTGAGACAGAAAATCTTGCTAGTAGCGCGGTAGAATACGAGGAAAATATTAAGACAGATACTCTGGAAAGCAGTACGGAAGAGTACGAAGAAAATATTAAGACAGATGATCCGGAAAGTAGCGCGGAAGAGTACGAGGAAAATATTAAGACAGATACTCTGGAAAGCAGTGCTGTAGAGTACGAGGAAAATGGTGAGACAGATAATCTTGCAAGTAGTGAGGTAGAGCATAAGGAAAATAGTGAGATAGATTACGGGGTAAGTAGCGAGCTATTGCATGGGACTTGCCGCGAGACATACTATCTTAGCCAGTTGGAAAAGGGCGATTTGATGATGTGGGATGTTTGCTCACAATGTTCAAATACTTTTTCGGTTACCATCGAGGATGACGACACTGTTTATGCAACTATCGACAAGGATACTGCTAAGAAAGAATTGGACATAGTAGGTCAAGACTCAGCCATCTACCAAGGCGGAGATAATTTGCGTGTAGTTGTACAATATTATCCTCTTACGGTGGAAATAAAGACGGCTAAAAATTCCGGAACAGTTAAGAATGAACAAGGAACAACTATCGGTCATTTACATTCCTTTAGTTTAGAGGATGGGGATGATGGTGATTTTAATGATGCGGTCATCACAATCAAATCCTGGAAAATGAAAGATTAGTTATAACAGGCTTATTAGTAATAATTCATCATTAATATACTAGTGAAAAGAAGTGCGATTTGATAATATAAGACTAGATTAAAAGGAGGTCGTATTATAATGAGCACAAATTTTTCAGAGGCAATAAAGTATATTGGATGTAATGATAAGACTATTGATTTGTTTGAAAGCCAATATCCGGTACCAAATGGCGTTTCATACAATTCTTATGTGATATTAGATGACAAGATTGCAGTAATGGATACTGCAGATCCACGAGTTACAGATGAGTGGCTTGCAAACCTTGAAAAGGAGCTTGCAGGCCGCACACCTGACTATCTTGTGGTATCACACATGGAGCCAGACCATGCTGGCTCTATCAAGACATTTCTCGAGAAGTATCAGAGCACAACAGTGGTTGGAAATGCAAAGACTTTCCCTATGATGGGACAGTTTATGGATGCTGCACTTTTTGATGACCGCAAGCTTGTGGTTGCAGAAGGTGACACATTAGAGCTTGGAAGCCATACACTTACATTTGTAATGGCACCTATGGTTCACTGGCCAGAGGTTATGGTTGAGTATGAGTCTACAGAAAAGGTCCTATTCTCTGCCGACGGGTTTGGCAAGTTTGGAGCTCTTGATGTGGATGAGCCTTGGGAGGACGAGGCTCGCAGATACTATTTAAACATTGTTGGTAAATATGGTGCTTCAGTTCAGGGCTTGTTGAAAAAGGCAGCAGCTCTCGACATCAAAACTATCTGTCCACTTCACGGACCAATTCTCACTGAAAACTTAGGTCACTACATTGACCTATATGATAAATGGAGCAGCTACAAGCCAGAGGAAGAAGGCGTGCTTGTTGCATGTGCTTCTATTCATGGCAATACTAAAAAGGCTGCCGTGCAGTTAAATGAAAAGCTTAAACAGGCAGGCGTAAAGACTACATTCATCGATCTTTGCAGAGAGCCTCTTTCTGAGGCTGTTGCCAGAGCATTCTATTACGACAAAATGGTTTGCTTGGCATCAACCTACGATGGCGGTCTTTTCCCACCAATGCAGGATTTCTTACACCACCTTACAGCAAAGGCTTACCAGAGCCGCAAGGTTGCATTCGTAGAGAATGGCACATGGGCTCCACAGGCAGCCAAGTGTATGAAAGCAATCCTCGAGCCTATGAAAAACTTAGAGTTCGTAGAGCCAGTGGTAACAATCAAATCCACACTTAACGAAGCAAGTGCGGCAGCGCTCGATGAACTAGTAAACAACCTTAAATAAATGCTATAACTGCGATTAATAGCAGCTGAGTATTATTCAAGGGAACATACTAGTTACTAATTAGATTGGAAATAGCTTGTAGCTATCAAATTCTGAGTATTGTTTAAGGGAAAATGCTAGTTACTATTTAGACTGGAAATAGCTTGTAGCTATCAAGCTCTGATATTACTAAAGCGAGACGTGTTAGTCGAGCGTAGTAATATAAGGCTTGAGAGCGTAACAAGCGAGAAATAACCTAAAGGCAATCAGGCAACAAGCGAGAGATAGAATTTGGGAGGTGCGTATGGCAGTGGATGTGAATCATAGAAAAGTTGCAATAATAGGCGTGGGCTTTGTAGGTTCTGCTACCGCATTTGCGTTATCGCAAAGTGGTTTGTTTTCAGAGATGGTTCTGATAGACGCCGATCCAAGTAAGGCCGAGGGCGAGGCAATGGATATTTCTCATGGTATTCCATTTACCAAGCCTATGAAGATATATGCAGGCACATACGATGATGTTGCCGATGCTGCCATCTGTGTTGTGACGGCAGGGGCCGGCCAAAAGCCGGGGGAGACCCGTCTGGATCTGGTCCACAAAAACGTTGGCATCTTCAAGTCCATCATTCCTGAAATTGCAAAGCGCGATTTCGGAGGAATTCTCCTTATAGTAGCAAATCCGGTGGACGTGCTAACCCTGGCAGCTCTAAAGCTTTCTGGCCTTCCAGAAAACAGAGTAATCGGTTCGGGTACAGTTCTTGATTCAGCACGTCTCAAGACAGAGCTTGGACAGCATCTGGGAATAGACAGTCGAAGTGTTCATGCTTTTATTATTGGAGAGCATGGAGATAGCGAGATTGCCGCATTCTCAAGTGCAAATGTATCTGGAATTCCACTTAACGATTTCTGTGAAATGCGTGGCCATTTTCAGCACGAGGAATCAGAGAAGGCTATTGCAGAGCGTGTAAAGAACGCTGCCTACGAAATCATCAAGAGAAAGCATGCCACATACTACGGAGTGGCTGTTGCAGTAAAACGTATATGCGAAGTTATCATCCGTGATGAGAAATCTATCCTGCCTGTATCATCAATGATGCACGGCGAGCATGGTATCGATGGAGTTTGTCTCTCAATGCCAGCCATTGTCGGCGCAGGCGGGTTGGAAACCAAGGTGCCGATTTCCCTTGATGAGGAGGAAATACAGGCGCTGCAGGAGTCTGCAAGAACCCTCAAGGAGGTTGTGGACACACTGGAATTTTAAAATAAAATAGTTTGTAAATCAGGAGCGTGCTTCAAGTCTATAAACAAAAGGCAGGCTCCTTCTTTTTGATAAAATATCTCAATAAATTTAGGTAAAATACTTGACTTGAATTTGTAATCCGTTATGATGTAAATAGTTAAAATTATTTAGCTAAATTTTTAAATCTATGTAAGTGAAGAGAATATATGTGGCGCTTA
>JAEEGK010016862.1_pt1 | contig 16001 bp, 10 predicted proteins | sample 8958771 | NCBI WGS metagenome assembly JAEEGK01 (sample SAMN16246547, study PRJNA631951) | gut metagenome | biome: gut microbiome; feature: rumen; material: SC-attached | host: Bos | place: Iran: Karaj | collected 2018-10
ATAAAACAAGAAAAATATAATTTTAATTTTTTAAATGTCAGTAAATTTTAAATAAATAATTATTATTTTAATTCAGTTTTAAATAATTATTATGACATTTTTTATTTAAAAAATAAAATAATGAAATTATTCTTATTTTTTCTATATATTATATCAACAAATGAAAATGAATTAAAATTAATAAAAATCCCTTTTATATTATATTTTCCTGAAAAAATCACAACAAACAATATAATTGAAAAATTATCTGATATAAGATTAATAACAAAAATAAAAATAGGTTCAAATAATGAGGAAATACCATTAATTTTGGACTTAGAAAAATATCCAATTTATATATCAGGAAGAAATACTTCAACAAATCAAAAATTTAATGAAAACTTATCAAAAGATTTTAAAGCTTTAGATAATAAAAAGGAAATAATAACTAAAGATAAAGATTTTATTAAAGGATATATTGGAGCAGATAATTTATCATTAAATGATTATTTAACAAAAATTGATTTTATATTTTTTTTATCAACATATAATAAATATATAAAAAGTGGGACATTAGGTTTGCAATTTCATTATGAAAATAATTTTAATAATGATATGAAAAAAACTAATTTTATAAATCAATTAAAAGAAAAAAATTTAATTTCAAATAAATGTTTTTTTTTTAGATTTAACAAAAATGATAAAAATAAAGGAGAATTAATAATTGGATTATTACCACATGAACAAAATAAAAATTTAGATATTAAAAATTATAAAACTGCAAGAGTTAGTAATTGGCAAGCTTATCATACTTGGAGAATATCTTTATCTGATGTTAGAATAAATAATAATAGTATATATGATTATGAATGTAATGATTTAATTTCATTTAATTCAAATTCTCTTTTAATCAAAGCTCCAATCATTTTTATAAAATATATTGAAAATAATTTTTTTAATCAAAATGGATGTGAAAAATTATTGTTAAATGATTCTAGGACATATTATTTTTATTGTAATGATAATGTTGACATTAAAAAGTTTCCAAATTTATTTTTTTCATATAAATTGGAAAATCAAATAAATTTTACTTTTACATATAAAGATTTATTTTTTAAAATAAATAATAAAAATTTTTTTTTAATTATATCTGGTTTATATGATTGGGAATTTGGTATTTTATTTTTACAAAAATATGAAACAATTTTTAATCAAGAAATTAAAACTATAGGTTGGTATGAAATTGAAAAAAAAAATTATTTTTCTTCAATTATTTTGGTTATAATAATCTTTATTTTATTGTTTATCATATTTTTTTTATTAATATTTATTAGAAAAAAATTTATAAGAAAGATAAGAAAAAATGAAATAAATGATAATTATGAATATATTCCAGAAATTTTTTAAGAATAAAAATTAAAAGAATATTACAATTTATAAAATTTAAAATAATTTTAATTTCCATAAATAAAAATATAATTAAATAAAATATTTATTTTATTTTTTTTCTTTTTAAATTTTAAGAAAAAAATAGAATGTCAAAAAAAAGTACATCATCATCATCTCAAAAAAATTCATCAAATGATTTTATTTTTGACGATGACTCAGAATGTAAAATAAAAAAATTTAATAATATAAATAATAGATAATGAAGTATCATTTAGAGAAATGAGAAATAAAATAAATACAAAATTTCGTTCAATTTATGAACAAAATGTTTCATTAGCAGAAGAAAATGAAATACTTTCAAAAGAAATTGAAAGTTTAAAAAATAATATTCATGAAATGATACCTGGAATAAATTCAAATACTTCAAATTCTTTTCCAATGTTAACTGAATTACAAATAAAAATTAATGATTATATTAAATTATTATGTCAAGATATTTTTTTTGATCTTCTTCAACCAAATTTAAATTTAGAAGGAGTTATTTTTTTTTTTAAAACAATTTTTATAAGAATTTCTGATATTACAATAAATTATTTTTCTCCTATAGAAAAATTAATAAAAGAAACTTTATTTATTGATTATTTATATGAACCAATTGATAATGTTTTAAGAAAAGCTTATCAATCAAACTGGAAATTTTATTATAATGAATATCAGAAAATGATTAATTATAAAAATATAATTGTTGAAATTAATAAAGAATTAGAATTAAATTTAGAAAATAAAACAAATTTTAAAATGGTAAAAGAGTTTTTAGAAGAAACTTCAAAAATTTTTTTTCTTTGTTATATATGTGATCCACAAATAAAAATTAATATTAATCAAATTGGAAAAGAAGTTAAATTTAATAATATGATTCATGATAGTATGGATGGATTTGTTAAATCAAAACAATTTTCTACTATTATTTTACCAATGTTTTTTAAAGGAAAAGAAGCCACAAATGAATCAACAATAATAAAATCTCAAGTTTTAGGTAAAGATTATATTCTTCCTGGAATTTAATTTTTTAATTTATTTTTATTGAATTTTAATAATGTTACAATGTAATATAATTTGTGTTTCCAAATATTTTTTTTAATTTTAATTTATATATTTTATTAATTTTAATTTAATTTTTTTTTATTTTTAATTTCAAAATATAATAAAAAGAAATTTATTTTTCAATTAAATCATATTTATAAAAAAAATTTTTTATTAATAATTATTTAAGAAATATAAATTAAAATAAAAAAATTTCAAAATGGGAAATAATAGCATAAAAAAACAATTTATCAGTTATTTAGTTAAAGATGATTTAGTTAATGTAAGAAATATGTTAGAAAGTTCCCAATATTCAAAAATTTTAATTCCTGATGATTACATAAATAAAGAGGGAACATTTACAGCATTAAATATATGTTCTACATGTGGAAGTATAAAATGTGCAGAATATTTAATACAAAAAAAATGGACAATTATGTTTCAAGAAAAAGAAGAAAAAAATACTTCTTTAATGTTAGCATGTAAATTTGGTTTTCTTAATTTAGTAATATTATATATTGATAAATATAAGACTCCATTAAATTATACAAATATTAAAGGAATGAATATTTTAGATATATCAATAATTTATGGTCAATATGATATTGCTTATTATTTATATAAAGATTTAGGTTTAGAATTAAGGCCAGTTCCAAGTGATTATTCAGATATAATGAAAAAAAATCAAATTAATAAATTTGATGTATCAAAATTTTATCATTCTTTAGTAAATAACATTCCTCCAGATAAAGCAAAAAGTTTTGTTTTAAAAAGAAAAACACAAGAAGAAAGAGAAAAAGAAACTATTAGTAATTTAGGAAGAGTTAAAATAAATAAAAATAATAAAGAAAATAATAATGAAAAAATAAATAATGGTAATACAATTAATAATAATAAAAATAAAGAGAATATTGAAGAAAAAAGTTCTGAATATATAGAAAAAACTGAAAATAATTTATATGATGATTATGATGAAGATGAAGAAGAATTTGGAACTAATAAAATTTCTCAAAAAAAAACTTATGATTATGTTGGAGCTATTATTTCTGAAGGAGGATTTGTTGAACATGATGATGCTTTTTATCGTCCTAATGTAAATTTAAAATTTCAGAAAAAAAAAATTGGATTCAATGTGACTACAGGTTATAGATTAGTAAATAAGTAAATAATCAATTAATATTTTTTTCAAATTTTTAAAATACTTTTTTTTTAATTATAATTAAAATAAAATATTGAATTTTTAGAATATTGAATTTCTTATATTAATCCATATATGTTTTTTATTATATTTATTCAATAATTGATATTATTAAATCAAAATTATCTTTGATTAAGAAGAGTAAATATATAATTATGAATTTAATAGGAAATACCCTTTTATAAAGATAAGTTTAATTTAAGAGATGATTATAGGAATTTAGATTTAAGAAAAACAATAATCAATAATATTAAAATTTAATTAATAATTAATTAAAAATTATTATTCTTTTTCCATTATAATTCTTTCTTTTATTGAAGCAGATTTATTAAATATTATTTTAAATTGTTCAGGACTAATATCTTTAATTACTTTTTCATAATCATTAAAAATAGATTGAGCAAATTTTTGAATGTATTTAGGTAAAGTTATTTCTTTTTTATATCTTCTATATAGCAATAATAAATACTCATCTAAAGTAGGATATTTTTCATAACTATTAATAAAATGACCATATTCTTTATGACCAGAAATAATTGGTAAATTAATATCAACTATTTTAGACAAAGAATCCTTCCATGTTTCATTTTCATTAATTTGGTAATAAGGTCTTAATGTCTTTGGTGAAATTTTAACTTGGTTAAATTTATCAATATTATCATCATATCTCTTCCAATTTGAATATATTGTTGGTTTAGTAATATCTTTTTCATCTAAATTAACTATATCATTTATTTTAATATCACTTAATTGTTTTTGAACATTTACAAATGACATTAACCAATTTAATTCATCAATTGATATTTTTTTTTCATTTATAAATTCCAAACAAATTTTAGGTAATTTTTGAACACATTTCATTCTATTTTCTTCATTAATTTCACCATCAATAGGAATAAAAACTTCACCAACAATTCCACCTCCATTTAAAGGAGATGATTCATCAACATTAACAATAATAGTATTATATTTTAATCCATTAATATAATTTTCTAATAATTTTGGATTTTTCTTAAAGAAATATAATAAAGTAGAAAAAACTAACATTCTATTTGCAAACTTTTCAAAATTTTTAGGTAATTGTAAATTAAATAAATTAATAATCTCAATTAATTCTTTATAATGAGTTAAATGAACATTAAATAAATTACAATTACTAGGAATTTTATCAATAATAAAAGGACTCATTAAACAAGACCAAGCAGCAGTAACATACAAAACTTTATTTTGAGGTAAATTAGCTAATCCTGATAAAGAAATTGAAGTTGTATAATTTTTCATTCTATAAATAACTTGTGCTTTGATAAATGGTTCAATATCATTTAAATATGGAAAAATACCTTTTTTAACTAAAATCCAAATAACAACAAACCATAAATTTCTATCACCTAAATTTTTACCTCCAGTTAATAATTTCATTAAATTATAATTTGCACATTTAATATGTTCTTCAGATTCACCTAAAGTAATAGCACCAATAATTTTTTTTCTTGTAATAGGTGATTTTTCAAAAGGATATCCTTTCTCTTCAGCTTCTCTTAAAGTTTTAAGTGAAATTGGATGATCAATATATAATTTTATTTTATTGACAAAATCTTCATTATATAAAGCATTTAAAGGACAATTTAATATTTTTTCTAAAGATACTTTATCAAATCCAAGTAATAAAGGTTTTAATTCTTCATTTTCATTTGGTAAAGTAATTAATATTGTTGGATCTGTTTCATTTTCTGCTGATATAGGACATTCAAATTTTATATCTTTAACTGATGATTCAATATCAATATTTTCTATTTCATTTATTTCTAAATTTTTTGAATCAGTAGCAATATTTTTTCTAAATGTTTGTAATTCATTAATGTTAAACATTTGCTTTATTGCACCATCACTCATTCTAATTAATAAATTTATCTTTTGAGAATAATCAGTTGTTGATATTATATTAAAATTATTACATAATTCATTTTTTGCTAATTCAAAATTTTGATCTTTTAATAATAAATCATCTAATAATGTTGTCTTTTTTTCATCTTTATTTTCTTTTACTTGGTTTTTATTTATTCTTCTTTGCATTAATAAAACTTCTTTTCTTAATTCAATATCACCACTTGTTCCTAATAATCTTGCAATAAATGCTTTTTCTAATGATTCATAATTTTTATTAAAATCAACTAAAGTTGATATTTCTTTCATTTTTTTAAGAATATTCAAATCATCAGAAGATACTTCATTTATAATTTTATCTTCTTTTTCTTCAGGTGACTTTAATATTGTTTTACTTGGGGAATATCGAGTAAAAGGACATGCAATTGATAAATTAGTTGAATCTTTTTTTCCTATTAAATAAATTTCTACATAATTTGTAGTAAAATTTGTTTTATTTTTTTCAATTAATTCAGAACATTGTTCAACATCTTTTTGATATATTTCACCATCAGTAATTAATATAAATTCATTATAAATCACCTTTTTATGTTTTTCAAATATTGAGTTAAAGATACATTTTGGATCAGTTCCACCAAAACCTTCTAAATTTTTATTTATTTTCATATAGTCATTAAATGTTATATATTTAGAATTATGATCCCATACTATAATTTCATCATTGTTTTCATATTTTTTATTAAGTATTTCATTTATATTTTCATGATAAAATTTTTCTTTGTCAGTAGAACCTGAATAATCTATTGCAAAACACCGATTTACTTTTATTATTTCATTTTCATTCATTTTATTAAATATTGTACTTTTAATTTTTAATCTTTTATAGTCTTTTAATATCCAAAAATTTGTTTTTGACTTATAAATGCTGATAATATATTTTTTTTTTCATTTATAAAATTGAATTTATTTTGAAAATATTTAAGAGTATCATAAAATAACAATAATTTATTTTTCATAAATATTTTGGATATTATATCAATTATATTTAAATTAATAAAGAAAAAATTTAAATTAATAAAGAATATATAATTTAAATAATTAAAAATAATAATAAATCCTACAGATATAAACAATTTCTATTTAAATTGTTAAATTTTATAGAATATTATCAATTCTATATCATTTTTAAAAATTTAATAAAAAATAATTGATAAAATAATTAATATAAAGCTTATATATATAAATTAATACTATATAAAAATGAAAGATATTGATTTAGTAAATCAAGGTAAAGAGCTTTTTGACCAAGGTCGTTATGAAGAATCAATAAATTCATATAATGAAGCATTAAAAATAAATGGGCTATCAAAAGAAGCAAAATACAACAAAGGGATTTCATTATTAACTTTAAACAAACCAAATGAAGCTTTAGAAAGTTTTGAAGGAGCATTAAAAGTAGATAAAGATTATGTAGGAGCATTATTAGGAAGAGCTAGTTCATTAGCATTAATTGATAAAAAACAAGATGCAATTAATACCTATGATCAAGTAATTAAACTTTCACCAAATTTCTATCTTCCATATTTAAATAAGGGAATAACATTATATCAAATGGGTGCTTTATCAGATGCAATTGATCCTTTAAATAAAGCAATTGAACTTAAACCAGATTCATATTTAGCATATTTAACAAAGGGAAATGCACTTAGAGATTTAGAAAATAAACAAGAAGCAATAGGTTGTTATTTAGAAGCTATTAAAAATAATAATAAATGTGCAGAAGCTTATTTCAATATGGGATTATGTCATACTAGTTTTCAAAGAACTGAAGAAGCAATTTCTTGTTTTGATGAAGCTATAAAAATAAATAATAATTTAGCTGAAGCTCATGATGCTAAAGGATATGTTTTATATCAAGCTGGAAAATATGAAGATGCTATTTCTTCTTATGATAAAGCTATTTCAATTAATCCAACTAATTATGAATATTTTTATAAGAAAGGTTTATGTCAAAAAGAATTAGGAAAATTTGTTGATGCTATTAAATCATTTCAAATGAGTTCAACATTAAATAAAAATCATGTTGATTCTATTTTCTTTGAAGGTGCTTGTCATAATGAATTAAATGAAAAAGAAGATGCTTTGAAATGTTTTTCAAAAGTAATTGAATTAAATCCTAAAAATGAAAATGCATTACAATATAGAGGACAAATTCTTTTATCTCAAAAAAAATATGATGATGCAATAAAAGATTTTGATGAAGTTTTAAAATTAAATCAATTTAACAGTGAAAGTATATTTTTAAAGGGATATGCACTTTCAGTAAAAGGTGAACCAGAAGCAGCATTAATGTGTTATGAACAATCATGTAAAAATGATCCAAATAATTTCTTTGCTTTTTATAATAGAGGAGTAATATTATTAAAAAATAAGAATAAAGACGAAGCAAAAAAATTATTTGAAGAAGCATTAACAATAAATCCAAATTATTCAGCAGCATTAGCAGCTCTTGGTACTTTATCATTAAATGAAGGAAAATTAACAGAAGCACTTGATTATTTTATAAAAGCAGTAGATGAAAATCCTGCAATTGAAGGACCTCGTTTAAATAAAGCATATATTTTATATTTAAAAGGAAGTTATATGGAAGCAATTGAAGAATATGATATTGTTTGTAAAATAAATCCAAATAATGAAGAAGGTTATCTTGGAATTGGTAATTGTTATAATAAAACTAATAAAAGACAAGAAGCAATTAAAAATTATGATGAAGTTTTAAAAAGAAATCCAAAAAATCAAATGGCACTTTATAATAAAGCTTTAATGTTATATTTAGATGAAGATTACGAAAATGCAGTTGAGAATTTAGATAAAGCAAATTCATCTAAACCAGATGCTAAAATATTAGTAACTAAAGGTATAGCTTTATTAAAAATGAAAAAAAATGATGAAGCTCAAAAAGCATTTAAAGAAGCAATTAAAGCAGATAAAAATAATACTCATGCTTATTTAGGTCTTGGTCAATGTTTTTATGATAAAGGTGATGATGTTAATGCAATTAAATATTATGATGAAGCATTGAAAATTGATCCTGATTTTGATAATGCACTTTGTTCAAAAGCTAATGCTTTAGATCATAGTAAAAAGATAGATGAAGCTCTTAAATTTTATGAAAAATGTAATAATGGTAAAAATGAACAAAATGCTCTTTATCTTATTAATAATGCACTTTGTCTTTATGAAAAAGGAGAAGATGCAGATGGAGTTTGGAAACTTGTTGATAGAGCTGATATTGATTTTACTGCTAATCCTAGTAAATTTGATAAGAATAGTAAAGAGTTTATTGAAAAGAAATTGAAAAATTTGAAAGAAAAAAAGGAAAAGTATCAAAAAAGTAAATAAAAAGTATTTTGAGGGTTTTTAAAAAAATTTATTTTTTATTTAAATTTAATTATTATTTAATCAAGAGTTTATTTAATTTAAGAATTTAAAACAATTTAGTTAAAATATTTTTTTGTTTTTTATATTATTTTTTTGATTTTTTTAAATTTTTAACCCGCTTAAAAAAGTATATAAAAATTTGTTATAATTTAGTTATATTAAAAAATATTTTTCAAAAATGTCTCAAAGTGAATCAACATATATTAAAGGAAGAACATGGGGAAATTTATCTTTAAATGAAACAGAAATCGCTTTTACAGGAGAAAATAAAAAATGGTTTAAAATTCCTTATAATTCATTAACAAATGTATTGGCTGCTTCAAATAAAAATGAAATAACTTTTGAATTTAATTTAGATGAAGATGCACAAAATGAATTTAATTTATGTGAAATGAGATTATATGTTCCAGATAAAGAAAATGAAAAAGAAGAAAATAAAAATGAAAAAAATGAAGAAGAAAGTTCAGAAAATGAAAAAAAAAATAATAAAATAACATCAGCAGCATTACTTCAAAAAGAAATAATAAAAAATTCAAAAATAGGAGTTGTAAGTAATTCAATCGCATGTATAAGAGAAATTCAAATGATAACACCAAGAGGAAAAATAGATTTATATTTTATGGATTCATCATTAAAAATATATGGTCAAACACATAATAATATAATATTATATAAAAATATTCAAAAAGTATTTTTAGTACCAAAAATAGATTATCATAATCATTTCTTAATAATAAAATTATCAAGTGCTTTAAGTCAAGGAAATACTTCATATAATTTTGTTATTTTTCAAATTAAAGATGATGCAGAAGAAGAAACAGAAATAAATAAAATTGAAAATTCAAAAATAAATTTTGATTTGCCTTCAACTTTAAAAGGAAAAATAATAGATAATATAACAACATTATTTAATAAATTAGTAAACATTGCAATAATAACAACAAGTAAAAATTATAAATTTTCAAAGGGACCATATATTAAATGTTTTTATAAAGCAAATGAAGGTGTATTATATGTTTTAGAAAGGAGTTTATTATTTGTACATAAACCAGTAATTTACATTTCTCATGAAGAAATAAAAAAAGTTGATTGTTCTAGAATTCATAATGATTCAAATATGCAACAAAGAACTTTTGATATGACTATTGTTACAAATAAAGAAGAAATTCAATTTACTGGAATTGAAAAAGATGAATTAGAAGAAATTTCTTCTTATTTCCAAGGAAAGAAAATTAAAATTAATTTAATTGATGAAAATTTAAATAGTGTTGATATGCCTACAATGACTAAAAGAAGAACTAGAGCTCCTGTTACTGATAAACCAATGGAATTACCAAGTGAAGAAGAAAGTTTTAAAGATGATGTTGATTATGAAAGTGGTGATAGTGATGATGATGATGATGATGATGAAGAAGAAGATAGAGAATATGAAGAAAAGAAAAATAAGAAAAAAAAGAAGAAAGATTAAATTTTTTATTAATTTATATAATTTAAATAGATATCATTTGAATTATTTATATAAAATTTAAAAAAAAAGATTTTTTTTTTCAAAAAAATTTCAATAAAAATAAAAAAAAAAATTAAAAATCCAAAATTTAAATTAAAAATTTATATAAAGAAAAAAAAATGTCAGTACCAGAAGCAAATGCCCCATCTCAAAGTTGGACAACACTTCTTCAAAATTATGTTTCAAAAGGAAAACAAAAACCAATGAAAGAACAAGAAGAAGAAACAACACAATTATTTATGGATATATTAGATGAAGATGCCAAAAAAAATGAAGAAGAAAATTCAGAAATTCCTAGATTTTTTTTTAAAAAACCTACAAATTTCAGTGATATATATTTAAGTGTTAAAACTGAAGCAAAACAAAAATTTTTAATTTTAAAATCTTATGATTTACCACAGAAAAAAAATTTAAGAGAATTATGGGGTTTATTAAAAGAAAATATTTCTCCTCCTAATGATTCAACTGAAAGAATTAATTATAGAGATTTTAGAAAAGTTGCTGAAAAATCTCCTTTATTTTCAGAATATTTTAAAGCATCTACTTTTTTAAAATTTGATAAAGATAAATTTGGTAGAATTGAAATATTATCTTTTTTTCATTATATTGTTAGAAAAAATAATATAGAAGAAAATAAAATTAGTTTATCACTTTCTGATGTATGTTGTGAAGGATTTTTAATTGATAAAGATTTAGAAAATTATATAAAAAAAGAAATAAGACAATTTCCATTTTATGATGAAATAAATGATGATATTAAAGAATATTATTTATTAGTTGCAGTAAGGAAATTTTTTTTCTTTTTAGATCCAAAGAGAACAGGCAAAATATATATAAATGATATAGTAACTTCATCAATCTTACCTGAATTTTTAGAAATGAGTGATAGATCAGCAGTAAATAATCAATTAGATGTATCATCAAATTGGTTTTCTATACAAAATTTTTGGAGAATATATAAAAAATATGTTGAATTAGATAGAGATAGAAATGGTATGTTAAGTAAAGAAGAATTAATTAAATTTGGTCCTGGTTTAACTTCAATATTTATTGATAGAATATTTGAAGAATATCAAAAATATGAAAATGCAATTGATTTTAAACAATTTATTGATTTTGTTCTTGCTATGGAAAATAGAAAAGAACCTGCATCAATTCAATTTATTTGGAGAGCAATTGATGTTTATCATAAAAATGCAGTTGATACTTTTGTTATTAATATGTTTTATAGAGCTGTTGTTAAAAAATTAATAAATAGAGATAAAGGTGAATATAGAATTGATGATATTAAAGATGAAATTTGGGATATGATTAAACCAAAAAATCCTAATTATATTACTTTAGAAGATGTTCTTAAAAGCAGTTATAGAGATTTAGTTTTAAGTTTGTTAATTGATGCTAAAGCTTTTTATCAACATGATCAAAAAGAATATCAATATATTGATGAGTTTGTTGAACTTGATGAAGATTATAATTAAATTTTTTTTTTATTTTTAAATTTTGGATTTTTGTTCTATTTCATTTAATAAAATATTTTTTAAATTTTTGGCTTGGAAAAAGTTTTAAAATATTATTAATTAATGATTATTTTAAATTAATTCTATAAATTGACTTATATATTATTTAATTTAAATTAAAATGAAAAATCCACAAAATGAGAATTTAAAATATGTTTTAACAGAAATAGATTCATGTTCATTTACAGATGAAATAGAAAAAATAATAGCTTTAGATATAACAAAAGATAACAATAAAATATTATTTGTATTTGAGAATCTAGTTACAATTTACTCTTTAACAGAAAAAAATCCAGAAAATAATTTAAATAAAAAGATAGAAATTTTAATCCCTGAATTTTATAAAATTTCAATGGCCTTTTTTACAAATGACCCAAATTTATTATATATTTTATCTTCAGATAGTATAAATATTTTTTAATTTTTTTAGATAAAAATATTTATGAATGGATAATTAATAGGAATATAATAAATCATACCTATTCTATTATTGAGGATAATGAAATACTTCTTAATGAATTAAAATTAAATCCATATAATGATTATTTTATTACTTTATTTAATAATAACAATTTAAGAGTTTGGTCTTCAAAAATAAAAGAAAAAAAATTATTAGTTAAAATTAAAAATGTTTATTGTTCTGATTTCACGCCATGTGGAAAACTTATATGTAGTGTAATTTACAAGGATCTTCAAAATTATATTCATATATTAAATGTTAATGATGGTAAAAACGAAACATTTGCTTTTGTAAAAATTGATAATGGAAATAAAGTTAATGATATAAAAGTGATTTATGAAAATATTTATTGTATTTTAATTTTATTTGAATCTGGTCAAATTAATATGTATGATTTTTTTACTCTAAAATTAGAACAAAAAATAATTCAAAATGAAAAAGTTAAAAATTCAGATAAATTATATTTCATAAATTGTTACAGTGATAACTTTTTGAATATCTTATTGAAAAAAGATGAAGATAAATATTTAATATTTGATTTGCAAAAATATAATTTTCATCAAATAATAGAAAATAAAAAAAATACAAACAAAATTGAAGGAGTTACATTTTTTAAATATGGAGAATATATTTATAATATCATTGAAGATAATATTCATATTTTTAAAATTGAAAATAAACAACTACTATAATATTTAAATAAATTCATTTTTTTATAAAAAATGTTATTATATATTCCATAAAATAGAATTTTAAAGAAATAATTTTTTTTTATAATTTTAAATGAAATAAAAAGTTATTTTAATAAAATTTTTATCAAAATATATTTTATATTTAATTTATTTGAAAAATGTAATATTTGATAATATAAAAAATTTTATTTATTCTTTTTTATGATTGAGAATATGATTATTTAAAGAATTTTTAAATAATAAATAAAAATTGTTAATTTTTAATATAAAATTTGTAATTTGTAAATAAGTTTAAAAAAAATAAATTAAAATATATCATAATAATTATTTTTAAAAAATATTATAATACTAAAATATAGATTAATTTAAAAATTAATCTTGTAAAAAAAAAAATTATGATTTAAAAAAAGATTACATTATATTCTTATTTTATAAATGATTTTATTATTTATTTTTTAACATAATTATGCCAAAAAATACAAATAGCTAGTATTATTACAATAATTTTACAAAATATAGATTTAGAATAACAAATAATTATTTTACAAAATGTTAATTTTCATCATCAAATTGTAAACGGTTAATTAATTTGGTATTAAGTGATTTCATTTTCATAAAAGTTTTTTTATGAGAAGAATTATAATTGGTATTTTCATTTTCATTTTTATCATTTAATTCTAATCTTATTTTTTCAAATGCACAAGATTGAAACATTAAATTTTTACTTTCTGGAAAAATTCTTAATTCACCAAAATCATCAATTGAATTTTTTTCATCAATATCATTATCATAATTTCCACTTAAACTTAAAATAGAACTTTTTTTTTTATTTTTTGAAAAAAGACTTTTTTTAGTTTCTTCTGTTAAAGTAAAATTAGAAATTTTTTTATTTGAAAAACTATCATTTGATGATAAATCTTTTGGAGTTTTATTAGATGAATCATTTATATCTAAATCATTTTGAATATTAAATTGATTATTAATTAAGTCATCTATTTTTATTAAATTATATTCTACATTATTTTTTTTAATTTCATTTTCAAAAGCAGGATATTCTTCAATATATTTATTATAATAATCTTTGATATCTAATTTAATTTTTTCACTTTTATTTATTAATTCATTAATATTAATTTGTTCTAATATATTTTTTTCATTTTGTAAAATATTTGTTCTAAAATTTTTAAAATAATCTAAAATTATAGTTTCATCATCAAATTTTAATAATTTTTTTTCTAATAAAGAAATAAATGCCAATCCAAATTGAACTTGAAAAAAAATTCCATATACAAAAATACAATCAAATAATCTTTTACACCATTTATTTGGTAAAACAATTGTAAATAAAGTTTGAAACCATTTTCCAATCCAGACATCATAAGTGATAGATAATTCTTCAAATTTTTTTTTTAATTCAGATAACATTTTTGAAAACTCAATATCAAAAATATAATTCATAAATAATAATAATGGAAAGCCATCATTATATATTCCTCTAATTGATAAATTAAAATTTTGTTTAATATTTCTTTGAATAAAAGTTGAACTAAACATTGAAATTAATAAATAAAAAGTTTCAGTTTCATTAAAATCTGAAGCATTTAATAAAAAAGAAGCAAGAATATTCATTCCTTGACAATATCCTAATTCTGAATCTAAATTGGAAAAAGCTTTTAAAACATTATATAAAAATATTTCTTTTGGTTTTAATTTATCTGAATCTTCTTTATCATGAAAACTTCTTTGAATATCTTTTATTATATAAGATTTTATTTCATCATTTAATTCTTTTTCCAAATAATAATTATAAACTTTTTCACTTCTACTTAAAGGAATTTTATTTAAAATTATCCAAGAAGTTAATCTAAAACATTCAGGAGGTCCTTTTGTAACTCTTTCTAAAAATTTATCATTATTTTTTGTGTAAAAATTTTTAATTCCCTTTTCAATTTTTGAATCTGAAAAATCTGATATTTGACTTTTTAATTTAAAATCATCTGAATACATAGGTTTATGTTTATTTACATTTGATTTTTTTTTTAAATAATTTTTTTTAGAAGATGTATTATTTATTGATTGACTATGTAAAAAATGTTTATTATTAAAATTTTGACTTAAAAATGGATTACAGTTTTCTGAATTTGATTTTAAAGTCGAATTTCTTCTATCTTCTTCTTTTTCATTAATATTTTTTGTTCTTAACATATTTATCCATTTTTTTATTCTTTCTAATTGACGATTGATTTTAGTTTTATCAACTTCTTTATCAAATATAGAGAAACTATTTAAAGTTTTATCTTTTGATATATTATTTTTATTTTTTTCTTTATCGTTTTTTAGTAAAGAATTTAAATCCTCATAATAATTTATTATTTTATGAATTAATTTGAATGAATTTCCAAAAGAATCATTCAAAGGTATCGAATTTTGATTTTGTATTAACATTTTTAAAATTTCTTCTGGACTATCTTTTTCATTTATTAATCCCATTTTTTAATTTTAACTTTATTCAAAAAAATATTATAAAAATTAAATATTTTTAATTATGAATTTAAACCTTTCATATTTAATTATTCATATTATTTAAAAAAATAGACCACAATTTAAAAATTATTATAATAATTTATATAATTTTTATAACAATGATTATTATTTAAAATCAAGATAAAATTTATTTTTGAGGGAATTATTTAATTATTTATTAATTATTTAATTTTTTTTCTTTCATTTCTTTATATTTGTATTTTTTATTTCATTGTATATTTAATTATAAAATTATTAAACATTAGTATAATAAGTAAGTATATATTTATAATATTTATAGTTTTTTAACATTATATTACTCAATTTT
>JAEEGK010016863.1_pt1 | contig 16001 bp, 16 predicted proteins | sample 8958771 | NCBI WGS metagenome assembly JAEEGK01 (sample SAMN16246547, study PRJNA631951) | gut metagenome | biome: gut microbiome; feature: rumen; material: SC-attached | host: Bos | place: Iran: Karaj | collected 2018-10
TCCTTGACGGGATCCAGAACATGCAGAAAAACAACGCCCAGGCTCCGGCTGCGGACAGAAAGATCACAAACGACCGCAAAGACTCAAAAGAAAAAGACGCCGAGAAATCTCAGGAAACGCAGGAAGATTCCGCATCCATGGCGTGCATAAAAATGATCTATGAAAAGCTTGTGCAGAACGAAGTGGAAGAGGAATACGCAAACAAGCTGATCTCCGAGATCGACCAGACCTTAAGACCCGATTCCGACATGAAGAGCATACTGTCAAACATCTATCAGAAGCTCATCTTAAAGCTCGGGGAACCAAGAACTCTGACCATCGAAGAGGGGAAAGTAAAGTACGTTTTCTTTATAGGCCCCACAGGTGTGGGAAAGACTACCACCATCGCAAAGATAGCTTCAAGCCTGAAGCTCAGCATGAAGGCAAACATAGCCCTGTTTGCCGCCGATACTTACAGACTTGCGGCCGTTGACCAGCTCCAGAAATATGCGGACATCTTAAGCGTTCCGCTCCGCGTGATCTATGAATATACCGATATGAAGCAGGCAGTGAGTGATTTTTCACATTATGACATCGTGCTTGTGGACACCGCAGGAAGATCGCATAAGGACAAAAAGCAGACGGACGACATAGAAAAGCTCATAAACACCGTGCCCAAGGAAAACAGAGAGGTTTACCTCGTTCTTTCCGCGGCCACAAAATACAAAGATCTTGTGCGCATCACGGAAGCATATTCCGAGATTGCGGAATACAACCTTATATTCACAAAACTTGACGAGACGGAGTGCATCGGAAACATATTCAACATAAAGATGCTCACCGACGCGCCGCTTTCATATGCTACCGACGGACAGAACGTCCCGGATGACATCAGCAAGATAAATCCGCAGTCCGTCGCAAAGCAGCTGTTGGGAGGTGGTAACTGATGGACCAGGCCGAAAAACTGAGAAAAATGGTCTCCGAGTCTGAAGTAAAGCCTTCTGCGAGAGTCATTACCGTTACCAGCGGAAAAGGCGGTGTGGGAAAATCCAGCCTTTCGCTGAACCTTGCCATATGCCTCAGCCGCCTTGGCAAACAGGTGGTTCTCCTCGATGCGGACTTCGGTCTCGCAAATATTGAGGTCATGCTTGGCATAAGACCTACCGCAAACCTTGCGGATCTTATGTTCCGCGGGAAAAACCTGTCAGATATAATCACCGACGGACCTGAAAACGTAAAATTCATCTCGGGCGGCTCCGGCATCCAGGAACTCGCGCAGATGAACAAAGAGCAGGTGCTCTACCTCACAAAGAAGCTCGCAGAGCTTGACAGGATCGCCGACGTGATAATCATAGACACAGGCGCAGGCATTTCCGACAGCGTGCTTGAATTTGTCGCATCCGGAAATGAGGTGTTGCTCCTCGCGACACCCGAACCCACATCCATTACCGATGCTTACGCGCTTTTAAAGGCTCTCAACAGAAAATCCGAGTTTTCCAAGAGGGACACGACGATCAAATTCGTCGCAAACCGCGTGAAAAACGAGGATGAAGGGCTTGTGCTCTATGAGAACATGAAAAACGTCGTCGGGAAATTTTTAAACATATCTCTCGATTTTGTGGGCTCCATACCGCAGGACGACAATATCTCAAAGGCAGTCATGAAGCAGAAGCCCATCACGATATCAAGCCCCCAGAGCCCTGCCGCAAAAGCCATCGCCGTCCTTGCCGAAAAGCTGAACAATGACGGGCAGGCCCCCACAGAGAACGAGGAGAAGGGAATTGCGCTCCTTTTCTCAAATCTCATAAGGACAAAATTCAGAAAGAAAAAGAAAGAAGAAAGAGACAGGGAAAAGGCCAACGCTTCAAAAGGCCAGTAGTCGTCCCAATCAGGTATCCATGTCAAAGTACGTTTTTGAATCAAGCAAAAAAATATTGATGCAGCTCGTAAAACGTGCTAACAGCATTGACAGAGAGCAGGACGTCACCTTTTACACCAGCAGCCTGGTCCAGGTACTGTCGGACTATGAACTTAAGATCACGGTCCCCATCTACCAGAGCAGGCTTGTGCAGCTTAACGAGGGAGATGTCTACACGGTGCAGTTTTACACGGCTTCAGGTTTTTACCAGTGCAAATGCGTGATAAAAGGCATCATGAAGGAGGGCAACATCTATGTTGCAAAGATCCGCACAGTTTCCCCTCTTGAGAAATACCAGAGACGACAGTATTTCCGAATGAACTGCATAATCGCCGTGAAATACGCAAAACTCACGGATTATCAGGTGCAGCTCTACAGATCCCTGAAGGCAAACCCTTCTGAAAGCCGCAAAAAGATCATCATGCAGCAGATCGAACTCGAAGACATCAGGATGAGAGAAGGCACGATGCTCGATATAAGCGGCGGAGGCCTAAGGTTCAACAGTCTTGAGGAATATAAAAAAGATGACGTGCTTATAGTCATCCCGGAAATACCGGAGATAACATCCCAGATACCGTTCCTGCTGTGCAGAGAAGTGCTCGTGCGGCAGGTGGGCTTCAGCAGCGAAGCATATGAGAACAAACTGCAGTTCATCGAGATATCAAACGAAGAACGGGAAAAGATCATCACATATATCTTCGCTTTGGAGCGTGTAAGAGTGAAAACCGAGTAAATATAAACAATTTGGGAGCAAAATCCGATCATGTTTAAGAAAAAGTTAATGATTGTTGATGACTCTGCACTCATGAGAAGAATTGAGTCTGATATAATCAATTCCGACAGCAGGTTTGAAGTGGTCAAAACTTGTGATAACGGCCTTGACGCTTTTAATCTTGTCCGGTCGAATCCTTCTTCCTACGACGCGATACTGCTCGACATAAATCTTCCCAAGATGTCGGGCATCGAATTCCTCGAGGCGGTAAGGAAAGCGGGCATAAAAGCAAACGTCATCATCATAAGTTCGAGCCTTTCTTCCGACAGTGAACATACCATCGTGGCACTGGAACTCGGAGCGATCGACTTCATCTCAAAACCTGAGAATCTGTTCGATTTCAAAAGCGACGGCTTTAAGAACAGACTTCTCGAAAAGCTCGCGATAGCAAGCGGGATCAACCATCTGGGATTTGAAGCCGAGCCGCAGACGATACCATTGTCTCAGGAAAAGTCACAGCCGAAAGAAATACCTTCCGAAAACCGTTTCAACAGCATAAGGCCCGCGGAAAGCGCATCTGCATCATCAGGCATCAAGCCGGGCCACGTGGTCTCTCCCATGAACGTAAGAGAGATACTCGCAAACGTTACGGGAAGGACAAAGCGATTTGTTCCGATGGGAGACAATGCCAAAAAACTGGTACTCATAGCCTCCTCCACCGGAGGCCCCAAAGCTTTACAGGAAGTCATACCTTACATACCTGCAAACATCAACGCACCCGTTATAGTGGTGCAGCACATGTCAGCCGGCTTTACGAAGCCCCTCGCCGAAAGACTTGACAATTCCAGCCGCCTCAAAGTAAAAGAGGCCATGGACGGCGAGATCATCAAAAAAGGCAATGTCTACATTGCCCAGGGCGGGACTCAGCTGAGACTCAAAAAAGTGCCCGGCGGATATGCGTTCGATGTTAATACGGCAGAGCCACCAAGAGCAGCTCTTAAGCCATGTGCCGACATTCTTTTCGAATCGGTCGTCGGAACGGACTTTGATGAGATCATCTGTTGTGTGCTTACCGGAATGGGCGGTGACGGAACGATGGGCATCCAATACCTTACCCAGAAAAACAATTGTTTTGTCATAGCCCAGGATGAAAAAACCTCAACGGTATACGGGATGCCCAAGGTCGTTATCGATGCGGGCCTTACGGACATCGTGGTCCCGCTTGAGGACGTTGCTCACGAAATCACAAAGAACACGGGGGTAAAATAACAATGGATGTCAGTCAATATCTCGAAATCTTCATCGACGAAACCAGAGAGCACCTTCAGACACTTTCCGAGCAGCTTCTGATACTCGAGAAGGAACCCGAAAATGCGGATACCATCAATGAGATATTCCGTGCCGCACATTCCCTTAAAGGTATGGCGGGAACCATGGGATACAAGGTAATGCAGGAGCTTACCCACAAGATGGAAGACGTTTTTTCCGACGTTCGAAACGGAAAGCGTAAAGTGGATTCAAACACGGTCGACCTTTTGTTCAAAGGCCTCGACAGACTCGAATCCATCCTTGATTCCATCGTAAATGCCGGAAACGAAGGCGATGACGATTGTCAGGATCTCATCACACAGCTTCAGGCAGTCATCGACGGAACAGCAGCAGCACCCGCACCCGCAGCGGAAAAAGCTGAGGCTCCGGCACCTAAGAAAAAAGGCGGAAAGAAAGCTGCAGCCGCAGCAGCCGCCGCAGCGGAAGCACCCGCAGCGGAAGAAGAAACAAAGAGCGAAGCGGCCGAGGGTGAAAAGTTCAGAGATTTCACTTATGCCGATTTCGAAGTGCATGCTATTGAAAACGCTATTGACGAAGGCATGAACGCATACGGCGCCACCGTTTACATCCAGGAATCCTGCCTCCTTAAGGCGGCAAGAGCATTCCTTGTGTTCAAGGCTCTTGAAGAGATCGGTACCGTTGCAAAGACCGAGCCTTCGACTCAGGATATAGAAGACGATAAGTTTGAATTTGATTTCTCGGTAGTCATTCTCACCAAGGAAGACGTTGACAAGGTCCAGAAGGCCATCATGAGCGTTTCCGAGATCGACCATGTATGCATCGGAAAGCTCGACAAAGAGACCGTTCAGAAGCATGTTCAGCGTGACGAGGACGAAGAGGAAGAAGAGTCCAAGCCCGCAGAGAACGCAGCCGCAACGACAGCGGCAGCCGCTCCCGCAGCCGCTCCCGCAGCAGGCGCCACAGAGGCAAAGAAGCCTACGGCGACCACGGCATCAAAGCCCATCGTCAACCGCTCCGTACGTGTTGATATCGAGAAACTCGATGATCTCATGAACCTCGTTTCCGAGCTCATCATCGCAAAGAACGGACTTGTTTCCTTAAGCAGCGGTGAAGGCGGAGACAACAGGACAGGTTCCGATTTCAACGACCAGATAGAATATCTTGAAAGAATAATCACAAACCTTCACCAGTCTGTAATGAAGGTTCGAATGGTTCCTCTCGAGAGCGTATTCAACAGATTCCCTCGTATGATCAGGGATGTTGCAAAGAAGCTCGACAAAAAGATGGAACTGTATATCACAGGTGAGGAGACAGAGCTCGACCGTACCGTTATCGACGAGATCGGCGATCCTCTTACACACCTCCTCAGAAACTCCGCAGACCACGGTATCGAGACCGCCGAAGAACGTGTAAAGCTCGGCAAGCCCGAAACAGGTACCATCAGCCTCAACGCTTACCAGGAAGGTAACAACGTTGTCATTGAGGTTACCGATGATGGTAAAGGAATCGATGTCGAGAAGGTTAAGAACAAAGCCGTTGAGCGCGGTCTCTACACAAGAGAGCAGGCGGACCTCCTTACCGACAAGGAAGCCATCGACCTTCTGTTCAAGCCCAGCTTTTCGACCGCAGAAAAGGTTTCCGACCTTTCCGGACGTGGCGTTGGTCTCGATGTTGTTAAGACAAACATCGAAAAACTCGGCTGTGACGTTGAGGTTAAGTCGAAGCTCCACGAAGGTTCGAGCTTCATCGTAAGACTTCCTCTTACACTTGCCATTATCCAGGCTCTCATGGTTGAGATCGGTTCCGAAAAGTACGCTATTCCTCTCGGTTCCATCCAGACCATCGAGGATATTCCGGTTTCGGATATCAAATATGTACAGTCCAGCGAAGTTATCAACTTGCGCGGATCCGTTATCCCGCTCGTAAGACTCAATCAGCTTCTTGATATCGAATCAAGCAAGTCTCCCGATGAAAACCTTACGGTCGTTATAGTTGCCAAGGGTGAAAGCCTTGCGGGATTTGTTATCGATACTCTCATCGGACAGCAGGAGATCGTTATCAAGTCCATCAGCAAATACATCAACAGCCCGAAGATGATCAGCGGCGCCACGATCCTCGGAGACGGCGACATAGCTCTCATCCTCGACGTTAATACACTTGTTTAATGGGAGGGATTCATAATGGCAGAAGCAAATCTGATCGATTCGACTGTGGAAAGCAAACAGTATATTGTTGTGGTCCTCGGCTGTGAGAGATATGGTATCGATATCAATTACATCGACAATATCGTTCGCCAGCAGAGCATCACCAGGATCCCGAAGGCACAGGAATACTTCAACGGCATCATCAATCTCCGTGGTGAGATCATTCCGGTAATGAGCTTAAGGACCCGCTTCGGACTTGAAAAAGACGAGTTCACGAAGGACACGAGGATCCTCATCTTAAAGCCCGAATCACAGGGCAAGATAGGCGTTATCGTAGATGCCGTAAAGGGAGTTCTTACCATCCCTCCGGAAAACATTGACAAGCCCTCTGCAAAGAACGCTGCCGAAGACAAGATCGTTTTCCTGAGCGGCGTAGGAAAGAGCGGCGACGACCTGATCTCCATCCTCAACATCACGACAGTGATCCAGGATAAACAGGACGAAGACAACAAATAACAAAAACGGACAGCCTGCCGGATAAGTAAATTTCCGGCAGGCTTGAGGTGTTTTATATCATACTTCGGGAAGGGTATCAAAATGAGTCAGGACAACATGAACGAGATGGAATTCGACGTCTTAAGAGAGATCGGCAACATAGGTTCGGGCCATGCGGCGACAGCTCTCGCAAAGATGCTGAATCAAAAAGTTGACATTAAGGTTCCAAAGGCTGTGGTATGTGATTTTAACGCCCTTTGTCAGATGGTGGGCGGAGAGGAAAAGCTGGTCATCGGCATCCTTCTCACGCTCGACGGCGACGTTGACGGCATGATGATGTTCATCATGGATCTGCCTTCAGCCTACAGTCTGCTCCGCAAAATGATGTTCGTAGACCTCAAGGACGAGGATGAGCTCAATGAAATGCACGAGTCCGCGCTCCATGAGATCGGAAACATCATCACAGGCGCTTATCTTTCTTCACTTTCTGACCTCACAAAACTCAAGATAAACGCAAGTATCCCTTACATGTCAAGAGACATGGCGGGCGCCGTTCTTTCCGTTCCGGCGATCGAGTTCGGTAAACTCGGTGACAAAGCGGTAATGATCGAAACAGAATTCGATGATTCCGGAGAAGACACTTTAAATGGCTACTTCCTTCTCATCCCTACTATGGAATCATATGGAAAGATAATGTCATCACTCGGAATCTGTTAGGAGTTTTTATGGGTATAATGCACAAGATTGGCATGGCGGAGTTGGATGTATGCAAGGCACCCGATTCCATCACCACACTTGGTCTCGGTTCCTGCATAGGATGCGTCATATATGATCCCACGACCAAGATATGTGGAATGGTCCACGTTATGCTCCCTGACAGCACAAAGATCAGGAATAACGAGACCATAGCAAAATTTGCGGATACAGGCGTAAAAGAGCTTCACAGGCTCGTTATAAAGGCCGGAGCAAACAAAGCAAAGCTTGTTTCCAAGATAGCCGGCGGAGCCCAGATGTTCCCGTTCAAAGACGGAAACGACATGCTGCGCGTCGGAGAAAGAAACAGCGAAGGCGTTCTCAAGGCCTTGAAAGAACTCGGCATACCGGTGCTTGCACAGGAGACCGGCGGATCTGTCGGACGTACCATAGAATTTTATCCCGAAGACGGACGTCTTCTGATAAAATCGGTAGGTAAGACACCATATGCCGTATAATCGGCGGATCGTAAGGTGACGTCAAATGAAAGACAAAACACTTTCGCTCATCATCATGCTGACGGCCGGGTTCATAATAAGCCTTTCCTGCTTCATCTTCAAAGTAAAACTGGGTCCCAGCCTTCTCATAGTTTCGGCGACACTGCTTGTTTTTTACATTATCGGTTCGATCCTCACCAAGGTGATAAAAAAGATCAATGCCGATGCGGAAAACAGGGCGCAGGAGCTTGTGAAAGAAGAGACGGAAAAAGAGAACGAAGAAGAAACAGGTGAAGCTGCAAATGCCGAAGAAGAGGGAGAAGAACCCGGGCAGGCAGAAACATAAAATACCAATTACCAAAGGATGATCGGCAATGTCTCTGGCAACGGAACTGACAACTGAAGAAAAAGACCGGCTCTGGGAAGAATATTCAAAGAAACCGTCACAGGAACTGAGAGAAAAGCTTATACTTTCTTACGCAAACCTTGTAAAAGTCGTAGCGGGAAAGCTTTCCATCTATCTCGGTTACAATGTGGAATATGAGGATCTTGTAAGCTATGGCACCTTCGGACTCATCGATGCCATTGATAAATTTGACCTCGGAATGGGCGTTAAATTTGAGACCTACGCATCTTTAAGGATAAGAGGCTCGATCCTTGACCAGATCAGAAAAATGGACTGGCTCCCGAGATCGGTAAGGCAGAAACAGAAACAGATAGATGCCGCCTATTCAAAGATAGAAGCGGAGACCGGACGCCCGGCAACGGACGACGAGATAGCGTCCGCTCTGCAGATAAGCACCGACGAACTCGACAAATGGCAGGCTCAGACCAAGGCATCCCAGCTTGTTTCGCTTGACGAATACATGGAGGAAGGGTCTGAAGCAGGGATATCCAAGGTCATCGGCGGACAGTCCGAGGACTACGAGCCCGGTGCGAACATGGACCGCGAAGCCGTAAAAGCGGCGCTCATCCAGGCGCTTGAAGGGCTTACGGATAAAGAGAAAAAAGTCATAGTGCTCTATTACTATGAAGAGCTCACGCTTAAGGAAATAAGCGCTGTGCTCGAAGTTTCGGAGTCGCGTATCTCGCAGCTCCACACAAAAGCGATACAGAAGCTCAGAGTAAAGCTTGGGGCAAACATAGAACTTTTCTTCTGACCTGTATATACGGAGAGGGTTAAAAAAACTTATCGGAGGGTTATTAATGGCAAAGGATGCATTTTTCAGACTCAAAGTAAAGAACAACGGAACATTTATTTGTTTGTATCCTGCTATTGAGGGCGGCGTTGCTGAGATAGCACCGCTCGATGTTATTATCTATCTTGACAGATATCTCGGATATCCGTACGACAAGACCATGATCACGGGACTTCTCGCAAATCCCGTTACAGGACTTAAGGAACAGCTTCTTACGCCCGAAAAGGTCAAGGTCATCGATGAAAAGCTCATCGTCCAGATCTCAGAGGACAAAAATACCGCTTACGGTAAATTTTATCCTCCGATGGAAGGCGGAAAGATGCTCAGCAAGGACGATATCGTGAGCGAGCTTGTAAGAGCCGGCGTAAAATACGGTGTCGATCAGAAGCTTATCGAAGAATTTTCCAAAGGCCGTCAGTATTTAAAGAATTTCCTGCTTGCAAAATCAACGCTTCCCGTAGAGGGAAAAGAAGCGGAGATCAAGTATTTCTTTAATACCGACGTTACAAGAAAGCCGAAAGTTAACGAAGACGGTTCCGTAGACTTCCACAACCTCGACATGATAAGCGAGGTCAAAGAAGGCCAGCTTCTTGCGGAACTTACTCCCGCAGATCCCGGAAAGCCGGGCATCAACGTATGCGGACAGCTTTTAAAGCAGACAAAGGTAAGGAACAAGATGCTCCGTGTCGGTAAGTTCATTAAGCTTTCCGATGATAACTTAAGAGCATATTCCGAAATATCCGGACATGCGACTCTTGAGGGCGAGATGGTCTTCGTTTCAAATACTTATGAAGTTCCCGCAAACCTCGATGCATCGACAGGTGATATAGATTACGACGGAGACGTATTGGTACGAGGAAACATCAACGGCGGTTATTCCATCAAAGCGACCGGAAATATCGAGGTTAACGGCGTCGTTGAAGGCGCAAGCCTTACCGCAGGCGGAAATATCGTACTGAAGCGCGGTATCCAGGGCATGGACAAGGGCTATATCAAGGCGGGCGGAAACGTTATCTCAAAGTTTATCGAGCGTTCCACCGTTATCGCGGGGGGATACGTTGTTTCCGATTCCATCATGCACAGTAACGTCGAAGCAAAAGGCGACGTTTCCGCAGACGGAAAGAACGGATTCATCACAGGCGGCGAGATCCATTCCGGCACGCTTATCTCGGCAAAGAACATCGGTTCTTCGATGGGGACTACGACCGTTCTTGAATGCGGTATCGATTCCGCAATCATCGACGAGTATCAGGCGCTCGGGAAAGAACTCGACCAGAACCACGAAGATGAAGAAAAGATGATGCCGACGCTTCTGGGCCTCGTAAAGAGGATAAAGCTCGGCGAAAAGCTTCCCGCAGACAAGATTTTGCAGCTTAAGCGCCTGAACGACCAGAAGGAAAAGATGGCGGCAAGAAACGAAGAGATAGATAAAAAGCTGGCGGAACTCAAGGAGCAGATCGACAACTATGTCGGCGGACGTGTACGTGCAAAAGGCACGATGTTCCCGGGCTGCAAGGTCATCATCTCAAATGCGGTATACTACGTAAAGACAGATACAACCTATTGCACTTTCACCAAAGAGAACGGCGATATAAAACTCGATGTTTACTATTGACGGAGGTGTAAAAAATGGCGATATCTTATGAATCACTGGTAGTGGCTCCCAAATCACAGGAGGCTTCCGTTTACAAGATAAATCAGGATTCAAAGGTACAGAACGAGCAGCCGATCATCACTCAGAACCAGGACCAGCAAAACATGCGGAACGCTGAGCGAACGGCTGCCGCCACCGAAAACGGAAAGCCCGACACTCATCATGACGCTCGTGAAAAGAGCAAAAACGAATACGAGCGTCTTGAGTTTGAGCGCAAAAAGAAAGAAAAAGAAGAAAAAGACAACGAGGAACATAAGAAACTGACGGGGAGTACCTTTGACATCACCGTCTGACAGGGGAAAAAATGGGTGTCGAGATCATTTTAATCATCACAGGGATCGTTCTGCTTATCGCGAGCGTCATCTTTACAGGTAACGATGACGGATCGGATAAGCAAAAGGATTCCTCTTTTTCGGAAGAGGAATTAAAAGACAGGCAGGCAGTGCTCGACAAGATGGCACGAGAAGCCGTGGAACGGGTTTCCGAAGAGATAATAATCCATACCGACGATGAACTCAGCCGTATCTCAAACGAAAAGATCATGTCGGTGAACGAATTTGCGGAGACGAATCTGCAAAAGATCAACGAGAATCACGATCATGTGGTCTTTCTCTACAATATGCTGAACGATAAGGATGATGAGATAAAGCAGACTCTTGCGGATATGCAGAACGCAAAGCAGGATCTCAAGGGTTCGGTACAGGAAGTCGTAAAGATAACAAAACAGCTCAATGCCGCGATAAAGAAAAATAAAGACGGCACGGGCACTGCGACGAAAAAAGCCGCGGAAAAGAAGACCGGAACGACTGCCGTGAGCGAACCGAAGACCGCATTAAAACCGGAGACCACCGCACCTGTTTTTGCAGAGCCTCAAAAGATGCCTGATCTCATGGTCTCGAACAACAAAAATGACGAGATTCTCGCTCTTCACAGACAGGGTAAGAGCGTTCTCGAGATATCAAAAGAACTTTCCGTCGGACAGGGAGAAGTAAAGCTTGTGATCGACCTGTACGGCGCTTAAGACCGGGTAAAGAGGGACAGTTTTGAACGACAAAAAGAAATATTACATGAGAGGACTGGGGTTCGGGATACTGATCACGGCTTCTGTTCTCGCGATAAAAGCGAACATAACAAAAAATAAAGGGATGTCCGATGCGGAGATCTGCGCAAGAGCTGAGGAACTGGGATATGTACTTAAAAGCGACGTGAACCTCGTTCCCACGACCTATATCGATATGGACGAGCTAAAGAACAAGCTCACGCCCGGAGCGCAGACTACCGGCACGCCGGATATGACAGGAACTCCTGAAAACACCGGAGCACCTGCCGCGACTCCGTCAAAGGCGCCGACGGGAACATTTACGCCGACACCTGCAGCGACATTGACTTCAGCTGCCGATGTGACACCTGAGCCTACTCCTGCACCGACTGATACGCCGACACCTACCGTAACGCCGACATTTACACCCACGCCTACGTTTACGCCGACACTCACCGTGGCACCTACGAAGGCGCCCGAGCCCACAAAGGCTCCTGATCCTACAAAAGCACCCGATGGTGTGGTGCGCGCAACTATAGTCGTTAGCCCCGGCACCAGCGCGACAAGGATCTGCCAGATGTGTAAGGACAAGGGCATCATCCAGAGCGCGGACGCGATGCTTAGATACGTCATAGCACACAACCTCGCCGACGAATTCCTGATAGGAGAGTTCGATCTTTCAAGCGATATGGACTTTAAGGCAATCTGCGAAAAGATGACAGGAAAGAAGATAAACTAAAACGTTATAATGGCGTGTATGTCCCGCTATACTTGTGGCGGGACATTTTTTAAGCGGGGCTCCCCCGTGGCATTCAGCCGCGAGGGCGAAAGGAGACAAAGGATGTTTTGCGAAAAATGTGGCGCACCTCTGGACGATAACGTGAAATTTTGCACAAACTGCGGCGCAAAGGTCACTGTGCCCGCAGCTCCTTCTCCCGAAAAAAAGCAGAGCAAAGCAGTTCCCGTGATCATCTCGGTAGTGCTGACTGTTCTTGTCATCGCGGGCATTTTTGCAGCTCTTATAAAGGCCGGCGTCATAAACTTCGGAGGTCAGAAAGCTCCCGAGTACGAGCCCACGCCCGCACTCACGGCTCTGCCTGTTTATACCGAAGCTCCGACGTCCACACCGTCACCAACGCCTACTCCCACTTGCACGTTTACACCGACTCCGACGCCCACAGACACACCGACACCGCTTCCCACGGAATCCGCGGCTCATATAGCGCTTAATGAACTTTCCGGGATAATAGCGGAAACGGAAAAGTCTCTTGATGCCTTTGAAATCTCGGAGTTTGAGGGGATGGCTGAGCTCATTGAGATCGCCGACAGACTCTATGGTGAACTCTCTCTGCAGAAGTCAAAGATGGAAAAGCTTAAAGGCCTTCCCGAAAACATCAGAAAAGCCTGCAGTGATATGTATGAACTCTATCTTACAGGAACTTTTGAACTTATCATGGATGTCGATTTCCTCATTGATTTTTCCGAAATAGACGACAAATTCTATGATGACGAAGCAGAGATCGAAGATCTGTACGATGCCCTTGTGGAGTGCTTTGAAGAAAAGGTGTGCCCGGATAATCTGAAAGACTGCTGGTCAAAGATGAAAAGATCGCTTGATTATCTCGGCACATACCTTGTGCGTTCAAACGAGGCCGACCTGCTCTATGATGCGCTCCGGCAGTCCTCTGCGGAAAATCTTCTCATGAGGTTTGCGACCGTATATGGGAATGAGCGTGACAAACTGTCCGAGATCATCAATGATGAGCTGAATTTTGCGGACCTTCAGTTTGCCACGGGCGATGAGATAATGGAGGATGTGAAAAAGGTCATTACGATGTCTGACGATGCCGCATCGTCTTATAAGTTCAGGTATGATATAGAAAACAACATCGAGGACCCGCAGTATGATCATATTGCAACGATATATCCGTCACTTTACAATACCTACGATTGCTTTGTGACGATAAAGATGGGGTGTCTCACAGGCGCCAAGGATGTCATTGTTTCGTGCGAGATCCCGGGACTTTCCCAGGAGACCAAACAAAGCTACCACATCGGAGCTTCACTGACCGTTATAAATATCAAGCCTCCAGCATCTTCCGAAAAGCTTAATCTTGACAAGGCAAAGGACACACAGATCAGGGTCTCGATAAAAGAGAAGAGCACGGGCGCGGTGATAGACGAGCAGTCGTTCCCCGTGCATATCGCGAGCCGCAATGATTTTGTATGGATCAACGACGATTTCGGTACGATAACACAGGATAACATTCTCTGTTTCCTTTCTCCCGATTCAGAAGCCATCACAAAGCTTAAAAGGGACGCGATCGATATCCTTTCGTATTTCACAAATGACAATATGGATTCGCTGGTCGGCTATCAGGGACCTTATTTTGCCTATGATTACCTTGGGGACGGCTCATATGATGACGATGACGACCTGACAGCGACTATGCTCACGACTTACTGTCAGGTGGCAGCGCTGATGCGCGCGATGTCCGATGCCGGCGTGAGATATACCATGGATCCTTTTTCCATCGATGACGCAGGGCAGCACATCCTTTTCCCGGATCAGGTCATCGAAAGAAAAACAGGACTCTGCATCGAGACGTCACTTGTTATCGCGAGCGCCCTGCAGAGCGCGGGGATGCACACTTTCCTGATCCTCCCTCCGGGACATGCACAGGTCGCGGTGGAGACATGGTATGGCTCGGGGTACTATTTCCTCATAGAGACGACATCCATCCCCAACACAAATACCGACTTCGTGGACGATGCCAACTATTTCCTGAATTACTGGGAAGGCGAGAGTGACAACTATCCCATATCGATCTACACCGACGATTACTGGAGCTCATATCTTGAGGACTGCTACGTCATCGACTGCAGCGACGGCGCACTCCTCGGAATGACACCGTTTGCGTATTGAAAAAATATTTCACTTCCCAAACAAAACGCTTGCATTTGCAGGCGTTTTGTGTTATATTACCACGGCGTGTGTTTAACACGCCGTTTCTGTGTGTAAAAGCACGGAGTTCGTCAATGCGTTGCATTGACGAAGATCAGGCAATCCTTCGGATTGCTGATATATCACGTATGTCTGACGCGGAGCGTGGTGCGGCTTACGGTGTGAAGAAGCTGTTCGGTCTGCGGTACTAGATGCATACGGAAGAAAAAACCAAAACAAAAGGAGAACAAAAAATGAGCGTAATCACAATGAAGCAGCTGCTCGAAGCAGGTGTTCACTTCGGACACCAGACCAGAAGATGGAACCCCAAGATGGCTGAGTACATCTTCACAGAAAGAAACGGTATCCACATCATCGACCTTCAGAAGTCCGTTGGCAAGGTTGACGAGGCATACTTTGCGATCAAGGACATCGCTGCAAACGGCGGCAACATCCTTTTCGTAGGTACCAAGAAGCAGGCACAGGATGCCATCCAGTCCGAGGCAGAGCGCTGCGGTATGTTCTATGTTAACGAGAGATGGCTCGGCGGTATGCTTACCAACTTCAAGACCATCCAGTCCCGTATCCTTCGTCTCAAGGCTATCGAAAAGATGAGCGAGGACGGCACATTCGACGTACTTCCCAAGAAGGAAGTCATCAAGATCAAGAAAGAGTGGGATAAGCTTCAGAAGAACCTTGGCGGTATCAAGGACATGAAGAAGATCCCCGATGCTATTTTCATCGTAGATCCCAAGAAGGAGCGCATCTGCGTTCAGGAGGCACATGCCCTCAATATCCCTCTTATCGGCATCGCTGATACAAACTGCGATCCCGAGGAGCTTGACTATGTAATTCCCGGCAATGATGATGCCATCCGTGCCGTAAAGCTTATCGTTTCCAAGATGGCTGATGCAGTTATCGAGGCAAACCAGGGCGAGGAGTTCGTTTCCGCACCCGCTGAAGATACAGCAGCTGAAGAAGAAGTACAGGAAGCTTGATTCATTCAAAACATGGAGGGAAAAAACAATGGCAGAGATCACCGCTAGTTTAGTAAAGGATTTAAGAGAGATCACAGGCGCCGGAATGATGGACTGCAAGAAGGCTCTTGCAGAGACAGACGGCGATATCGATAAGGCTGTCGAGGTATTACGTGAGAAAGGTCTCGCAAAGGCAGCAAAGAAGGCAAACAGGATCGCAGCAGAGGGCGTTTGCGCTACATGCATTTCCGCTGACGGAAAGGTTGCTTCCATCGTTGAGGTTAACTCCGAGACAGACTTCGTTGCAAAGAACGAAAAGTTTGTAGGCTTTGTAAATGCTGTTGCAGCTCAGGCAGCAACAACAAAGGCTTCCGACATCGATGCTTTCCTTGCAGAGCCCTGGTCACTTGACACAGCAAAGACAGTGAACGAGGAGCTTGCTTCCCAGATCGCTGTTATC
>JAEEGK010016865.1_pt1 | contig 16000 bp, 12 predicted proteins | sample 8958771 | NCBI WGS metagenome assembly JAEEGK01 (sample SAMN16246547, study PRJNA631951) | gut metagenome | biome: gut microbiome; feature: rumen; material: SC-attached | host: Bos | place: Iran: Karaj | collected 2018-10
AGCGTTTCCTGAAGGAACAGACGGTGAAAACGTGGGAAAAGCAGATCGCACGAAGCGAAGGATCTCCTTCAAAAACGCATTTTGAATAGATTGGTCGATCATCATGATCAGTGAACCATGAAGTATATCCGTCAGGGCGCCGAGAGATCGGCGCTCTTTTTCTATATCCGAGATGAGGTGATTAACGCATGGGACAGTACATTCCCTTCACAGAGGAGCAGAAACTCCGAGCCGGAGAAGTCGACCTGGAGGATTTTCTGCTGCGCCGGGGAGAAAAGCTCCTGGTCTCCGGGCGGGAGAAGCGGCTTGCCAGCGACCACAGCATCACCGTCCGGGGCAATGAGTGGTATGACCACGCAGCTGAGCGGGGAGGAGGCCCGGTCTCTTTCGTGCAGAACTATTATGGTCTCAGCTACCCCGAAGCCGTTTCACTTCTCCTGGGCAGCGAGGCCGGGCAGATTTACCCGCCCGCACAGGAGAGGAAAGAGCAACCGCCCAAGGCATCTGTAACTTGGCGTACCAACTTCTTTTGCCTAGGAATTCTGTATCATTGCAATACAGTAATTTCGCCTAATGCCATTCATTGGGAGAACGTCCGATAATGGCAAAAAACTCAAACACTAGGTTTATTTATCGCCCTCTTTCGTGCTATACTGTATAAGGAGTTTTAGTGCCTTAAAATGCGTGTGTCTGCGCAGCTCTGCTCAAATCCTTTTTGCCTTTTCTTCTTTGCCAGTCGGCAATGGGCACTTTACTTCATATCAGTAATAGATTGCCTTCGTAAGATGTGTGTTTTTGCTGGAGGGGCGATATATGGCAACTAACAAAATTCCCATATCGATTGCCGCACGTCTGATTCATCACCTTGGCGAGCAATTGATTTCCGACGAACTCGTCGCATTGCTTGAACTGATAAAAAACTCATATGACGCAGACGCGACAAAATGCCTTGTCATAGTTAATAGTCGTGTAGAGACACCACATGGTGCAGGATCCATTTTGATTAGGGACAACGGAAATGGGATGCTGCCTCATACCGTGAAGCATGATTTCCTTCGCCTTGCTACCGATTACAAAAAGACCAACAAGATATCACCGTACTATAAGCGCCGCGCTCTGGGAGAAAAGGGGCTGGGTAGGTTGTCCTACCAACGGCTCGGTAAATTCGTTTCGGTTCGTACCGTTCCGCGTATGGAACGCCTGCAAGCGGGAATGCAGCCCGAAGACAGAACTCTGATGGAAGACCAGAAGATTAACTGCATTGATATTACCATGGACTGGGATGGCTTTTCGGATTCCGACGATATCAGCGAGGTGTTTGCCACCGTTGAGGAATCCTCCATATCCAGTGCTCAAAAAGGCACTGAAATCAGAATAGAAGGGATTCGAAATCCGAATTTCTGGATCATGAGTGCCGAAAAGCGCAAGCGCCTGCAAAACGATATTTTAGCTTTGATTAATCCATTTGTTGAATCTAAAAGCAGCGGAGCCTTTAATCTGGAGCTTGACATAAATGGAGAGAAATTCCTGATCGATACGATCGACGAAGCAATTGTCGACAAACTAAGCGATGTGTCCTGTCACTTCACTTTTGACGGTAGAGTGTTGACACTTACCGCGGAATTCAAAAGGAAGTATATTGACCGCCAGAAAGAACAGTACCTTAGAACATGGGAGAAAAAGGGCCTTGATGTCGTAAAGGACAATTTCGATCCAACCGAATATGAAAGACGTGAATTCTCAGTTGACTTGACTTCCGAAACCGCTTGGGAGAAGGACTGCCAACTTCCTAAACATTCAGTCAGCTTGATTCGTGGAATGCCCGCCGTCAGTTTTGTGTTTGATGGAAGTTTTTACGTGGTCGATAAAACTAGCGCAAACCGAACTGAGATCGACCGAAATATCTTGAAAGAGAATATCTACGTTCAAAAGAACTTCCGGCGCATTGGAGAAATCTGGGATCGTATTTCCGGGGTCTATATGTACCGAGATCAATTTAGGATCCTGCCTTACGGCAGCCTTGACTGGCTCGGATTTACTGCGCGTAGCCAGAAGGGAAAGGCTACGATTCTGAAGCAAGGCAATGTTACAGGTTATATTCATATTGTCGGAGAAAAAAGTGAATTGATTAAGGAGCAAACAAACCGGCAGGGTATCCTTGAAGATGAATATGGATCGAATTTCCTTTTGATTCTTGATAGTATCATCACTGAGAAGCTATTCCAATGGGATAAGATGCTCCGTTGGCAGTTCACTATGCCTAAAGTGGATCAAGAGACGCGGCTTTTATGGAATGCAGACAGGACTATTGCGTTTAAGAACAGAGAGTCGGCGGAGAAGGACTATGAGACTGCCAAAAGGAAAATCGATGAGACGGTATCAGATGCGAAGAACGCTTCCGGCCAATTATCTCTCTTCGATACTGAAAAACTGAGAGAACAGGTTGTCGAACTGGCAGAAAATGCGGATGCACTGCGAAAGGCAACCGACGAACTGAAAGAGAGTTATACGCAAAGAATTGCGCTGGTTACTGGTAAGCTGTCCGAATATGAGGAAATCGTTCCCCTCCTCGGTCAGACAATGATTATTGAAACAACCACACACGAATTGAGCCGGATCTACTCTAGGCTGGCTGCTTCCTCCAGTGAACTTGCTGCCTACACGCGCCATTTGCAGGAACCGGCACCAAAATTGACTCGAATTGTTCTCGAACTGAATGGGGAAGTATCCGAGCTGGACTTGCAGCTCAATCACATCCTTCCGACACAGCGTAACAGGTTGAAGGATGTTCAGACCATTGATATTAAGTCCTTTCTCAGCAAACAATACACCGAGGAAGGTGCTGTGTCAAAACGGCTCGCTAAGCAAGGAATCTCTTGCTGTGTAGCCGGGGATTCATTTTCTGTCAAGGCAAGCATGGGAAATATGATCGTGGTTTTCGACAATCTCGTCATCAACTCCGAGTATTGGCTTGATAAAGACAATATTATGGAACGCAAGGTATATTTCCGCTGTTTGTCTCCAGACACAGTTCAAGTCTGGGACTCGGGTCTCGGTGTTGCAAAAGAGATCGAAAATAGCTTGTTTGAACCCTTTCAGACCATGAAACGAGATGGAAGGGGGCTTGGACTTTATATTGTTCAGGAACTGCTGTCATTGATGAATGCCAAAATTGAATTGCTTCAGGAACGCAATGCATCTGGTCGACGCTATATATTTCAAATAACCTTCCAGGAGAGAGATAAATGAAGGATTTGATCCCGGTTTTGGAAAGCCTTTCAATAGGCACAGCGATATCCCTAGATGACGATTATGACACGGCATACGATCCTGCAACGCAGGGAATGCTGAGAATTGATGACTTTCTGAACCCTCCGTATCGTGAGCGTTTTACGGAGGCTGAAATCAGCGAGATTGAAGACAGCGATGCTATCACCATATCTGATTTAATCATGAACAATGCCATTTCACTTGGCGCCAAAGATAAGGTTACGGCACTTTTGAAAGACATGAAAGAACGGCAAACGCTGTCCTCGCTACGATTTCTGGAAGATGAGTTTGAAGGTTCTTCCATTGAGTTTCAAAAAATTCCCACCATGGACGAAAGTTTGCTCAATTTCGAAAAAGGAACGATTTGGTTTATCGATAAGGAAATCAAAAACCACGAAATCCTGCATGAGATTGTCCCGCGGCTTAGCGAGAATCGCAATCGTAGTGTGCCTGTAATTATTGTCGTCTTTACCAGTGATATCAATTTGGCGGTGCTGAATACGTCGTGGTATAAACGATATGAATACTTAGTTAATGATTTGAGCGTAGATGAAGAATCAGCGGAATGGCTTTCCTACAGCTTTTTCGTTGTCCTGAAAAAAGAGCTTGATGATCGTCTTCCCGAGGACAAAGAGAGTGCAGAGTCTTACTTAGATGAAATCCTATCAGCAAGTATGTTGGGTTACTGCACATATCAGATTGTTCAGGAAATGCGTTTCCATGGAGAAAACGCGGTTGAGCACTTACTTGGAGCTGCTAAAGATTCAAATCAGAGAACATTCCAAAATATTCAGTACAACATGATAATGGAGGGTGAGCCGAACGTCTACCACGCCATAAAGAACATTCTTGACTATATGCAAGAGCTTGAATACATGGCTGGGTTTGAGCAGTACAGTCGCTATATAATGGCCATGAAGCGATTAGCGCGAATTCCTCAGCAGCCTTCTGAAACAATCGGCGCTCAGTCTTTGGAGGATATACTGCGCAATTATGAATGGACACAGTATCAGTTCGTCCATAAAGATGTGAATCGAACTTTTGCTGATATCGCATACGGCGACGTCTTTAAGCTGAATTGTTCCGTCCATTCAGACGAATGCCGTGCCTATATCGGCATTCTTATCACCCAACCGTGTGACTGAATCATTAGAAAAGACAAGGAACAGACTAATAGAAAAGCTACTCACTTTACACTAGTTCTTTACGAAGAAAAACGGATTAGCCCAAACATGCTTGCAATGCCGGATGTCACGGCTGGGAAATACGCCCAAGATGAATGGAAAAACCGAATCAAGAAGATAAGGGATCGTGGCATTATACTATCTAGCGAGAAAAAAGAGAATGGCATCATCGCTTCTTACATAGATGTTGGGGCACCAGTAACAGCCATTCAAGTTCTCCCGTTTGTTTTAGACTTGGCAAGCCTGAACATAGAAGGTAAGGCAGTGATGTTGGATAAGAAAGATTTAGAAGAGGCCCTTAAACAGAATAAGACCCGCAATTGGCTGGAGTATTACCCAGAATTGGAAATAGAAGTGTCAAAGCATCAAGCACAGATACAATCGGTTTATGAGAAACTTGGCAAGGAGGCCGATGAGTTTATCCGTTCACTATACGGCATATCTTTCTCCCATCAGAACAGCCAATTCTCTATTCAACGTGTAGGGCATTTAGAGGACAACATGGCGGAATTGATTAGCTATAACTTTATCACGCATACATACAGGGCTGGGAAAAACAGCCTCCTTTCTCTGAACTTTGATTTAGGAAACGGTGAAGGTGATCACTGATGCTAACAGATATATCCTACAGGAACTATCGAAGGAGCGACGATATTCACGGAACCGTTCTTTATCCTGCTGTTATGGTAGCGCCGGTTCAGAAAGACATACTGGTTGATTTGTCAAGACAAGATGCCGTTAACCGTATACTTGACCCTTTTCACGGTTCCGGTACAGCTTTGTACGAAAGCCATCTCGTATTCCCTGCGGCAGAAATCCTGGGTTGCGATATCAATCCCTTTGCAAATCTAATCACCAGAACAAAACTGACTGGTGTAGCTCCCAATATTGAAAATGACATTGAAAGCATTACGCGCCACCTTCGAGAAGATAGTACAGATGCCGTTTATGAATTCCCCAATCGTGAGAAATGGTTTCGTGATGATGTCGCTCAGTCCCTGACACAAATAAGGAATGCTATCCGCACAGTCGCCACACCTGAGAATCGCATGTTCTTCTGGTGCATGATGAGCGATGTGGTTCGGCGTTATAGCAATTCAAGGAGTTCCACATACAAACTTCATATAAAACCACAGGAAAAAATCGATGAAATGCCTAACAGTGTAATCGCTGATTTCCTTCGCTCAATCATGGCTAATTATCACCAGTATGAGTTAGTGCATTGCACTAATTTCAGGCTATTCAAACAGGATGCGTTACTGTGCCTGCCTCAGTTTAAATGCGACAACAGGGTGGACGTACTCATCACTTCCCCCCCTTATGGAGACAATCAGACTACGGTTCCCTATGGCCTTTTTTCCTCTCTCGCATTAAGATGGATTGATCCAGCTGATTTAGATCTCGAAGGTTGGGAACTCGACAATTATTCTGTTATTGACAGTCACAGTCTCGGAAGTCACGCAAAACGCTTTTCCTTGGATCCATTTCAGACAGACCTGCTGAAACCATTTATCAACTGTATCTCGGAAGAAAAGACAAAAAAGGTAAATAACTTCTTTTTTGATTATTTTCGATTCTTGGACCTATCCGTGGAGGCCGTGGGCAAGTATATTGTTTTGACGGTCGGGAACCGGACGGTAGACCGGGTAAAAATCGACATGGCAAGCATTACCGCAAGGTATTTGCGGGCTAAAGGTTTTATCGAACACCAGACGGTCAGTCGAGATATATTGAACAAACGAACGCCTCCGTTGACGTCCAAAGTGAATGATGCCCCCGTGGAATCTATGGGCAAGGAATATGTTCTGATATATAAGAAACCACGAATGTAAATGGTTGAGTATTCAAACAACACAGAGTTCAAAAGCTAGGATTGCACAGAACGCTCCTAACAATGAACGAAAAGGTTGTCTCACTTAGGAGCCAAGAAGCGCATTGTCACTAACTTGAAATGTGAACTCCAACCGAATATGATCCGTTATACTGATGCAATAAGGTGGGTAATATGCAATTAATGACAAGCGCACTTCTCCAATCATTTGTCGAAAACAATAAAATGAAATCAGAAGGATTACTCCCAGAATTAGTTAAAAGGCTAATTCTAAGTAGTTGCTCGAAAACTACGGGAATAAGAATGCCTGGAAATGATGATGTTTGGGCTCCTGGGTTTGATGGAATTGTCGACTGCCAAGAGGGAAACGCATATGTTGCAGGAGGGAGAAGTGTTTGGGAATGCGGTATAACGGCTGATTCCTTGAAAAAACTCAATAGTGACTTTTCTAAACGAAACAATGATTCGCTTGGCATTGATAAAGCCACAACGACATTTTACTTAGTTATACCGAGAATATGGGCTTATGATAATCAAGGTATGCCCATCACAAAATGGGAAAACGATCGCAAAGACGGTTGGAAAGCTGTTCATGTTTATGATGCATCAGCCCTGTGTAATTGGCTTGATTCAGAGCCAAATGTGTGCGCATGGCTTTTTGAACAGTATGGAGAAAACAAACACTCGAGCTTTTCCTCTGTAGCAGGTGCTTGGGGGACTTTCTCCAACCACACAGATCCGCCTTTGACTTTTTCAATGTTTTTAGAAGGGCGGGAAAGTGAGTCTGAAGCATTTCGGAGCAAGTGCGGACACAAACTGTGCAGGGTAAGAGCCGCAACTTTCATGGATGCGTATGGGTTTTGTCTTTCTTCCCTGATGCAGCACGAAGCTTTGTCGAACCAAATTGTCGTTGTCAATAACGAAGACACATATTATGAAATAAGCAGGTGCCTTAAGGGAAAGGTGTTCCTGCTATCTTTTCCATTTTCCGGGCAAGCATCGGATTTTAACAGCACAATTGTGTGCTATTCAAAAGAAGATACTCACTCCAACGATATGATTGAACTGCCTGCTCTATGGAAATCACAAGTAACAAAAGCACTCTGCGAAATGGGATTATCTGATACGATAGCAAATGAATGCTATACGTTTACGCACGGGAACCTATTATCACTGATTCGTCGTATCCCGGGAAATCTGACAGATTCGCGTCCCCAATGGGCGAATTCTCCTAAAGCATACTTGCTTTACCCAATCGTTTTCATGCGACAGTTTTGCATAACAAACGAATTGGAAAAGAAAACTGTTGCTGAAATTGCAGGTGTAGATTATTCAGAATTAGAACGTCAATATGAGTTGTTTCTTCGTATGGAAGATGCGCCAATTAAGAGAGTCGAAGACTATTATTACATTATAAACTACGAAGAAGCCTGGATGACACTTCAAATAGATCTGTCTGATATAATGGCATCAAGAATGCATGAAACAATAGTAGCGCTCCTTGCTGAATGCGGCGAGGCTAATGAGTACCAAACACGGCAGCAAGCGTCAATAATTCATCGACTAATATATAACTATATTTATTTTGCTGAGACTGGTTCTGACACAAAGACGATTGACATACAGGTAAAAGAGATCCTAAAGAAGAGTAAGATTTCTGGCTGTAATGCTCTTATATTAAAGGAATTACCTGTGCTTTCAGAAGCATCACCATCAATATGTCTAGAATTCATTGAATCTGAATTAGACGATGGAATAATCACTCATGTATTCGACGAAGCTGATTTATGGTCGGGCGACTATACCAGTGTGCTTTGGGCGTTAGATAAGCTTGTACTTCAAACTGATGCTGCAATTCGTGCATGTAGAGTTTTATACAGGCTTTGTTGTTTTCAAAGGGAGTACCGAACCAGAAACTCTCCGAAAGAAAGCTTGCTCAGTGCACTATGCCTTTGGGATGATCACGCTGCTGTAACTATCGAAGAAAAGACGCACCTTGCAATGCGATTCATTGATGATAATTGCGCATTTGGAGTACCTTTTGCTATTGAGCTTATTTCAAAAGAGAGTATTCTTCGAGGAGTTAGAATTGGAGAAAAGGAACGCAGGTTTGGTGAAATAACGAGAGAAAACCTTCGCTTGGCATATGGCAATCTTGCTTCAACGATTATTAATGTTTCAATTCGAGAAAAACGCTCTGATTGGCTTGGAAAGTTGTTAGAAGTCTATTGGTTTGTTCCTGATGAGGTTCTATCTTCTTCTTCCGCTTTGCTTGCTACAACTGGCTTTAGTCCACAGGAGAAGATGCCCCTTATCTATCAACTGAGGAGACACCTTTATTACATGGAAGAATACGGCCAAGATGGCCGTATTCAATGGGTTGAAGCGCTTAACAAATGGTTGGATTCGCTTACTACAGATGATCCGATCAGTAAAGAGGGCTGGCGTTTCTATGAATTCTATAATCCGCCATTCCTTGAATTGTTGACGGATGACTTGGTAAATGACTATCTTCAGCAAGAAAAGAAAGCAGAAGAAATAAGGCAGGAAGTATTCACATCTGTTCGAAACAGATTCGGTATTGATGCTATTGTAGACTTAGTAAACTGCATGGAGGACGATTGGAGTTGGGGAGAATTCCTTGGTAGAAACCTTGTTGAGGGCGAACATTCTGACGTAGCTGTAACTACACGTTTAAGCAAAAGAATCCGTTTGCTATCTGGGATGATTAGTACCGTTGATTTGCAGATTGCACTTGGAATACTTAATGGTTTGTCTAAAGAAGAACTTGAGTCACTTCTACCCTTATTATGTCGGAATGACATTGATGAAATAATCGTTTCTCCCGAACAACAACGCCTATACTGGCAGAATAAGCGAATGAACGTATACAACGATCGAGATTATCATAAGTTGTTGAAATACAATCCATGCGGAATTCTCCCGATTTTTATCCATAAAGAAAGAGATCCTAAAGCATTTGAACGCTTGGCAGAGGTTGTTCGTGCTATAGTTGACTGCGATACTATTACAGATTCTGGGCTGCTTACACATGTTATTCAAACGTTTGACGCATATCATTATTCAGATGAGTGGGCACGAAATTGTCTCAGTTTATTTGAAAAAGATGCCCTTAAGGGTATCTATGGTTACTACCCCACCTGTTTGCGAACCTATTTCTTTAGGTATCCTGAAAAAATAGTAGCAAAGCTTCGCAATGATTCAGATACACTTTACAGATACTTTTTTAGCAATAATTACTCTTTGCCGGAGGAGGCGTTCCATGACTATCCAGCTTTTTTGACTTGGATTGACTATTTATATGGTACCATAAAAGAAGAGCCTTGTGCCGTGTCAGTTCTTGGCGCGATACTAGGCAAATCACCATCCGGCAAAGACGGTATTTTCCCACACGAATTTGTTAGACTTGCATTGGAACAATACTCGGATGAAGTGTTGACAAGTAGAGTTGCTATTAGTTGGCTGAATTCACGAGGATGCCGGTTTGTGACGGATGGGCTTTCTGAAAAGAAAAAAGAACTACAGTATCGAGAATACGCACGAAGGTTAGAACTGGAGTATCCACAATCTTCGAAACTGTTGTTATTAATTGCAGACGACTATGCTTTGGAATCTAAGCGAGATCAACTGGAGGCAGAAGTCTTCCCGCGGTAGTTGTAACTCAAAGCTACCTGAATCTTTGTGCCAAATATGTTGTTAATAGTTAAGCGCATGGTTATGTTTCTCTTCTTCTAATGAAGTTATGGCATTATTCTTCACACATGGATACTTTTCGTTGTAAACGACAAAAGCCTGTGGATACTTGATGTATACCGCAGGTTTTTGAGTAGTGTCAAGATAATTGCGCAAATTTAGTTTGCAGCTCTGTGAAAGGGTAAGTCATAAGGCAGGCCGTCGCTTTGAAAATACAAGCGCTCAACGGCCAGGGTTGTTATACCCTTTTTCGCTCATTAAGATTCTCATTTTTATGCTTGACTTTTCTTAGCAGGTCTTACGAAAAAAGACCGCAACCCCCATTCAGGCAATTACAGTCTTCTCGGTCCTATGTAGTTTTGGTATTTCACGGTCCGCTGCGGAGGCGTGGGTCACACTTCGCCCCTCTGCTTTGTTCATTCCGCCCTCTTATCCTCTTATCGATCCGCACTAAAATGCTCCGCCCTGTAATACAAGCTGAGTATAGCGCAAGTATGGGGCTCTGTAAACTTGATAATTTTTCACGGGGGGAAGGCTGCTCCGGGCTGAAGAGCGAAATTATAGCAGCAATTACTTGCGCTGTATATAGTCTTCGGATCGAAGGATTCTCCAATATGCCGAGGTATGAGGAGCCTGTAAAGAACCTCTGCTGTCTTAATGGCATATCCTCAACCCTTAAGATCTTCGGACTGTTGCTATCAAAAAGCTATCAAAGCTACTATCACCAGTCCGATTTATTGGGGCAATCTACGGTGGTTTAGACGATTAACCGAGATGTTTCACCGGTTTGATATTGGCTTTCTGACGTGGTTGCTGTAGCATGAGATCTGAGATTTTCAATGATTTCTTTATAGAAGTCTTAGAATAAGAATGTACCAAACCACCCCGAATTGAAGATTTGGGCTTGCTAGAGACTCGAAATACTAGAATGTAAGAATTAAATAAAAAGGTTGTCTATTGTTTTTGCTGCTTGGGTATTGCGTTCTTCAGGAGTACCAGAAACTCTTATATACCTAACATGATATTCTTCCAATAGCTGAGCCATCTGGCTTTCAACAAGTGCGCGGTATTCGTTGCCTTCTGGTCGAACACCATCTCTCTGCATTGAAAACTCGATTGGGACAATAATATAGAGGCTGTATTGTTGAAGTTCAAGGAGCCAGATACGCTTCATCATCTCAATGAAACTCTGTGGAACAACAGAATCTACAGTTTTTGAGTTGACGATTGCGTAAGATAACGGGTCGAGTAGTGTTCGGTCGCTAATAAACAAATCACAGTTCGAGGATTCTTGTTCAGCGGATAATTGAGCGATTATGTACTGAACATAGGATTCAGCGGTTGCTTCCTTTCCTAGCGGATAACCTTTCCTTATGAGCGATCGGGCAATCTGCGTGTTCAATGTAACCTTGAGGTTTTTGTAATGATTTGCGAGGGAGCATGCAAGAGTGGTTTTTCCAACGCCATGCGAACCGGCAATAGCAACTCTAATCATAATACACCAACACCGTCAAAGAACAGCTTTTTCATTAACTGGGCACCGACATCTTGAGTATTATATGCTTCACAAACGACAACGGGATAAAGGCGAAGTTGGGCGATAGCCTCGATAAAACTCTCTGCTCTGGGGTAGTATTGGTTTACCGTCCGTGCATCATCAAATACCGATAACTGCTCGAAGGAATCAAAGGAGTCGGAGAAAGCTTTGTGCTTTTTTTCGCCATGGCTATCATAGTCCACCGGATACATATGAACATGAATACTATCTAAATACGAATCGCCCAGCCGGCTTTTTATTTGTAAAAAGACGTTTGTTATATCGCTGACGTTCCAAAGAGAGCCATGTTCAAATGCATGGATGTGCGCAAGATCAATACATGGTTTTGCATAATCAACTCTTTCGCAGATTTTTATGATTTCGTCCAAAGAGCCAATTTGAGAGTTTTTCCCAGCCGTTTCCGGGTAAACACAAACTCCATTTGGTACATCATGTCTTAAACTGTTTAGCTCATGGACGATTCGGTTAACAGCCAAACGTCGATCATCCGCCGTCTTTCCGGGGAAATAACCAGGGTGAAAAATGATTCTGTCAGTTTGAAGCTGAGTAGCCAAATCGAAGCATTGCAAAATGCGATCTCTGGAACGTGCTACGACATCAGAATTACCACTGGCCAAAGAAATAAAATATGGACCGTGAATAGAAATCCCTATGCCATGCTGATCAGCTAGCTCTCGATACAAATGAGCCTGCTCGGCCTTCATCTTTACGCCGCGCGTACACTGCAATTCGATCCAGTCGAGATCTAACTCATCTAACCATTGGAATATGTTTTCTCGCTTTTTCTTTATTTCGCTTACAAAGAAATTAGGCGGAAAACCTGCAACTCCAAAGCGCGGAACATCTATTACGCCGTTTGCATCCCTTGATTTTTCATTCCTTCGCATACTATTTTTTCGATTATCCTTTCAGACGCACAATAGCCGGACCACATAGCTTGTATAAAGCCTCTTGACACTCCGGCGGCGTCCCCGATAACAAATACATTTTGTAAATTGGATTCAAAATAAAGATCTGTGTTTATCAGTGGATTTGTGTTATCTATTGCTGGCAACATGACTGGAACCTCATCTGCATTTTGAAAAAGGCAGCCGTTTCTGTATAATTCAGTAACAAATGCAACTAACACTTCAAACAGCTCTTCATACGGACTATCTTTTGCTAGAACAGAATGATATTTCATGAAGTCTCGCAAAGAGATTTCCTTATCAACGTATTGTTGCATTGATCGAAGATAATGTTCTGTGACCGTAATTCCCGAACAGTTCGGTGAGCGAGCTAAAATGCCGAGATTAGTGATACCTGTTATGTCATTTGTAAAGTGACCGTCGTAATGAACAAGACCGCGGGTTGAGGTTTTAATTGAATTTCCCCCACAGCAAACGCAGAAAGTACGTACAAGATAGTCTTTGATCTGACGTTTTATTTTGATATCTGCCCCCACTCTTGCGAAGGCGGGTTGCGCTGTATCGATCGAAATTCTGATACCTAAATCCGGTTGATGATGACGATCAACAGCAAATAGGGTCTTTAAGAAAGGGACAGATGTTCTCCCGGTTGCAACGATTACATAGTTAGAGTGCAGATTCTCCTGCTCCCCGTATTCGTTCTCGTAGGTGATCTCATAATTCTCGTTGCGACGCAAAACCTTATCGACCCTGCAACGAGACCGAATTACGACCCCATCATCTCGTAGGCGCTTTACTCGATCATCAAGAAAAACGCGCATAGAATCTTGAAGTACCAGTTCTGTGTTATAATACTTTTGCGGCATAGCCTTGGATGAGTCTGCAGATGCTGGAGATATTGTCATAAAAGAATTAACACCTGCAGACATGTCCGCACGAAACGAGTAAAACGCTGGCATAAGGTGACGGGTTTTATTCCATATACCACTCGAAGCAGGGGGAAAACAAAGCTTACCGCCGGAGAGCGTTCCGGCACCGCCGATTCCAATGAGCACCTCATCACTTTTTCCATCAGTTCGCTCCCTATATTCTTTTCCTTGCTCAAGGATGACGACATCAGCATAGCACTTCAGATACTCTGCTGCCGTTAACCCACCAAGACCGCTTCCTATAATAGTTACTGTTGTTTTATTCATAACATAATCACCTAAATCCAAATAGCCATGTTTTTCGCATGGTTTTCCTGTGCTCTTTTGAATACCCTGACTATTTAAACCAAATCAAGACTTCTATTTCCCATTTTTTGGGGGGCATTCCTCGGAATAACGCTCTTTAAAGCGCTTTTCTGTACTAAGGTACTCCATCTGTGCTTCTAAGCTCTTCCGCTTAAGTATCCAGGCTTGCTCCTTGCTTGGCCCAAAGGCCTTAAAAAAGAGGAAGATGAGCAATCCAAAAATTACCAATAAGGCGACAACCGTTGTTATCCAAAATGTAGTTCTAACTTGAGATAATTCTTGAGTATGTGCTTTTAATGCTTCTAATGAATCTGCCACGCTGGCACCTCTCAAATCAAATGTGCTGTCTGGTGTAGTTGTGCTTTGAGGTACGTCCTTGCCGACAGAATCATTTGTAATATTGAGAGCATCGGCTCCACCGGCTGTAGGAGTGTTATTGGAAATATCGGAGTTAGTGGGTTCAACATAACCGCTACGCTCACCTTCGCTAATGGTATTATGAGTGAGAGCCTCATTTTCCTCAGATAAAGCGATAAGAGACGCATAATTATCTGAGAAAAAAGCAAGTTCCTCAGAAAAATAACGTAATTCTGAGCGCACCTCTATTACTAAATTTGTTGTAAAGAACGTGATTATTGCCAAAACAAGAGTTAAAATGATTCGTAGTAAACTCTCTTTTTCTTTGATCCGGTTACTTACTCGATCCGTGATCAGGTCAATTGTAGAAGACTTTTCTAGATGCGTATCTACGTGATCGTTGATTTTGCCAGTTACTAAACTATAAATTGGAGCAATTCCACACTCGTCAGGAAGCTTGCCTACTTCTTTCAGCCATCGGATATCTCCAATTCCTGTATATTCTATTCTGCTGCCTTCTTTGACAGAATGCGAAAAATGTTTTTTGTTACCGTATTTTGTTGTTGAGTTATAATTGATCGTATCCGAGATTTTTGTACTACGATTTTCGATGTCTAAGTTCTGACCAACATAAGAGAACTCAATTGTTGCAACTTTGCTACCTTTCTCTAAGACTATTTCTTTTTTCCCAAGATTATAAACAAAGCAGTATAGCTTACCTCTATAGCATGGCTCCACTTGAGTAGCTTGCTGGCTTATTAGCCCCTTATAGATTGCTGACAGCTTTAGGTCAAACCGTCCAGCGATCATTAGTTTTTTATCTTTAGCAACAGAGTATAGATCAACAGTTTCATCTAGTTGAATTATTGCAGAGCAAAACGGGGGAATAACAAGGTGTTCTGGTCCATCTTCTGATAATTGCAGATGAAAAGATTCATCTGTTAAGTTTTTGTTTTCTTCTTCCAAAGAACTTAAATCTCCCAGAAAAACAGGCTTCCATTCTCCATTCGATTGAAAAAGAAAGTGCCTGTCTCCAACGGACAAATCATATGATCCTGAAGGCTTCTGTTCGTCTTCTTTGAAATCCGTATCAGTTATTGCTGTATCGTTAGACTTGAGTATCAGTCCATACTCAATAATCTCGTTCCACGATAAAAGACCTGAACAAGGGTTGTTGACAGTTTTTTTTGCACCATCGCGCGAACCCATTTTAACCACCCCGTCTATTCCTAGTATGTTCTTTATACCATAATAATAAGGCTTTTTCAACGCAATATCGGTGAAAGAATCCATTTCATCCGCTCCCTGCAGGCATGACACAGAAGTGTTTTGGCATGATGGTCGGCTTTTCGGAAAAAACCGCCGATGTCCGTATGACACAATACGAAACCGGAGTACGAACGCCCAAAGCTGATCTGACGGTGGAGCTGGCACGCGTGCTGGACGTTTCTCCCAAAGCCCTTGATATCCAGGAGATCGACAGCTAGGTTAAGCTGATGCACACCCTATTTGCTCTGGAGGTTATTTACGATCTCAAAATCGGAGAGATCAACGGTGAATTGTGTCTTCGCCTGGACAAATCCAAGGGAACAACCTACCTGCTAATGTTCGATATGCTCCATTCCAGGCGAGAGCAGGCTGCTAAGCTGGAGCAATGGGAGATCAGCAAAGAGGAATACGACCGCTAGCGGTACAGATATCCGGAACTGGACAAATCCGGACGTTGGGTAAAAGTTCCTTCGCAACGCTGTCCGACGCATTGATTGAAGAATTGTACAAAGGTTAAATACCATTCAGAATACAAACAGAAAAGAGGTTAACCCTGCTTGCAAGAGTCAGGTTGACCTCTTTGGTTTGTAGATGATGGGAGACAGCACACCCGAAAACCCTTGGAGTTGCTTTAAACAAATCCAAGGTTCTCGTGCTATCGTATTGCTGTCACG
>JAEEGK010016866.1_pt1 | contig 16000 bp, 13 predicted proteins | sample 8958771 | NCBI WGS metagenome assembly JAEEGK01 (sample SAMN16246547, study PRJNA631951) | gut metagenome | biome: gut microbiome; feature: rumen; material: SC-attached | host: Bos | place: Iran: Karaj | collected 2018-10
TACAGCCCGACTCGCTGTACACCATCATCTCGGAAAAGCCATCTTTGCGCATCGAAATACGTGGCCATACCGACAACATAGGCAGCGAAGGCTACAACAAGAAACTATCGGTCGACCGTGCTGCATCGGTTTACAACTATCTGTTGGAAAAAGGCATTCCAAAAACCCGCATGAAATACCGTGGCTTTGGTCCTAACGTCCCCGTCGCCGACAACAGCACAGAGCAAGGCCGCGAACTGAACCGAAGAGTGGAGATATTCATTGTTGAAATATAAGGGCAAGAGAGTTCAAGGTTCAAAGATTTGATTCTGTCGTGTCGTGGCGCGCCGCGCCGCGACTGTACAAATCAAGGGATAAGGATTTGTAGCGACGCAATGCTTTGCGTCGGTGTTCAAAGTTCAAAGCCAGAGGGGTTTTATGCCATTTACAACATTTAATACACTAATAATTGTATGTTGTACAATCTTTCAATCCTAGGATAAACCTATTTATAAAATCACTATTTTTGCACCCGTTTTGGTTAAGGGAATGCCGTGCAAATCGGCAACAGTGCCCGCTGCTGTAAACCCGTGTAAGACCAGTCGGTTACAAACCACTGTCCTCCTAATATGGATGGGAAGGTGACTGGTTCGGGTAAGTCAGAAGACCTGCCAAACGCCTAATTAACGGCAAGCCTTCGGGAACAAGGGTGGTGCTAATCGGTGCAATTACGCGCTTTCTTTGCGAATGCCTTGCTTTTTATTAACTTCGTAATAATTATAATTATGCGAAAAATTTTTCTTTTATTTCTACCGTTCATTTTCGCGCTAAGTGCAAATGCTCAATTGTCAGGGGTTTACACCATCAGCGCAAACAGTGCCGACAATCCCGATTATTCATCATTCAGTGCCGCAGCATCGGCCTTGTCGGCAGGAGTTTCTGGAGAAGTGACATTCCAAGTGGCTCCAGGCACATACGAGGAGTACGTAACGATCAACTCCATCTCGGGAACAAGTTCCACAAACAAAGTCATTTTCAGAGGTATGGGTACCGACAATCAGCAGGTTGTAATAACTAGCAATGCCGGATATACCGACAACAGCACACTGAAACTCAATGGAGCCGATTTCGTAACATTTGAAAATTTGACGATTACAACCACATCAGCTAACAATGCCGTACTTCTTAGGCTTTCGGGGGATGTTGACAACGACCGTTTCGACAATGTTCGTTTCGTTGGAGTAGAAGTAACTTCGTCATCAACCGACAACAACAAGAATCTTGTCCACATGGATAGCGGAAGCGGCAGAGACAACAACGAATTTGTAGGATGCCAGTTCATCAACGGTTGTATAGCATTATATTTACAAGGAAACAACATGACACAGTTCAATAATGGCGTTCTGGTAGAAAACTGCTCATTCTCGAACCAGCAGTTCAAATCCATATACCTAACCTTCTACTACGACGCCATTGTCCGCGGCAATACCATTGTCAATGCAAACGATTACAAAACAGACTACAACGCTATCGATGTATTCCAATGCTTCAATGCTTGTGTGTTTGAAAACAACATAATGAACATCACCAGAACGACAAGCTACTCCACAGTAGTAAAACTGCGTCCGTGCGTGGGCAACGAAGAAAATCATATCATTTTCAGAAACAACATTGTCAACCTGAGCTCTAACGCATCCAGCAGTAGCTATTGCTTTAGAATCTCGAACAATAACAGCGCATATATTGATGTTGCACACAACACATTCAAATGCGCAGGAACAGGAACTAACGTCAATATCCACGTCGAAAACAACGGACAGCACCTTTCATTCTACAACAATCTGCTTGTAAATGAAACTGATGGATTTGTCTTCCGCTTCAATACTACCGCCCTTACCGAACGTTACAGCGACTACAACCGCGTATCGTTTAACGGCAACAACTTCGCCCGTCGCAGTACATACGACATTGCTACCTTGGAAGACTGGACAGACTCGGTTAGCCTCGATGCACACTCTGCATTATGCACCCCAACTTTTGTAAGTGCGCAAGACCTACACTTGATGAGCAGTGACGGCATTAATGTTGCAAACCAGCTATCGTATGTTACCACAGACATTGATGGGGAAACACGTTCACAAACCCCTTGTGCTGGCGCCGACGAACATTTTGCCAACACAAACCAGCCGCCTATTGTGCTTAATCCTATCAGCGACATCACAATGGAAAACTTTCCTGACAGCAGAGATGTTGACATTTCACAAGTCTTCGACGACCCCGACGATGATAATGAAAACATTGAAATTTCATTGCTTTCGAATAGCAATCCGACACTTGTAAGCGCAACATTAGACGAAAATACAATATCACTGACTCGACTTCTTTCTACAGGCGGAGTTGCCACGATCAGCCTGAAGGCCATAAGTGCAGAAGACACAATCACGACTTCATTTTCAGTCACTTGCGTAGCCCAGGACTTACCACCAGTTGTTGTCAATCCAATCGGTCCCGTTGTTTTCTCAACATTCCCGCAAACACTCACTTTCGACTTGGATGGCGTCTTCGATGACCCCGACAACAACAACCTGTTTATGGAATACGAAGCCGAGGCCGACGGCGAATATGTAACAGCCTATGTGGATTATGACGATATGCTCGTCATTGTACGCAATACGGCAAACGAATTTACCGACAATGTTGTCGTCACAGCTACCAGCAATGGAAGAAGCGTAGAAATGAATGTATCAGTATCGGGTTCAGAAATTACAATCGAAATTTCGACTGCCGATTTCGAAGATGTTGAACTTTCGTCGCAAGGCTACTGGACACCAGCACAAGAAGGCGAAGCCCAGATGATTAGCCACGGCTGGATATTCAGCAATTACTATTCATCATATTTCTGGGGAGGTTTCACAGCTTCGAACAGAACAGACACTTCGCAGGATGGCATGGATGCGCAATACACGGCAATAACAGGCGAGGGACACAACGGCTCGTCAAACTACGCTGTTGCATATACATACGGATCACGCACCGAAATTACCGCTGCCGACGGACAGGCTCACACGGTTACCGGATGCTATGTTACCAATAACCTTTGGGCATACAAACACATGCTTAATGGAGAGTATGGTCTGGTATTTGGCGGAAGCGACGGAACAGCACCCGATTACTTTGTTCTTCATGCTACCGGCAAAGACTCGAATGGCAACACAACTGGCAGTTTGGACTTCTATTTGGCAGACTACCGCTTCGACAATTCTGATGAAGACTACATTTTAAACACTTGGGAATGGTTCGACCTTAGCCCGCTAGGCGAAGTCGTATCAATATCATTCAGTTTGGAATCAACCATCAGCAACGGCGGCGGCATGCTCACACCTGCTTACTTCTGCATGGACGATTTCAACGGAACCGCCCCCACTCCACACGAAGATCAGGCTCCATACATCGCAAATCCTGTTGCCGATTGGACTTCGAACTTATTCCCCGACTCAACAACCATTGATTTGAGCGGTGTTGCCAACGACGACGACAGCCCTGCCGATGCAATCACATATTCATTAGTCTCCAATTCAAACGAAACAGCTGTCGATGCACAAGTAGAACAAAACAACCTCAATATCACACGTCTGACCGCAGAAGAAGCAACATCAATCTTGACTTTGAGAGCAACTAGCGGCGACTTATATGTAGACTTCACGGTAAATGTGATTCTAAATTTGGTTGTAAGTGTGCGTAGCTACGAAAACGAAATGTCAATCTATCCAAATCCAACCGACGGACAAATTACCATAAGCATACCGCAGTCAACTGGATACGATTACACCATATCAAATATGATTGGTCAGGAGGTTATGTATGGACATAGCTTTGGTGAAACTACGCAACTAGATCTATTAGGCTTAAACAAAGGCATTTACAACATTAACATACAAGTTGAGAATACGTCGTATGTTCAAAAAATTGTCGTAAGATAAAAAATAAATGTTCAACAATAGGATGGGCTGTCCAAAAGACAGCCTTTTCTATTTCGACAAAAACTAAATCATTCGTAATTTTTATTTATCTTTGAAGTTTAAATATATATCGGAATATATGAGAAAGCTCGCTATAATATTAATCCTAATAAGTATCGGCATCAACCTATATTCCCAAAGCGACACTGTAATATTTTCTGCATCAGGTGGTTTCTACGAAGATAGTTTTGAATTGACACTTAGCAACAATAACCCAGAAAATCGCATATTCTACACAATCAATGGAAACACACCTACTCCACAATCGTACCAATACACTCAACCATTGCACATTGACGAAAATCTATATTCAAGGTCGGATATTTACAAGATAGAGAACACCACCGACCCTTGGTATGCTCCAGACTCAATCCAAAAATGTATAGTCATACGTGCGGCAGTATTCGACACAAACGGCAACTGTATCAGTAAAGTTGCAACTAACAGTTACTTTATACTATCTCTTGGCTGTAATATGCATGGCCTTCCTGTTCTTTCAATATGCTCCGACTCTACAGGACTATTCGACTATGAAAACGGAATAATGATACCTGGCTTACACACTAATCCTGAAAATATACTATGGACAGGGAATTATTTCCAAAAAGGACAAGAATGGGAGCGCGTATGCAATATTGAATTCTATGAAACAAACAATACGGGCATAAATCAAATAGCAGGATTACGTACACATGGCAACGCATCGAGACGATACTCACAAAAGAGTATGAGATTCTACGCAAGAGAAGAATATGGAAAAAAGAAATTCAACCATTATTTTTTTCCAGAATTGCCATTTCATAAATTTAAAAGACTCGTTATACGACCGTTCAGATGTAGCCATTGGATAACATCAGGAGTTCAAGACCATATAAGCCAAACTATAGCTCGCAACTTGGATATTGATGTTCTTGCATCCAGACCAATAACTGTATTCCTTAACGGCGAATATTGGGGGATTTACTTCTTAGAAGAATCATGCGACAAGCACTACATAAGCGACCACTATGAAATAGATGACGATAGTTGCAACATTGTTAAGTATTTCGGAGGAGTAACAGAAGAAGGGAATGGTGACAATTGGTTGATAATATTTAATTGGCTAAATAATGTAACCCTTTCCGACGAAAGCAATTATGCCATAATGGACTCAGCAATTGACATAAGCAATTTTATTGACTATGAGATTTTTCAAATATTTTCAGCGAATTTCGACTGGCCAGCAAATAATGTAAGACTATGGCAAGCCGAAGATAGAAAATGGAGATGTATGCTATTTGATGCAGATGGATGCTTCTTTATGCTTTACTGGGATGCTCTTGCAAATGCATTAAGTACAACAGGAACATATCCAACTAATGCAAATAGCACATTGGTATTAAGGAAACTACTTGAAAATAAAAACTTTTCGGAACGTTTTGTCGCCCGTTTCCATCAACTTGTGGCATCTGTTTTTTCATATTCTAATACATCTATCGTTTTAAATTCTGTAAAGAATGCTATTAATGACGAAATACCTAGACAATGCGAAAGATTCGATTTCCCTCATAATTACGAACAATGGCAATACCACATTGATAGCATTGATAACTTTTTAAGGCGACAACCGACAATAATAATTGATAGATTAGAAGAGGAAATAGAAGGAATTGAACATTACCAGACATGTACTGCTTTTTCAATATTCCCCAATCCAACTAGCGATTACATAAACATCAGCATTTCCAACACCAAATGGGGAGTTGTCCGGATCGACATCTTCGACCTGCAAGGCCGCACCGTTTATTCAGACATTGTTTTCTGCGACGAAGGTGAGAACATACATACCATTGACATCCATAATCTCCCACAAGGCACATACATTACAAGGGTTGGCGAGAAGACACAAAAGGTGGTAAAGATTCAATAAATTGATGATTTGAAAGATTGAATCTGCAAAGTTAAATCAATCGGAAATCGTACTTCGTAAATCGTAAATTTTATTTATCTTTGAAGCCTAAAATTTTACACAATGAAGAAAACGTTTTTAATATTGGCAGCATTGTCCGTATCGGTTTTTGCGTTAGCACAAAACATTGACATAGAGACAGTTTTGGTAAAGGGAGGAAAGTTTAACACTGGCAGCAACGAAATGAAATCGTCAAACCAGATTACCCTCGACGACTTCTACATTGGCAAATTTGAGATTACTCAGGAACAATGGCGCGAAGTTATGGGTTCAAATCCAAGTTATTTCAAGGACTGCGACTCGTGTCCTGTTGAGCGCGTAAGTGCCGAGGACGTGAACAAGTTCATCGAAACCTTGAACAAGAAGACTGGCAAAAAGTATCGTCTACCATCGGAAGCCGAATGGGAATACGCAGCTCGCGGCGGTGTGCTTAAGCCACAGAAAAACACCAAGTATGCCGGCAGCAACGACATCAACGAAGTTGCATGGTACGACAAGAACAGCAACGGCAAAACCCACCAGGTTGGCACAAAAAAACCTAACGAGCTCGGCATTTACGACATGAGCGGAAACGTTTACGAATGGTGCCGCAACGAACTCAAGAACCAGCAAGGCGAAGTAATCGGTTACAGCTATGTACTTCGCGGTGGAAGTTGCGCAGTAAACTCCAACTTCTGCATGATTTCGTTCCGCAGCGACTTCTCGCTGGGAATTAAGTATTTCAACTATGGTTTCAGGGTTGTTTTGGAAAAATAAAGCAAAATGAAGAAATACAATCTGCTTACTGCAACAATTATTTGCATAACTCTTGCTTGGGCGTGCAACAACGAGGAAAAGTCTGATGGTGCAAACCACGAGATGAACCTCTGCAATACCGAATTTGTCTTCGTCGAAGGCGGTACATTCACCATGGGATGCACCGAAGAACAGGGCAACGACTGCTACAACGACGAAAAACCAGCCCACGAAGAAACGGTAAAGGACTTCTACATCGGCAAATACGAAGTGACAGTTGAGCAGTTTGCAAAGTTTGTCGAAGAGACCAACTACAAGACCGATGCCGAAAAGTCGGATTCGAGCCTTATTTGTGCCGACGGAATGAAATCGTACAAGAAAGGCGTAAACTGGCGTTTCGATTCGCAAGGTTCGCTTTACGACAAGCAGGAATACGACCACCCGGTTGCACACGTAAGCTGGAACGATGCCAAGGAATACTGCAAATGGTTTAGCGAAAAGTGCGGCAAGGAAGTCCGACTGCCAAGCGAAACCGAATGGGAATACGCAGCAAGAGGCGGAAATTTGTCGCGCGGTAGCAAGTATTCGGGAAGCAATGTCATAACCGAGGTTGCATGGTACGATGCCAACAGCGAATTCACAACCCATCCGGTTGGTGGCAAGAAAGCCAACGAACTGGGCATTTTCGACATGAGCGGAAATGTTTACGAATGGTGCAGCACCTGGTACAACAACTTTGGCAGCGAAGAATCGGATGTAAACGACGAGATTGAAAACAAATACATTGTTGTCCGTGGCGGAAGCTCCTTCCTCAACGAAAAGTTCAGCCGTGTGTCGTACCGCTACTCGCGTACGCCAAGCACCTGCGGAGGCCCCTACGGATTCAGAATTGCAATGACAGCCGAATAGAAAATGACAGACATTCCTATCATATTCATGGGTACGCCCGAATTCGCGGTAACATCGTTGAAAACCCTTCTCGACAAGGGCTACAACGTGAAAGCTGTGGTAACAACTCCCGACAAGCCCGCAGGACGAGGCAAGAACATACAGTTTTCGGATGTAAAGAAATTCGCACTCGAACACAACCTGCCCATACTTCAGCCCGAAAAGCTGAAATCGCCCGAATTTCTTGCTCAACTCAAGGAAATCGATGCCGATTTGTTTGTCGTTGTAGCTTTCCGTATGCTTCCGAAGGAAGTGTGGGCAATGCCAAAGCGTGGAACCATAAACCTGCACGCGGCACTTCTCCCCGACTATCGTGGCGCAGCACCGATTAACCACGCCATAATAAACGGTGAAACCGAAACAGGAATCACAACTTTCTACATCGACGAGCAAATCGACACCGGCAAAATCATAATGCAGGAAAGATGCGCCATCGAACCCGAAGACAACATCGGAACTTTGTACGACAAATTGATGTTCATCGGAGCCGAGGCAGTCTGCAAAACCGTTGATATAATTGCTTCGGGAAATGTAAATGCCATCGAACAGGATTCAATCCGCACCGAAGGCCTACACCCAGCGCCAAAAATCACAAAGGAGTTCTGCCAGATAAACTGGAACAACAAATCTGTTGATATTCACAACCTTATACGCGGACTTTCGCCCTACCCGGCAGCTTGGTGCTACCTGAAGGACGACATTACCGCAAAAATATTTACATCGGCATATAGCATTGAAAAACACAACCTTGAAGCAGGCACTTTTGTTTCCGACAACAAATCGTATCTGAAAGTTGCCACGCAGGATGGCTTCGTTTCAATACTCGAACTGCAGATGCAAGGCAAAAAGCGCATGGCAATCAAGGATTTCCTAAACGGATTCAAATTTAACACCGACAAATAATGGGACGATACTTGGCATTGGACATAGGACGCAAAAAGACCGGCGTGGCGGTTACCGACACAAGCCGCATTATTGCCACAGCCTTGGAAACCGTTCCGTCAGGCGAACTGGAAAAGTTCCTCACCGACTACATTGCCAAGAACGAAGTCGAGAAAATCATCTACGGGCTTCCAACCCAGATGGACAATTCGCCTTCTGAATCAATGCAATACATCACGCCGATATTGAATCGTCTGAAAAAAGTTTTTCCAAACTTGACATTCATACCTGTTGACGAGCGTTTTACATCGAAACTGGCATTTCAGGCAATGATAGACGGCGGAACAACACGCAAACAGCGTCGCGACAAGACAATGGTCGATAAAATAAGCGCGACAATAATACTTCAATCTTACATGGAACAAGAAAAATTTTCAAAACTATGATATTACCAATATACTTATACGGCAACCCCATACTGAGGAAAAAATCGGAAGACATCGACAAAAATTACCCCGACCTCAAGCAATTGATTGACAATATGTTTGAGACTATGTACCATTCCAATGGCGTAGGTCTTGCAGCTCCGCAAATTGGTCTGAACATCAACTTGTTGGTTCTTGACGCCTCCCCTTTTGCCGATGACGACCCTATATGCAAGGGCTTCAAGCGCGTAATGATAAATCCGCAAGTAACATTCGAAGGCACAAAGAAGATTGTTTTCGAGGAAGGTTGCCTGAGTGTTCCCAACATCCACGAGGAAGTCACACGCTACAACGACATCACAGTCACATACTTTAACGAAAACTTCGAGGAAGTAACCGAAAAGTTATCGGGGAACAGGGCTGTGGTTGTGCAGCACGAGTTCGACCACCTGCAGGGCATTGTCTTCTGCGACAAGATAAACCCCATCCGCAAGCATTTCCTCAAGAACCGCCTCAGCGACATCTCGAAGGGCAAGGTGAAGACAAGCTATAGAGTCAAGGTAAATTGATTTACGATTGCGCTTTGCACACTGAGATGTACTGCGCTACACTGAGAGATAAGTCTCCCTTTTATCTCACCAGTTCCTCAAACGCCTTTACTGTTTCGAAGAACTCTACACCTTTGCCCGCATCGTAGCGCCCCATAATAAAGTCGATGCCATTGGTAACAATAAAGAACGGTGCCTTTATTTCATAATTATAGTGCCAAATCTGGTCGAAAACCTTCTGTGTAAGCTTTACCGTAGGTGCCTTGCACTCTATAAGCATCAGCGGTGAAAATGCCCTGTCGTAAATCAAGGCATCGAAGCGCAGACTACGCTCTGCCACAAGCACTTGCTTTTCCAAGGCAACCAAAGCCTGCGGATAGGCGCAATCCTGCACAAGAAAACGCACAAGGTTCTGCCTTACCCATTCCTCGGGCGTGCAGACTATCCACTTCTTGCGTATCTCATCGAAAATCATGACCTTACCAGCTTCCGATTTCATGCGGAAGTCGTATGGAGGGAAACACAATATTGGAAAATTTGGATTCATTTCCGCTTGTACATTATGAAATCGGTACAAACATCGAGACTTGTCTTAACTTCGGTCCATACATAAACCTGACCATCACCGAGATTACGATAATATATGGCCGACGGAGAATCGGCTTCGGCACACACGAAAGCCCAAAGGTCGTTGCAAAGTTTTGTACCGACGAAACTTCCGACAAATCGCTTCCCTCCTTTTTCTGCCGACATCTTCAAGACTACCATGCCCCCTTCCTGCAGAATCTCCATATTGTCGAAATACATCGTTTCGTTTCCGAAAATACGATAAGTTCTGCCAATGAGATAATTGTCGGAAACGCTTGTCCAATCTTCGTACGAACTGCCCGACATTGCCGACTGGGAAGGGATCTCCCACTTGCCAGCAAGCCACGAAGGGAAATCTTGCGCCATCGAAACCGCAAAGACAAAGACCGAAACCGTAAGTATCAAAAATCTTTTCACAGCACAAAAATAAAAAAAGCATCCCGAATTCGAGATGCTTTTTAAAACTTTATTTATAACTATTATTCCTCGTCGCCTTCCATAATCTTGAATGTGTACTCGTAGGTACCCATCTTATCGTCCTGCTTCTTTGCGCTTACGGTAGCAGCACCACGGGTGTTAACTCCCGAATTGCCAATGCCAAGTGCGCTTTCGAAGATGTTCGACGAATCACCTCTCGATGAGCTACCGTGCTGCATGATTGTAGCAGACAGGTTGAATGGCTTGTCGGTTGCAATAACCTTGAATACTTCGTTTCCGTATGGAGGACCAAACATTACGATTGTATTCTTGAGGATTGCTGATTCGCCCGGCTCGAGGTAATATTCACGACCATCGCTGTCGTTTACGGTCGGGATAATCGGGTTGATGAAACCGTCGGGCTGAATATCAATGATGTTGAAGAAAGCCTTCTTTGTTCCATTGTTTGTAACCTTGATTACAGCCATATTCTCAGCGGTGAATCCAGGAACTTCGTTTACGATGAACTTATCCTTGTCAAGATATTCGGTAATTTCGAAAGTTCCGTCGTCATAGATGTCAGCTTCAACAGGAAGGAGTTCCATAACGATGTTGAAACGGTCATCGGAGAAATCCAAAGCCTTGATAATCTTACCCTGTGCAAAGTTATTCAAAGTTGACATAACATCCGACTCAAGAGCAGACTCATCAATATTCGAAATCTTATGCAATTCCTTGTTGTACAATGCATTGTTTACCGAGATAACCTTTGCACCACGAGTACGTCCGTAGTTCAATGTGATTTCGGGAGCATCGGTGGTAAGTTCAGCAAAGCTCGAGTGCGAAATTTCGTTGTCAAGAGCCTTCTTCAATGCCGGATCCATTTCGGGGTCAACGCTGACCTTAATCTTCTGGTCTGTGAAAGTTCTTGCCTTTACGAATACCCATGCATCCTGAGCAGTTTTGAACTTAGTCTTTGTATCGAGAGCAACACGCGACTTGAAGTTTTCGGCACTAATAACACGACCTGTAGTGATAACTGGTGTACCTTCGTCGAGACGAGAAGTACCAGGAGCAACGAATGCTACGGTAGTACCAGGATTTACACCAACAAGACGACCTGCATTGATTGTGATAACCGAGTCGTTCTTTACCGATGTCATGTTGAAATATTCGGCCTGAGTTGTGAAGTCGCCACCAAAAACTGTGAAGTCAACATCACCTTCGATTGCTGGATTCTGGAAAGGAGCCTTAGCTGCCATTTCTGCCATAATCCTTGCAAATACCTGACGGTAGGTGTCGCCTTCCTTCATCTGCGAGAACGACTTGTACAAGCAGTACGACAACGAACCAACCGAGTTGTTTTCATCGTCGAAAGTTTCGTAGTTAAGTTCGTTTGCGCTAGCGCCCGAGAATACAACGTACTTAGCGAGGTTGTTTACGTCAACAGCGCCACGCGAAGTTGCGCCCATACCCATACCAATCTTACCGTCGGTCTTGGGAGCGCCGCTTGGAGCATGCCAACCAGCGGGAACCAAAGCAGGAGCACCGCCTCTAACCTTTGCTGCGCCACGAGTACCAGTACCCGAGTGGCAGGAGTCGAGGAAAAGAAGGATATGTCCGTCCTTGCCCAGCTTAATGCGGAATTTCTCAACTACAGCGCCAAGTTCATCGTCCCTGAAATGGAGGCTACCATCGTAACCCTCAGTCATTTTCATAGGAGCGTCGTAGCAAACGAGGCATTCGTCGAGACCATCGATTTCGTCGCCATTGTCGTCGAAAATCTGATGTCCGTGACCGCTATAATGTATAACGACATCATCGCCTTCCGAAACCTTACCAAGGAGTTCGTTGAAAGCGTTGACCATACCGGCCTTGGTTGCCTGTTCGTCCTTTAAGTACATAATGTCCTTCTCATCGAATCCAAGGCCAACAAGGGTCTTCTGGATCAGAGGGACATCGTGGTCGGCACTGATAGGATACCATCCAGTCTTATTCTGGTCGTAGTTACCTACTGCGATTATCAGCGCATACTTATGAGCATTGGCGCAGGTTGCAGCAAGTACTAAAGCTACTATTAATATTATTATCTTTCTCATATTCTCTAAAATTTAAAAAAATGATGAGCACGAGGCTCATCATTTTACCTTATTAACAATTTTTATTCGTCTTCTTCTGGAACCTGCAGAACAAACTGTTCGTTGCATTCTCCACTCGACTGCCACTGGTAACTTTCACCCATTGTACGGCAGTAAACTTCGTTGAAACCTTCCGGAAGTATGAGCTGTGAATTTTCCCAAGGATTCAATCTTCCCTTGTAATTCTTGTCAACCCAAATATCAACGTAGTAACCTGTCCAGTTGTCGAGCTTTACTACGCAACCACCTCTTGAGAGAACTGGTCTTTCAATTGCATTGTCGCCCTGTGGAACAACGTATTCAGACTGTGCACCTCTTGACTTTACAACTCTAGTTGCTGTTAAGATTTCCTGTGCTGAAACCTGGCTTGCGAAGAAGAACGCTACCATAACCATCAAAAATGTAACTTTTGCTTTCATGACTTTAATTTTTTTTATTTAACAATAATTTTATTTTTAATTTACAATTTATTCACATTCAAATTTCGTGCCAAAGAGCATCTGGCGAAGAATTATTTTTTCATCACCGTCTTAAAATATAACAAAGTTCGTGCCAAACATGGTTGAAAATTTGAAAATTTGAAAAATTTGAAGATTTGAGGATTTGCTTGCGCGAGCTAAAGGTTGAAGATTTGAAAAAATAATACAAGTTCAGAATCTTGCTTTTCGAATAGAAAGCGAACAGCCATTCAAACATTTGAACCTTGAACGTTAAACTAGAAATTTACAACCGCCATCATCCACCGCCCTCAAAAAAAATGTCCACCGGAGTGGACACCTATTAATATATACCAAACATCAATTTTTCTAAAATACTCTTCACTCGGCATCCAGCATTTGCTTCAGCTTTACCACTGCGTGGTGATACGAAGCCTTGAGCGCACCCACCGACGTATCAAGAAGTTCGGACATCTCCTCGTATTTCATATTGTCGAAATACTTCATATTGAAGACTATGCGCTGCTTTGCCGGCAATGATGTGATCGCCTTTTCCAACTTATGCTGCAACTCCTCGCCATCGAAATATTCCTCCGACTGCATATTCTCCACACCCGATTCCTCGCTCGGAGAAACAACCAACGAGACCTCTTGGTTATGCTTGGTCATAAAAGAGAGCGTCTGGTTAACCGCAATACGGAACAACCACGTAAAAAGCGACGATTCACCGCGGAAGCTCGGAATGCCTTGGTACGCCTTCATGAAAGTTTCCTGCAAAATATCGTTTGCATCCTCATGATTCGCGACCAATCGCCTTATGTTCACATACAATCGTGTAGAATAAACCTTAAAGAACTGGCGAAAGGCCTCGTCCCTTGTTTCTTGGTTCGCAAGCCTCTCAACAAATTCCGCTTCGCTAAGTTTTTCCGGCATCGGCTACTTACGCGAAATGACTTTCTTAACAGCCTTAACAATATTATCGGCATCGAGACCGTACTTCTTCATCAGTTCGGCAGGCGTTCCGCTTTCGCCAAACGAATCGCGAACAGCGACAGCTTCCATCGGAACAGGATTGTTCATTGCCATAACCTGTGCCACGGTATCGAACAAACCACCGTTGAGTTCGTGTTCTTCGGCAGTGACTATTGCCTTGGTCTTTGCAACCGACTTCAAAACCGTCTCAGCATCGAACGGCTTGATTGTATGGATATTGTAAACGTCGGCCTTAATGCCTTCGGCGAGAAGAGACTCGGCTGCGGTAATAGCTTCCCATACAAGGTGTCCGCATGCCAAGATTGTAACGTCCGAACCTTCGTACAACTGCTGTGCCTTACCGATTTCGAAAACCTGGTCGGGATCGGTGAAGTTTGGAACCGATGGACGTCCGAAACGCAGATAAACAGGACCATCGTACTTTGCAGCGGCTATTGTAGCGGCCTTGGTCTGGTTATAGTCGCATGGGCAGATAACCGTCATATTCGGGAGCATCTTCATAAGACCTATGTCCTCAAGAATCTGGTGGGTAGCGCCATCTTCGCCAAGAGTTATACCAGCATGCGAAGCACAAATCTTCACATTCTTGTTGGAATAAGCCACACTCTGACGTATCTGGTCGTAGACGCGACCTGTTGCAAAACCAGCAAAAGTTCCGCAGAACGGAATCATACCGCCGATTGTCAAACCTGCCGAAACGCCAATCATGTTAGCCTCGGCTATACCAGCCTGGAAGAATCGCTGAGGAAATTCCTTCTGGAAATCGCCCATTTTCAACGAACCTGTAAGGTCGGCACACAATGCAACAACCTTATCATTCTGCCTACCGGCTTCCAACAAGCCAGCACCGAAACCCGAACGGGTATCCTTTTTCTCTGTGTACGAATATTTTGCCATTTCGAAATACTATCTAAAAAAACTGCACAAATTTACAACTAATCTTTCAGTCGGAGAAAAGTTTTTCGACCTAATTTAAAGTTTGTTGGGCTGACGCCGTTTTTATGCCTGCGGCGTTTGAAGGTTTCTGGGTTTCTGCGGCTTCGCCGTTCTATGGCAGACGCTGTTTCTATGCCTTTGCCGTTTCTATGCCTTCGGCGTTTGAAGGTTTCTGCGGTTTTGCCGCTCTATGGCTACGCCGTTTGAGTGGCATTATCTGTCTCCTGTCCCGTTAGGGACAATGCTTCGGTAGGATAAAATCCGACCGAAGGAGACGGCGTGCCGTCAGGTACGCAGCTAGTCAACAGTTTTGCAGTATCGAGACAGATATTCCAAGCATAGCGTTTGAGCGGCCTCGCCGTTTCCCCGGAGTGGATAAAAAGGCTTGAAGTCTGCTAGCCTGCTGGACTGCAAGACTGTTAGCCTGTTAGCCTTCTATCCCAATATTAAACATCCATTGTCAACATTTAGCAAATGTTTGACTAAAGATTTTAAAAATTTTACCTATGTTTGCAGAAAATTTAAAGACAGAAATGAAAAACGTATTCAGAACATTAGCATTTGCATCATTGATGGTTGCAACTTTTTCGTGCCAGCCTGCAAAGGACGACTTCGAAGCTCGCGAAGAAAAGATATCAAAGGAAATTGACAAGATAAACGTACAGTCGATATACAGGGACATCATGATGCTGTACTTTGACGTCATCGAAGACGTTTACAACCAAGGCAAAGAAACTGGCGACTACGACCTGAAGCGCCTCGAAGAGTTCGAAAACGGACTGATTAAGGACTTCAACGACAAACTCGACTTCAGCAGCAAGGAATTCTGGGACGAAATTGACGACAAGTACGACGAGTCGCTTGTCGACCGCATGGAAACCTTGCGTCCGATGATGGAGGAAATGATGGGCGAAGAATACGCCAGCGATGAACCAGAAGCACCTCAAATGCTCCCCGACAGCTCGTTTGTCATCGACAACGACACCATTAAGGAACTCGAAAACGGC
>JAEEGK010016869.1_pt1 | contig 15997 bp, 6 predicted proteins | sample 8958771 | NCBI WGS metagenome assembly JAEEGK01 (sample SAMN16246547, study PRJNA631951) | gut metagenome | biome: gut microbiome; feature: rumen; material: SC-attached | host: Bos | place: Iran: Karaj | collected 2018-10
AACGACGCGCAATATTATAAATTACATGGTGGGTTATTATCATGAACTTGAAACGCGCAGGTTTGGCAAGTTCGCATGGCGGTTAGATGTGGTCCGTACGGATCCTGTTGCCAATAACAGCAAGCTCCCGCTTTTGAAATATACGGGCCGCCGCAATTACCGTAGCAATTTCCGCGATCAAAAAGATAAAGATTATGCCGATGCATACTTTGTCGATTATCCCATCGGGTATCGCAGAGGTGGCGATGCTCTGGATTTGTGGTTCGACATGAACTGGAAATGGGAGGCACATTCTGCATCGCTTACGCTTGCTTGGTTGCGCCAAGGTGACAAGGAACTTTACACAGATTACGATGTTGCTTTAAAAGCTGAAAATTCTTTGTCCGGCGTTGTCGAAAAACAGTTCCTAGTCGATGTGCTTTACGAAAGAGAAGTTAGCGACTGGTTCAAGATTTATGCGGGCGGCGGTTTTCGTGTCTATCGCAATCTTGCGCACGACAAGAACGAAGACGGCTCTGACGCCTGGATCCGTTCAGGCTTGAAATTCAGCTTCAATCCGGTGGATAAGAGATTCTAGTCTGTAGTTTATTTTACCCAAACTAGCTGGCGAATCGTTTGCTAAATTTGTATTTATTCTCTATAGAGAGATGGGAATCATGAGCAAACGAGTTGTCATATCGTTTTTTATTTGCGTTGCTTTGGCTGCGACGTTTGTCCCGTGTTTTGCGGGAGTTTCGCCTAATGCAAAAAATTTCGGATTCATGAAGGATTCTCGCGACGGTCAGGTTTACAAGACTGTAAAAATTGGCGATCAAGTTTGGATGGCCGAGAATCTCAATTACAAAACATTTGAAAGTCACTGTTACCCAGAATTAGATCGAGAGTGCGTAGACAGAATGTTTAGCATGGATTGGCTTGAAAACGGAAAAGGCGAATCTCCTTTTGATCTTTGTCGCATTGAGCTTGATAGCAACTGTACAAAATATGGCCGTCTTTACTCATGGAATGCTGCGATGGGAATTGCGGATTCATCTTGTACCGAATCTTGCGATGGCTGTAAATCGCTTGAATTTGTTTATCCTGTGCAGGGTGTTTGTCCTGCGGGTTGGCATTTGCCGAGCAAAAAAGAATGGAAAACGTTGATTAAAACTGTTGGCGGAAAGGATGTGACAAGTCAGGTACTCAAATCGACAACGGGTTGGTTTGAATGCGACGATTATGAACGATGTTATGACAGTGGCAATGGTTCAGATGATTTCGGCTTTGCGGCTCTTCCTGCTGGAGTAATAGCCTCAAAAAGCGATTTTGATGATTTCGGAGGATCTTATGGAAAGGGGAGCATTGCTCATTTTTGGAGTTCTTTAGAGAGGTATCATGATGGTGCAACTAATTTTCAGTTGGCTAGTGATGCTCGTCATTCGGGTTTTTTGACTTTTAATAAAAAAAGAGATAGGCTCTCGGTTCGTTGCGTTAAAGATAGGCAAGAGATAAAAAACGATAGACAAGAGGAAACTGTCTCTCCAGTTTTCGTACCGGGGGCTAATTCATCCCATCGTGTCACCCCGAGCAACGTCACTAGCACCACTATTTCTTCGTCAAATGTGCTCGCCCCTGTGGGGGAAGGGTCTCTTACAGACTCTGTATTCTCTGTCATTCCCGACTCGATCGGGAATCTCCTAGACCCCCGTGATGGACAAACTTATAGGACCGTGAAAATCGGTTCGCAAACGTGGATGGCGGAAAATCTCAATTTTAAAACAAGGTACAGTTTCTGTTACGATAATGATTCTAGCAATTGCAAAAAGTACGGTCGCCTTTATGTTTGGAATGCGGCGATAGAGCAGTGCCCTGCTGGTTGGCATTTGCCTGACACCACCGAATGGAAAACGTTGCTTTTAAGCGTAGGTGGAAAATTTGAGAGAAATGGAAAATTTAGTGATGCTGGCAAAGTTCTTAAATCGACAACGGATTGGCAGGGCGGAAATGGTTCGGATGATTTCGGGTTCTCGGCACTCCCGGCTGGCAATGCTGAGTATGAGGGATCGGTCGGCTATGGGATTGATATAATTGAAGAATATGGAAATAAGGGATTCCAGACGCATTTTTGGAGTTCTACGGAAAGTAAGAGCTATGAAGCGTTTTGTATGATGTTGGATAACGGAAATTCATATTCTAAGTTATATGGAAATGCTAGCAAAGATTATGCTTACTCTGTTCGCTGCGTCAAGGATTATATTAGACGAAAGAATAAAGACGGGGGACGAACGAATGATGCTGTCATTCCCGCCTTGAGCGGGAATCTCCTCACAGACCCTCGTGACGGACAAACATACAAGACCGTGAAAATCGGTTTGCAAACGTGGATGGCGGAGAATTTAAGATATAACATGAATAAAAGCATGTGCTATAATCGTGACGATAACAACTGCATGAAATACGGTCGCTTTTATGAGTGGCTTTCTGCGATGAATGCTTGCCCTGCTGGCTGGCATTTGCCATCAGGTGCGGAATGGGATATCTTGTTTGAATCTGTGGGTGGGCGGACTTCGGCTGCTAAAGTTCTCAAATCTAAGACTGGTTGGCATACTTGCAAAAATTGGGGCTGGCAAAATGGAAACGGTACGGACGATTATGGTTTTTCTGTTCTTCCTGAGGGGGCATATTGTGGGCTTGGTGGATTTGTAGATTTAGGTTTAGAGGCTAGTTTTTGGAGTTCTACGGCACCCGACACGAGTGAAAATGGCAGTGCGGGTTACATACAGTTTTTAGCGAAATACAATTATGCAGTATATGAGGGTAGTTGTGCTAAACATTGTGCGTTTTCAGTCCGCTGCGTGAGAGATGAAATTAGTAGGAAGTAGACAGTAGGAAGTTGGAAGTAGGTAGTTGACAGTAGGATGTGGACTGTATGCGAAACTTAATGAATTGTCATCCTGAGCGGAACGTAGTGGTGCGAAGGATCTAGAGGTGTAATTCGTCATCCTGGAGGGCCGAAGGCGTCCTGGAGCGTAGCGATAGGATAGGATCCAATGCATTCGTCATTCTCGCGGAGGCGAGAATCTCTGAAAAGGCGAGGACCGTAGGAAACAGATAGGATTCATGCTTTTGTATATTGAAGATAAAGGTTTTTATGCATAAACGAATTGCTTTGTTGAGTTTTGTCTGTTTTCTTATGCTTGTCGCACGTGTTGCGTGCGGCGGTACAAATTCATCGCCAGAACCTCTTTTGAATCTGCCGTCTAACGTTTCTAAAGTGCCAAATGAAATGGGTTCCATGATCGACCCTCGTGACGGTCAAGTCTATAAGACCGTAAAAATTGGCAATCAAGTTTGGATGGCGGAAAACTTGAATTATGAAAATGATGGTAGCTTTTGCTATGACGACCGAATGAGCAATTGCATTAAATATGGTCGCCTCTACACATGGGATGCGGCGATGAAGGCTTGCCCTACGGGTTATCATTTGCCTACACTAGAGGAATGGAATATTTTATTAGATTCCGTAGGAGGAGTTGAGCATGCCGGAACAAAATTGAAGATTTCAACTGGTTGGGAAAATGGTTATATAAACTATGAAAAGGGGAAAGACTGTTGCGGTTTTTCTGCACTCCCTGCTGGTCGCAAAAATAAAGATGGCTCTTATATTGAAAAATTCAAAAGAACATACTTTTGGAGCGCCTCGGAAATAACGTCTTTTACGGCGTATAACATAAGTATGACAACATCATCTGCTGCTCACCTATATGAAAGTTCAAAAAATAGTGCTCTGTCTGTTCGTTGCCTTAAGGGTGATGTCTTGCCAAAGAACGAGCGCAGTTTCTTTTCGTATCAGACTTGTGCTGCTACAAAAGGTGGGGAATTCATAATGCTGAATGATTCCCGTGATGGAAAAATGTATAGGGCTGTACGCATTGGCGGACAAGTATGGATGGCGGAAAATCTGAACTATAAATCGGCCGAAAGTTCCTGTTATAAAGATTCTCCTGATTATTGCGAAAAGTATGGACGCATTTATTCATTGTCTGAGGCAAAGAATGTTTGCCCAGCAGGTTATCATTTGCCGTCGCTGGACGAATGGAAAGTTTTATTTAACACGTTGGGACAATTTGAAGCCGGAACAATTCTCAAAGCGAAAACGGGATGGATAAATGGCGGTTCTGGAACGGACGATTACTGTTTTTCTGCTTTTCCGGCTGGCGGAAGTGATGGAGTTGAAGGTGAAGAAGCTCGTTTTTGGAGTAATACGGATGACTCGAACGTTGTTCTTTATATGTCCCTGAGAAACAGCAGTGATATGGCGTACTTGAATGATGGTGATAGAAATAGCAAGTTGTCTGTCCGATGCGTTAGAAATGGATCTATAAAGAACGGCGATTTGTTGCCGCCGCCGGAAAAAGTTCAACAGCCGGAAATCCGCATAGAGGATTTGAAAGATGTTGATTTCTGGTAACTACTGATCGTGGACCAATGACTCATATCATGGTCTCCAAAGTGACTCAAAATCAAGTGCTGTATAAGACTTTGCGTGTGCTGTAAAGTAAATTTGTATATTAGAATCTATGTGTAAAAATATTTCTTTGTTCTTTTTCGTGTGCGTTCTTGCGTCGGTGATGCATGTTCCGTGTTTTGCGGTTTTTTCTTCTAATGCAAAAAATTTCGGATTCATGAAGGACTCGCGTGATGGTCAAATTTACAAGACCGTCAAAATTGGAATGCAAACATGGATGGCCGAAAACTTGAATTACGAAACTCCTAAAGCGACAAAGTCTTTTGAGCGAATGATGAATGCAACGATGGAAACGGTTTGGTATGATGATCCGACTAGTTTCTGCTACAACGATGACGTTATCAACTGTACTCGATTTGGTCGTCTTTACGCATGGGAAATAGCGATGCAGGCTTGTCCAGAAGGTTGGCGTTTGCCGACGAAAGCGGATTGGGAGTTTTTGATTTCTTTTGTAGGTAGAGAAAAATCGGGTAAATCGCTCAAGTCCTCTGCGGGGTGGTTTAATGGAAAGAATGGCACGGATACTTATGGATTTACTGCTCTTCCTGCTGGGATGAAGAATATTTATAGTGTCTATGGTGAAGATGAATATAGTGTTGAGGGACGTGGCTCATATTTTTGGAGTTCTACGGAACTTGATAGTAACGGTGCATATGGCATGTATTTGCAGTACTATAAAAATAAGGCTGATTTGGTTGCGGATTATAAGAATTTGGGGGGCTCAGTCCGCTGCGTTATGAAAGGTGAGGGAATTGTGGGATCGGATTCTAGTCGAGTATCTTCATGGATTCTATCCCCCGGCTCGGAGGCCGGGGCTGAAGGCATAAATGGCTACGCAGATTCTATACTCACGGACTCCCGTGATGGACAAACTTACAGAACGGTGACTATCGGCCCACAGACTTGGATGGCTGAAAATTTGAATTACAAAACGCCTAAAAGTTATTGCTATGAAGATAAAATAAGTAACTGTGCGAAGTATGGGCGACTTTATGCATGGAGTAATGTTTCATATCCTGCGCAAGGCGTTTGTCCGGATGGCTGGCATTTGCCTACGGATTATGAGTGGAAGGTCTTGCTAAAGCATGTGGGCAACCAATCGCCTTCTGCGAGTAAATCTTTGAAATCTCGTATGGGATGGTTCGGCGGTGATGATTATACGGACGATTTTGGTTTCTCTGCACGTCCTGCCGGTTTTAGATATGGTAACGGTAGATATAGCATTGATGGACGTTATGCTCTGTTTTGGAGTCATAATCCTTATTTATTAAAATACAATAATGATGAATGGAATTTTATTCGTAAAAGTGATGGATTGTCGGTGTCTGTTCGCTGTATCAAAGATGTTTCCAAAGAGACGATGACGGATTCTCGTGATGGACATACTTACAAGATTGTGAAAATTGGTAATCAAACGTGGATGGCTGAAAATTTGAATTACAAAACGGAACATAGCTCTTGTGCTAGCGATGCGGATAGCGGTTGTGTAAAATTCGGTCGCAAATATACATGGGCTTCTGCGATGGGTATTCCTGAATCGTTCAATGGAAATGATGAAAAATGTAATTCTTGCGAAAAGATTCCTGTGACGTATCCTGTGCAGGGCGTGTGTCCTATGGGGTGGCATTTGCCGACGAAAAAGGAATGGGATACCTTGATTGATGCTGTTGGAGGATCGGGCGATGCTCTCAAATCAAGAAGTGGGTGGAAGACTGAATGTGAACGAAGTTATTTTGATGATGAACCTTGTTTTGTTGCAGGAAATGGCTCGGATTATTTTGGCTTCGAGGCGCTGGCGGTCAATGGCTATGATACTGGTTTTTGGACTTCTGTAGGTAATTATGAAAAAACGGCATATCGTCTTCTATTAAGTTATCGTGACAATAATGCGGATATGGATGTTCATGGCAAAAAATTCGCCAAACACTCGGTTCGCTGCGTTAAGGATAGAGAAATGGTGGCTGTCACCCCGGATCCTGTTTATTCTGTCATCCCGGACCCTGTTCCGGGAGCAGATTCAAATAGTATCACCCTGAGTTCGCCCACTTCGTCATCCTGGAGCAACGCGATAGGATCCATAACCGATTCCCGTGATGGACAAACTTACAAAACTGTGAAAATTGGTTCGCAAACGTGGATGGCGCAGAACCTCAATTATAAAACCGATTACAGTTTTTGTTACGATGATGATTCTAGTAATTGCGTTAAGTATGGTCGTCTTTATGCATGGTCAAAGGCCATTAGAGCATGCCCTGCTGGTTGGCATTTGCCTGATTCTACAGAGTGGAATACTTTGTTTGCGTTTGTTGGTGGCCGGTTCGAACCGTATGGGAAAAAAATAAATGTAGGTGCTTTAAAATCAACAACGGATTGGAACAATGGTCAAAATGGTTCGGATGAGTATGGCTTTTCTGTGTTCCCATCAGGCGAAGCGTATTATTCCGGAACTGTCGGTTATGGGATGGATTATATTGGAAAATATAAGAATAAAGGTTCTAATGCTCATTTTTGGAGTGCTTCAGAAAATAAAGATTATAATGCGTACTATATAAAGTTTGATGGTGGTAATGATGCTTTGAATGTATCTAGTTCGAAAGCTTATGTTTATTCTGTCCGTTGCCTTAAGGACGACGAAAGACGAGAGACGTGGTTCGGCAAGCTCACCAACCAAGATGCGAGACGAAACATAGGATCCATAAAAGACCCCCGTGACGGTCATAAATACAAGACTGTGAAAATTGGCAAGCAGACTTGGATGGCCGAAAATCTAAATTACAAAACGGAGAAAAGTTCCTGCTATGATAACGTGGCCCGCAACTGCACTAAATTTGGTCGATTCTACAATTGGATTGACGCAACGAACGCGTGCCCTGCGGGGTGGCATCTGCCCGATACGACGGAATGGAATACTTTATTTACAACAGTAGGAGGGCGTGCGACGGCAAGTAAAGTTCTCAAGTCTAAATCTGGTTGGAAAACTTGTGAAAATTGGAGTTGGGAAAATGGAAATGGCACGGATGATTACGGCTTTTCTGCACTTCCTGCTGGTTTTAATGGCGATAAAAATTTTAATGATGTCAATGAATATGCCTCATTCTGGAGTTCTTCTGCGAATAACGATAATTGGCCTGGTAACACGGCATATTACATGTATATGGTTGCCAAGTATAATTATGCTGTGTATCAAGCAAGTCATGAAATAACTATGAAACGGTCTGTCCGCTGCGTGAAAGATTAGACGAAAGAACGGCTCCGTGTGCATATAGACGAGAGACCAAATATGAATAAATTTCTAATTGTATTAATTTGCATTTTTTTGTCTGTAGATTGCCTTGCGGAAGGTGGGGTGGCGAATAGTGCGAATTTTAAAACAATGGTCGATCCCCGTGATGGTCAGGAATATAAAACGGTCACTATCGGTAAGCAGACTTGGATGGCTGAAAACTTGAATTACGAAACGACCGACAGCTACTGTTATGACGATTATATGAGCAATTGCGTTAAGTATGGTCGTCTTTATGAATGGAACCGTGCTTTGACCGTGTGTCCTGCGGGTTGGCATTTGCCTTCTTTACAGGAATGGGAAACTTTGTTTGAAACTATTGGTGGTTTGGAATCGGCTGGAAACGTTTTGAAGTTTGCTAAAGGATGGGATTCTCACGGAAGTGGAATAGATGCTTATGGCTTTGGTGCTCTCCCTGCTGGAGGCAGAAGCGATAGCGGAATTTACAATTCAAAGCTTTTGTATGCAGGTTTTTGGAGTTCTACTGATGTTATTTCGTCTTTGGCGTATAGCTTGCTAATGGGCCATGATTTTAGAAAAGTTCGCTATTACGAGGGCTTAAAAAAATATGGGTATTCCGTTCGTTGCCTTAAAGGTAAGGCTAAAAAAAATCCCAAGAATGGTGAAAAAAAAGTCTATTTTAGAGGACTTTTGAAAGACTCTCGCGATGGTAAAATGTACAAGACTGTGCGAATAGGGGAACAAATCTGGATGGCTGAAAATCTCAACTATGATACTGATGAGAGCGTTTGTTATAAAAATTCTCTTGGAAGTTGCCAAAAGTACGGTCGCCTTTACACGTGGTCGGTGGCGAAGAACATTTGTCCTACTGGTTATCATTTGCCTTCGTTGGACGAATGGCGAATTTTGTTTGAAACGCTGGGTGGGCAGATGGCGGCGGGCAAACATCTCAAATCGAAAACGGGGTGGTTAGATGGCGGCGTGGGCACGGATGATTATGGTTTTTCGGCACTCCCTGCTGGAAAAAGCGGTGGCTTCGAAGGCGAACAGGCATTTTTTTGGAGCTTTGCGGATTACCGTAATGAAACTGCATATTATATGACTTTGAAAAATCATAGTGGTGTGGCCTATTTGCTTGACGATAATGAAAACAGCAAGTTTTCTGTCCGCTGCGTTATGGATAGACGAAAGAGTAAAGGCGTCATTCAAGCTCCAATGTCTAAATTAGGTTGCTTTAAAGATTCCCGTGACGGTAAAACGTACAAGACTACTAAAATCGGAAATCAGGTTTGGATGGCTGAAAATCTTGACTATAAGGTAGATGATAGCTATTGCTATAAAGACTCGCTTGAATATTGCAAAAAATATGGAAGGCTTTACACATGGGCTGCTGCAATGGATAGTGTTGGTTTGTTTAGTACAAATGCAAAGGATTGTGGTGATAAAAAAACATGTGCCCCGATATATCCTGTGCAGGGAGTGTGTCCTGTTGGTTGGCATTTGCCGACTGTAACGGAGTGGAATGAACTTATTGATTTTGCTGGTGGAAAAAATTTGGCTGCGTATAAACTTAAATCTGAAACTGTCTGGGAAATCGAAGGCTCGGATGAATTCGAATTTTCGGCGTATCCTGCTGGCTATAGGTCTGGTGATAGTTTTTTTTATGGTAATGCACATTTTTGGACTTCTACAGAAGAGAATGCATATAGTGGTAATTATGTTGTTGTAGATGAAGACGTTATGCATGGACGCACCAGTGATCTTTATGTAGCTCAGGGCTATAATAGTAAACCTGATGCTCGGTCAGTCCGCTGTGTGCGAAATCAAACAAAAGACGAAAGAAAAGGAGAAGTGAGTGATTGTGATTACCCCAAGCACACTGAAACTGTTCCCTCAGATTCTGCTTCTTCTGACTCCACAGCCTCAGTGGGCTCTGTAACGGATTCTCGTGACGGAAAAACTTACAAGACCGTGAAAATCGGTTCGCAGATCTGGATGGCGGAGAATTTGAATTACGATGCAGAGAATAGCTTTTGTTATCAGGATGCTCTTGATTCGTGCAAAGTTTACGGTCGTCTTTACACATGGGCTGCTGCTATGGATAGTGTTGGAACGTTTAGTACAAATGCAAAGGATTGTGGAAACGAAAAAAATTGTAACCCAACATTTCCTGTAAGAGGAATTTGTCCTGAAGGTTTTCATTTACCCGATACAACGGAATGGAAAACTTTGTTGAAATCTGCTGGCGGAAAATACGGGGCCGGAAAGAAGCTCAAATCTGAGACTCGCTGGGGTGTCAAAGGTACGGATGAATATGGGTTTTCGGTACTTCCTGCGCGTGGCAAATCAGATGGCGGATGGTTCCTTCAAGAACGTAGTGCCTATTTTTGGAGTTCTATAGAGTATGGTTCTTATCGTGCTTACGCTAATACTTTTTATGAATCTGAATCGTATGGCTATCATGAGTTTTCTTTGCATTATAAAAATAAAGGGTATGCTTTTTCTGTCCGCTGCGTGAGAGATTAGACGAAAGAACGGCTCTGTGTGCCTATAGACGAGAGACGAAAGATTAGGTATGAGGTTTGAGGTATGAAATTCGTCATTCTCGCGGAGGCGAGAATCTCCGAAAAGGCGAGTCCGTAGGAAACTGATAGGATCCATGCTTTTGTATATTGAATAAATGTGTTTTTATGCATAAACGAGTTGTTTTATTGAGTTTTGTCTGTTTTCTTATGCTTGTCGCACTTGTGGCGTGCGGCGGTACAAAAGTGTTGCCGCAATCCTCGGAACAGTCTTTAGCGCTGTCTCCTAGCGGTTCCAAAATGGCTAATGAAATGGGTTCCATGATCGACCCTCGCGATGGTCAAGTTTACAAGACTGTAAAAATTGGCAATCAATTTTGGATGGCAGAAAACTTGAATTACGAAACAAAAAAAAGAATCGCTTCTTTTAGAGGGGGTATGTCCGGTGATGAAGTCTTTTATTATGAAACGTTTACAAGTTCATGTTATGATGACCGTTTTAGCAATTGTACTCGATACGGTCGCCTCTATAAATGGCCTGAGGTATTGGACGCTTGCCCGACTGGTTGGCATCTGCCATCGCATGCCGAATGGGATACTTTGTTTTTGACTGTTGGCGGTAAAGATTCTGCAGGAAAAGTGCTGAAGTCGGTGGACGGTTGGTTCGATGACGGTAATGGAACGGATTCCTATGGTTTCTCGGCAATTCCGATGGGTTACAGGGGGTATGCTCATTTTGTTTATTATTATGGCGAGGGTACCAGTGAAGACTATTACATCAATGAGGGGCGTAATGCATCGTTTTGGAGTTCTACAGAACTTGATAGCAGCAGCGCGTATGGCGTTTATATGTTTTACTACAAATCCAAAGCAGAAATAGTTCCTGATTACAAGAGACTTGGATTATCAATTCGTTGCGTTATGGACTCTGTTTTGGGGTCGGATTCTTCGTCAAATGTGCTGGCCCCTGTGGGGGATGGGTCTCTTACAGACTCTGTATTCTCTGTCATTCCAGACTCGATCGGGAATCTCCTAGACTCCCGTGACGGACAAACTTACAAGACTGTGAAAATAGGTTCGCAAACTTGGTTGGCTCAGAACATGAATTACAAAACTGCAAATAGTTTTTGCTATAACGATGCTGATAGTAATTGCACTAAGTACGGGAGGCTCTATACGTGGGCGGCTTCGAAGGACGCTTGCCCGGTTGGCTGGCATTTGCCAATTTCAAATGAATGGCGAATCTTGATTTCGACTGTAGCGAAACTTAATCCCGAATTGGATGGGTATGACAACTTGAATCCTACACTTTTGATACCTTATTTATCCATTTCTTCTCTTGCGGGTAATAAACTCAAGTCTAAAACGGGCTGGCTTAATAATGGCAATGGTGCTGATGAATATGGTTTTTCTGTCTATCCAGCAGGGTTTAGGTATGGTAACGGAAAATATAGTGCTGAAGGGCGTTATGCGCTTTTTCGGAGGCTTAAGTATGGTGATTTGCGCGTTGAAGGAAATGCGGTATATAGTTTGTCTTTAAACTATAATAGCGATGGTGTTTATGAAATCGAGGATTATGATAATTTAGGCCTGTCCATTCGCTGTGTCAAGGATATTCCCAAGGGCTCTTTTACAGACCCACGTGATGGACAAACATATAAAACGGTAACGATTGATGGTCTGACGTGGATGGCCGAGAATCTGAATTTCAAGATGGATAGTAGCGCGAGCCCTTATTGCGGTGATAGCCTTGTGCATCGGTTAAAAAGTATAAATTGGGATATAATAAGGGACAGCACTTATTATAAGAATTTAGATAGCAATTGTGTAAAGCTAGGGCTGTACTACACGTGGGAGGCTGCTATGAATGCGTGCCCTGCTGGCTGGCATTTGCCCGATTCAAAGGAATGGGAAAGTTTGATTACTGCAACTGGTGGTGAAAATGCAGCTGAAATGCTCAAATCTACGACCGGTTGGGATGATTTTGATTTTCAGATAGACGGCTCGTTTGCAACACCGCGTTTGTATGATAATGGGGGTATGGATTATTATGGATTTGGGATGCGTTCTGATGATGCTCGAGGTGAAAAAGCTTCTTTTTGGAGCTCTTCGGAGTATGATGAAAATCGCTCGCTTTATCTGAAATTGCGTTCCAATTATAGGAGTGGTAGTGTGAATATGCATTTGGAAAAAAAGAGTAAAAAATTAGCTGTCCGCTGTGTAAAGGATTAATGATGAAAAAGTACAGTCGCCGCGAAATCGGGAATCTTTTTGTTTGTTTTCTTGTGCTTGTTGTACTTGTTGCATGCAGCGGTAAAAACTCATTGCCGGCTTTGTCTGAACAATCATTGCCTCTTATGTCTAGCGATTCCAATAAGGCAAAAGAGTCTGAAACTATGACGGACCATCGCGATGGTCAGGTTTACAAGACCGTAAAAATCGGTTCCCAAATTTGGATGGCGGAGAATCTCAATTACGAAACGGAGAGTAGTTATTGTTATGATGACCGCATGAGTAATTGCCTTAAATATGGTCGCCTTTATACATGGACGCCTGCGTTGAGCGCTTGCCCTGCGGGGTGGCATTTGCCTGATTCTGCGGAATGGAAAACGTTGATTGATACTTTGGGCGGCGCGACTGCATCTGCATTGCCGTTAAAGTCGCATACGGGTTGGTTTTATGATTGGTCTCATTTTGGAAATGGCACGGATTCTTCTCATTTTTCGGGATTCCCTGCAGGTATGCGAAACGGCGAAGATGATTCTGTTTTCTTAGCGATGGGAAAATCTGCGTACTTCTGGAGTTCTACGGATATTCTTCCCTCTTATGCGAATGGCGTTCGTTTGCGCGATTCTGTTAGTTTTGATGGTAGCCACAAGAAAAATGCGTACTCCATACGTTGCGTTAAGGATTTCGTTAGACGAGAGGGTAACGACGAAAGACGAGAGACGAAAGACGAGAGACGAGAGAATAACGTTGTCATTCCCGACTTGATCGGGAATCTCCTCGACCCTCGTGACGGTCAATCCTACAGGACTGTGACAATCGGCAATCAAACGTGGATGGCCCAAAATCTCAATTACGAGACAAAAAACAGTAGTTGCTTTAATGACCAAGTTGTTAATTGTGCAAAAATCGGCAGTCTCTATACGTGGGATGACGCTATGAACGTTTGCCCTGCGGGCTATCATTTGCCGGACTTGTCTGAATGGAGAACTTTGTTTGCGACGGTGGGCGGACAAACTAAGGCAGGTAAGTCTCTCAAGTCTCAAACAGGATGGTTTGCAGGTGGCAATGGTACTGATTCTTATGGCTTTGCAGCTCTCCCTGCGGGTGATAAAGATTTTATGGGAACCTACGGAATAAGCGAAAAAAACGCATACTTCTGGAGTTCTACAGAAGTCGATTCAAATAACGTATATTACGTCAATTTGCGTTCCGGCAAAGACAATGCATATATGCTTGATGATTTCAAGCATGGGAGACAAATTTCTGTTCGCTGCATTAAGGATAGACGAGAGACGAAAGACGATAGACGAGAGAATGGTGCTGTCATTCCCGACTTGATCGGGAATCTCCTCGACCCTCGTGACGGCTCCAGAATGAACGATTCCATTGTATCATTGTCATCCTGGAGCAACGCGATAGGATCCATAACAGACCCTCGTGACGGTCAATCGTACAAGACCGTCAAAATCGGCTCCCAAACGTGGATGGCCGAGAATTTGAATTTCGAAACTGCCGCTAGCTATTGTTATAAAAATCTTGACAGCAATTGTGTTAAGTACGGTCGCCTTTACACATGGGCTAGTGCGATGGAGGTTTGTCCTAGAGGCTGGCGTTTGCCGAATAAAGAGGATTGGGAAGCTTTGCTAAAAAATGTGGGAGGCGATAAATCTGCGGGCAAGGTTCTCAAGTCTCAAACCGCATGGACCGAAGATGGAAACGGTACGGACTCTTACGGATTCTCGGCGCTACCCGCTGGCGAAAGAACGTATTTTGATGTTTGTGCCGTTAAAGGGGGCTATACCGCAGATCACATGTTTAAAGCCAAAGTAAATTACGATTCCTTGGGCGTTGATGCTAACTTCTGGAGTTCTACGAAAGATGGTGATGATAATGTATATGCCATGAAATTGCATTGCAATATGGACGATGCAAGTTTAAATTCTGTTTGCGGCGAATTCTATTCATTATCAGTCCGCTGCGTGAAGGAATAGCCACCTTCCTTAAAATCTTTTTACCTAAAACTATTTTTAATTCGTTTACTAAATTTGTAATTCATTCTTTATAAAGAGGATGGAATCATGGGTAAACGAGTTGCCTTGATGTGCGTTGCTTTGGCAGCAATGCTTGTGCCGAACTGTTTGGCTAATAATACCGGGTCTATGACGGATCCGCGTGACGGTCAAGTTTATAAGACTGTAAAAATCGGCAATCAAACTTGGATGGCCGAGAATTTGAATTTCGAAACTGCGGATGGTTCATGCTTTGATGACCGTACAACCAACTGCTTGCGGTATGGACGTCTTTATCCATGGGAATCTGCTATGGAAGCGTGCCCTGCAGGATGGCATTTGCCGGATTCCACGGAATGGAATGCCTTGTTTGCTGCTGTAGGCGGAATTGAATCTGCTGGAAAATCTCTTAAATTTACGGAAGGCTGGCGGAATGGCGGCAATGGAACGGATGAATTCGGGTTCTCTGCACTTCCGGTTGGCATTCGGTATGGCTCAAAAACTCAAAGTTCTGAAAATGAATATGCTTCTTTTTGGAGTTCTACGAAAGCTTCCGGAAACGGCTCTTATGGAATGTTCCTGAGTTACTATGGCAAGGGTGCTAAATTGGGAATTGATTCCAAGGACGTTGCATTTTCGGTCCGTTGCTTAAAAGACTCTAAATTGTTTTCAAGTTCTTCGGTTACAGCGACGTCATCTTCGTCTTCGCCAGAAACGAGCGTTGAAGCCACAGCTCCTGTAGCAACAGAATCAGGAACCATGACGGATTCCCGTGACGGACGAACTTACAAGACGTTGACGGTCGGTGCTTGGACTTGGATGGCCGAAAATTTGAATTACAAAACATCCGATAGCTATTGCTTTGGTGATAAGGCTGAAAATTGCGAGAAATATGGCCGGCTCTATACATGGGATGGTATGAAGGATTCTTCCGCTTTGAATTCAGTGCAACGCTTGTGTCCTGCCGGTTATCATTTGCCCTCTCTATGGGAATGGGGACGGTTGTTTGCTGCTGTAGGTGGGGATTCTTTGGCGGGCTTGCGACTCAAAAACTCGACGGGATGGTTTAATGAGTCTAAGACGGATTCTAGTGATGTAGGCTTCTCTGTGCTTCCGTCTGGCATCCGTTATAGTGATGGAATTTATAGCCGCGAAGGATTGTATGCGCTGTTTTGGACATCTGCTTTGAATGGCGTGTTCTTTAACTATTACAGTCCTGAAGTTAAAGTGATTGATAAATCGACAAAAGTTGGTGCCTCTGTTCGTTGCGTCAAAGATATTGCGATAGGAACGCTCGTCGATCATCGTGATGGACAAACTTATAAGACGGTAAAGATTGGTTCGCAGAACTGGATGGCCGAAAATTTGAGGTTCAAATCGCCGAATAGTTTTTGCTATGACAATGCGGATAGCAACTGCACCAAATACGGGCGTCTTTATTTGTGGACGGCAGCTTTAGATAGCGTTCGCTTGTATAAAGATGATG
>JAEEGK010016870.1_pt1 | contig 15997 bp, 8 predicted proteins | sample 8958771 | NCBI WGS metagenome assembly JAEEGK01 (sample SAMN16246547, study PRJNA631951) | gut metagenome | biome: gut microbiome; feature: rumen; material: SC-attached | host: Bos | place: Iran: Karaj | collected 2018-10
CGTTACGGGTTTCGGTTCTTATTTTATCATACAAAGATAGAAAAAAGTCGGGAATGAGGACCACTTTCCCTTTTTTCCCTATCTTTGTCCCCATAACGATTGAAGTATGAGCCTCTACATTCCGGAAGGATACACCAACCTGCTCGGCAGCACCGAAGCGACCGAGAAAGCCATCAAGACGGTCAAGGACATGTTCCAGAACAACCTGTCGGCCCAGCTCGCGCTGCTGCGTGTGACGGCACCGATGGTCGTACTGACCGGCACGGGCATCAACGACGACCTCAACGGCGTCGAGCGCCCGGTCCGTTTCCCCATCAAGGATATGGGCGAGCGGCAGGCGGAGGTCGTGCATTCCCTGGCAAAATGGAAGCGGCTGAAGCTCGGCGAGATGGGCGTGGCCCCGGGGCGGGGCATCTATACGGATATGAACGCCTTGCGGCCCGATGAGGAGCTGGACAACCTGCATTCGATCTATGTGGACCAGTGGGACTGGGAGGCCGTCATCCGCCGCGGGGACCGCAACCTGGATTTCCTGAAGAAGACGGTCCGGCGCATCTACGAGGCCATCAAGGTCACGGAGAACAAGCTTTACGTCGAGTTCCCGCAGATCGAGCCGGCGCTGCCGGATGACATTTTCTTCATCCACTCCGAGGAACTGCTGCGCCTGTATCCGGGCCTGACGCCCAAGGAGCGGGAAGATGCCATCGTGCGGAAGTACAAGGCGGTTTTCGTCATCGGCATCGGCGGCAAGCTGTCGGACGGCAGCGTCCACGACGGCCGCGCCGCGGACTACGACGACTGGAGCACCCCCAACAGCGACGGCTTCGAAGGCCTGAACGGCGATATTCTTCTTTGGAATCCGGTGCTCGGACACGCCTTCGAGGTGTCCAGCATGGGCATCCGTGTCGATGAGACCGCCCTGGAGCGCCAGCTTAAGCTGCAGGGCATGGAGTGGAAGAAGGACCTGTATTTCCACAAGCGCCTGCTCGCCGGCGAGCTCCCGTACACGATCGGCGGCGGCGTCGGCCAGTCCCGCCTGTGCATGTATTTATTGCGCAAAGCCCACATCGGCGAAATCCAAAGCAGCCTCTGGCCGGAAGAAATGCGCGCCGCCTGCGCCGCGGCGGGGATCGAACTGGTATAAAGGTCATTCCGGAGCCGGGGCGCCCTGGACTTCAAAGAGCAGAAAAGAACCCTGTCGGGGAATGCTCTTTGAAGTCCAGGGCGCCCCGGCTTTGCGACTGCCCATACCGGGCCTGAGCAGCCGCCGGCGATGACGCCGACGGGTGTCTTGCGTTAAGATTCCGGCACGCATATGCAATGCCGGGAGCGGTCAAGGAAAAAACGAAAGCATAATACCCGATGAAACAATAATACAAGTTTTCGGGACGATTGTGCACAGTTCCTTGTCTTGCTTCCTGTACTTTTGTATCGTAAAAAACTGATAACCTCAATCCATTATATCAACAACCATGAAAATGAGAAAAGCGTTGTCGTTCGGACTTCTCCTTGCAGCACTTTCCGGCTGTACGCCAAAGCCCGCGGCCTGGGTGCCCGTTGGAGAAAACATCCGCACATCCTGGGCCGAGACCCTCGATCCCACCTCTGTCCACCCGGAGTATCCGAGGCCGCAGATGATCCGCCAGGAGTGGCAGTCCTTGAACGGACTGTGGGACTATGCCGTCACCCCTGCCGGCGCAGACCATTTTGCTGCTGCCGATGGACAGATCCTGGTCCCCTTCTGTCTGGAATCTTCCCTCTCCGGAGTAGGGAGGAAACTCGGGCCAGACGAGGCACTCTGGTACAGAAAGAGCATCTCGATCCCCCGTACATGGAAAAAGAAGAACGTCATCCTGCACTTTGACGCCGTAGATTGGTCAGCTGAAGTATTTGTCAATGGGCAGCGGGTCGGAAGCCACACAGGCGGCTACACGGCTTTCGCCTTCGACATTACTCCGTATTTGAAAAATGGAAAACAAGATGTTACCGTCAAAGTGCTGGATGCTACGGACAATGATTTCCAGCCCCGCGGAAAACAAGTTTCTCATCCGGAAGGCATCTGGTACACGGCCGTCAGCGGCATCTGGCAGAGCGTCTGGATGGAGCCTGTCCAATCCGGACACATCGAAAGCTACGACTGTCTGTCGGATATCGACAACGGGACGCTGACCTTGACGGTCGGCACGCAGGGCACGGCCGACGGCGATTGCATTGAAGCCACCCTCGTCGGCGACGGGAAAGAGATGCGGGCCACGCTCCGTCCGGGAGAAGCTGCCGTCATACCCGTCGAGAATCCCAGGCTTTGGTCACCGGAGGATCCTTTCCTCTATGATATACGGATGATATTGACCCGCGAAGGAAAAGTCCTGGACGAAGTGAAAGGTTACACCGCCTTCCGTAAGATTTCCGTCAAGGAAGATGCTGACGGACACAAGCGGATGGCGCTCAACAACCGCATCCTTTTCCAGTATGGTCCATTGGACCAGGGCTGGTGGCCGGACGGCCTTTATACCGCCCCGTCCGACGAGGCGATGCGCTACGATCTCGAGATCACCAAGGAGTTCGGATTCAACATGATCCGCAAGCACATCAAAGTCGAGCCGGCGACCTGGTACCGCGCCTGTGACGAAATGGGCATCCTGGTCTGGCAAGACATGCCTTGCTTTGCCGACAACCGAAAGAACCACTGGGCGAACGGTCCGGGCGAATTCGACAAAGGGAGCGACTGGCCTGCACCCGCCGAGACCAAAGCCAATTATTATAAAGAGTGGACGGAGATCATGGCCCAGCTCAAGAACTATCCATGCATCGTCACCTGGGTTCCTTTTAATGAAGCCTGGGGTCAGTTTGAGACCAAGATCATGGCCGAGTTTACCAAACGTCAGGACCCCACCCGCCTGGTCAATTATGCTTCCGGCGGTAACTGGGAGCGTGATTGCCCGGGCGACATCCTGGACTGCCATCACTATCCGCACCCGAAACTGAACGTAACAGAAGAAAGCAAGGTCAACGTCCTCGGTGAATATGGCGGCATTGGAATGCCGGTGGAAGGCCACATTTGGGAAATCGACCGGAAATGGGGCTATATCAAGATGGAAGACAGCCAGGCCGTTACCGACAAGTACGTCGCCTATGCCGAAATGCTCGAGAAAATCGTCCGGGAAGAAGGCTGCGCCGCTGCCGTCTATACGCAGACGACCGATGTGGAAGGCGAAATCAACGGATTGCTTACCTATGACCGAAAGGTGGTCAAACTGGATGCGGCCCGCGTGAGCGAGGCCAACCGGAAGGTGATCGACCTGACCCGCGAATAAACACAGAATCACACATAATCATAACCTTATTTCCCATGGAAAAAACAAAACATTTCCTTATCCGGACCGGAATGACGGTCCTGTGCCTCCTGATGTTCGCCATCGGGCTGAAAGCGCAGAACCGGACGGTCACCGGAAAGGTCGTCGACCAGGTCGGTAATCCGCTGGTCGGCGTCAACGTCATTGAAAAAGGGACGATGAACGGCACCATGACCGATTTGGACGGACTGTTTACCATCACGGTCGCCCCGTCTTCCCTCCTTCAGTTCTCCTGTATCAGCTACATCAGCGAGGAATTGCTCCCCGGTGAGGGCCCCGTCAACGTGACCCTGCGGGACGACACCACCCAGCTGGACGATGTCGTCGTGATCGGTTATGGTACCGCACGACGGAAAGACTTGACAGGATCCGTCATCCAGATCCGTCCGGACAACATGGTTGCCGACAATCCCAAGACCGTCCAGGACGTCCTGCGCAATGCTGCGGGCCTGAATGTCGGTTATGACGCATCCGCCAAGGGTGGCGGCTCTCTCAGTGTCCGCGGACAGCGTTCCGTCTATACGGATGGCGGGCACAACGATCCCCTGCTCATCCTGGACGGAATGATGTTCTACGGTGAACTCTCCGAGATCAATCCAGACGACATCGAACAGATCGACGTTTTGAAGGACGCCTCCTCGGCGGCCATCTTCGGTGCCAAGGCAGCTAACGGCGTCATCCTGATCACCACCAAGAAAGGTAAGGTCGGCAAGCCCGTCATCAACCTCAGCGCCACGGTCGGAGCCATGACCCTGGCAGACTTCTGGCACCGCTGGGACACTCAAGACGAGTACCTCACCCACTACAAGGATTGGAAAGAAGTCTACACCAACGGATACAACGCTGAGACAGGCCAGTGGGAAGCCTACCAGACCGGCCCCATCGCTTCCCAACCGGGTTATTATTCCAATCCCGAGCAGCTCCCTTCCGGCGTTTCGCTGGACCAGTGGAGAGGCTACACCACCAACGAATCCGGTGAGCCCGACCTGAGCATCTGGGCCCGCCGTCTGGGCTTCAATCCGGGCAGCAACACGCTGGCGAACCTCCTGGCCGGAAAGATCACGAACTGGGAGGACATCAGCCTGAGGACCGGTCTCACACAAGACTACAACGCCAGTGTGAGCGGAGCTTCCGAGAACATGAATTACTACCTCTCCTTCGGTTACATGAATAACCACGGAGTCCGCAAGTTCGATGACTACCAGACCTACCGGGCCAACATGAAGCTGCACACGAACGTCACGAAATGGCTGGAGCTGGGCGCAAATGTCAATTTCCAGCAGCGCACGGACGGTGAGATCGGATTCAACGACGACGACCAGATGCGCCAGAGCATCTTCGCGGACTATAAGGATGAGAACGGCAACTTCGTCCAGTATCCGCTCGACGGCAGCTACAGCCAGCGTGGATACAACTATGATTTTGAGCGTCAGTATCTGGATCTCGAGAAAGGCTATACTGTATTCAACACGATTTTCGACGCCAAGGTCAAGTTGCCTTTCAACATCACCTATACCTTCAACATCTCTCCCCGCTACCAGTTCTTCTACGACCGCTATTTCATGTCGGCCGACCGTCCCGGATCGGTTGCGACGGACAGGGGTGTCAATCGTGAGCAGGCCAAGCGTTTTGACTGGTCGCTCAACAACACGCTCGCCTGGGACTATTTCTTTGCCAGCAAGCATCATGTCACCCTCACCCTCGGACAGGAAGCAGAAGACCGTCGTTACTGGTCCGACCGGATCGAGGCCCGCAACATCCTGCCTTCGGACGCCCTCGGGTTCCATAACACCCAGAACGGTTCCAAGGATGCCAGTACATTTAAGACCAACGACACGCACCAGTCCGCCGATGCCCTGTTCGCCCGTGCATTCTATTCCTACGATGACCGGTACATGATCACGGGCACCATCCGCCGGGACGGTTACTCCGCCTTCGGTTATTCAAACCCTTATGCCATCTTCCCGTCCTTCGGTGTAGCTTGGACCTTTACCAACGAGTCTTTCTGGAACTGGGACACCATGGATTACGGTAAGATCCGTTTCTCCTATGGTAAAAACGGCAACCGCTCCCTTGCCAATCCGTATGTGGCCCTCGCCAACCTCTATCCGGGCGGCGGCAAGACCAATGGATACATCCAGAGCAACGGCAGCATGGAGGAGGTCAAATACCTGATGATCGAGCGCCTGGCCAACCCGGGCCTCCAGTGGGAAAAGACGACATCCATGAACCTGGGGCTCGACTTCAGTTTCTTCCAGGGACGCATCAATGGTTCCATTGAAGGCTACCTGATGCAGACCCATGACATGATCATGAACAAGAAAATCCCCTCCATCACCGGATTCGACTCTATCACGACCAACCTCGGACAGGTGGACAACAACGGTTTCGAGATCACGCTCAATACGGTAAATGTCCGCAATCCGAACTTCACCTGGGAAAGCTCCTTCTCGTTCTCTTACAATAAGAATATGATCAAGCATCTCTATTACGAGTATGAGGACATCCTGGACGAGAACGGAAATGTGACCGGACAGAAGGAAACGGACGACACCACCAACGGTTGGTTCATCGGACAGCCGATCGGTGTCATCTGGAATTACGAGGTGACCGGCATCTGGCAGAAGGATGAATGGGAAGAAGCCGCCAAGTTCGGCCAGGTTCCCGGCGATCCCAAGGTGGCCAACCATTACACGGCTGACGACGTAGTCAACGCCGACGGCACTGTCACCCCGCAGTTCAACAACAACGATAAGGTGTTCCAGGGCACCGGGGCCGCTCCGGTCCGCTGGAGCCTGCGCAATGATTTCACCCTCTTCAAAGACCTGACTCTTACGGTGAATATGTACTCAAAAATGGGGCAGAAGAAGACCACGACCCGCTATCTCAACATCGATGATGATGGCGGACACATGGCTTACCAGCTCGCGACCCTGCGCAAGAAGACTTACTGGACGGTGGATCATCCGACCGACTGGCAGGGCAGGATCGATGCCATGGGCCCGACCGGTGCCCAGCGTCCGGCAGCCCTCATCGACGGCAGCTTCATCCGCATCAGCAACATCTCGTTGGCATACACGCTTCCTTCCAAGTTCGTCAAGGCGCTGGACATGAGCAGGATCAAGGTCTTCGCTACCGTCGGCAATCCTTGCATGATCAAGTTCGACAAACATTGGCAGTATGGTGATATCGAGGCGGAAGGCCTCTCTGTCCGGACCTACCAGATGGGTGTCAACCTTACGTTCTAACCCTAAAAATGCATCGATATGAAAACAATGATCAAGCATATCCCCTTCATCCCCTGCCTTTGCGCCGTCGTACTGATGTCCGGCCTCTCCGCATGCAGCCGGGAATTTTTGGACGCGGATCCGCTCTCCATTTATGAGCCGACCACTACCTTCAGCACCGAATCCGGGTTGAAAGCCGCCATGGCTATCTGCGACCGTACGTTGAAACTCAATTATGCGCACGATTACAACGAAATGCTGTCTCTGGCGACAGAATACATGTTCAGCGAACTGGGCGCAGCCGCCGCGACTGACAAATCCCAGTTGCTGGTCGATGTCGCCCATGACCTGACTCCAACCAGCGACCAGGCTACGGAAGACAACCTCAGTCGTGGAAACAGCATCTGGTATTTCTGGAGACAGGGTTGGCAAGGCATCATGTATTCCAACACCATCATCCAGTATGCGCCACGGGTAGAGGGACTGGATGAGAATATCAAAAACGCCTATCTCGGCCGTGCGTATTTCCACCGCGCCTGGCGTTACTACAACATCTACATGCAATTCGGCGACGTCCCCCTCCTGACCAAGGTGACCGATGTCCCCAAGCAGAGCTACTACTCCTGCAAACGCGACGCCGCGTTCCAGATGTTCATCCAGGATCTGGAGTTTGCCGTGAAATGGGTCCCCGAACAGTCCGAGATGGATGAGGTCGGTATGATCAATAAAGGCGCCTGCAAAGTCTTGCTTATCAAATATTATCTGGCCGTCGGTGAATATCAGAAAGCGAAAGATCTATGCGACGACCTGATCAACGGTGGACGCTATGCTCTGATCACGGGCAATAGCTTCGGAACCTTCTATCCGGGCGGCGAACCTCAAACCTGGCCTATCACCCGCAACGTCATCTGGGACATGCACCGGGCGGAGAACAAACTCATCGCAGCCAACACGGAGGTGATCCAGGGTATCGTGAACCGCGGTTCCGACAAGGAGTCCTTCGTCAAGATGCTGACGATGCGTATCCTCTATCCGTTCTATTTCAACGGACAGGTCCAGGACGTAGACGGCGTACAGGCGCTCCAGAACTACAAGCGGAACAACTCCAACTATGACCCCAAGTACGATTACATGCGCGCCCTCGGACGCGGCGTCGCGACCTGGCGGACCACATGGTGGTATACGCACCGGCTTTGGGAAGTCAACGGAGTACTGGACGAGGGAGACCTGCGTCATTCCTCAAAGGTCGGCAACTGGGTTCGGATGGAAGACCTCAAGGTCAACAACCGTAATTCCAAGCACTATGGCGAGAACCTCCGCCTGTACAACGACGAAGGTAAGCTGCTCTGCACCGATACCATCCGCCGCTGGTTTGATGTCCCCCACTACAAACTGTGGCTGGACGACCCGGTGGCTGAAGCCAACATCTCCGGTTCCGACGGACATCGTGGCGCCCAGACGGGCGGCAATTCCGACTGGTATCTCTACCGCCTGGCGGAAGTATACCTCCTCCGCGCCGAAGCAAAGTACTATATGAATCCCGCTGATCCCACCATCGCCGAGGACATCAATATCATCCGTCGCCGGGCGGGCTGCCAGCAGCTCTACTCCGGTCCCTGCACCATCGGTGACATCGTCAACGAGCGTGCCCGTGAACTGTACTTCGAGGAATTCCGCAATGTCGAGCTGACCCGCATCTCGCTCTGCCTTGCCCGCAGCGGTAAACCGGACGAATGGGGCAACGTCTACAAGCTGGACACCTTTGACAAGCAGTCCGGTACAGATGCTGAAGGCGGAAGCTACTGGTATCAGCGTATCAACCATTACGGCCAATATAACAAGGGCGTCATCAACGTAAATGCCTCCTTGTCCCGTATCAACTACACGATGGACAAGAAGAACATCTACTGGCCGATCCCCGAGAAGGCCATCACCTCCAACACGAAGGGCCAACTGCATCAGAACTATGGTTACGCAGGATATGACCCCAACGTCAAGGAGTGGGAAACCTGGGAAGAAGCCGTTGCCGACCAGGATGTCGAATAAAGACTGACTACAAATTACGGTTATGAAAAGAATTATCTGCGTATTCGCGTCTGTCTGCCTGCTGTGTACGAACCTGTCGGCTCAGAAAGGCCTCAGTTTCGAAGGGAAGTATGATCCCACCGTCGTTGGAGAAAAACTTGCCGGACACTTCTATGAAACACTCCGCGAGCCGGGAAGCATCCGTAGCGTAGTCGGATATCCGACGGTCTGTGCATGGCTGGGCTCCCTCCGTTTCGCACAAGTTTCCGGGAACGAAGCCTTGGCCCACCGTCTGCAGGACCGTTTCAATATCCTGCTGGCTAAGGAATTCGAATTCCTTCCTCACCAGCATCATGTGGACCACAACATGTTCGGTTCACTTCCTTTCGAGCTCTATCTTCAGACCCGCCAGATCCCTTACCTCGAGTGTGGTCTGCGCTATGCGGACACCCAATGGACGCTTCCCTATTACGCCAACGCCGGAGAGAAGGCCTGGGCTGAGAAGGGTTATTCCTGGCAGACACGGCTCTGGATTGATGACATGTATATGATCACCATCGTCCAGACCCAGGCTTACCGGGCCACCGGCGACACAGAGTATCGAAACCGCGCCGCCAGGGAGATGGTCCTCTATCTGGACACTTTACAACTGGAGAACGGGCTGTTCTATCACGCTCCTGACGTACCTTATTTTTGGTCGCGCGGCAACGGATGGATGGCAGCCGGAATGGCCGAGCTGCTCAGCGTCCTTCCTACGGACGACCCGTGCTACGAACGGATCTTGGAAGGCTACCGGCTGATGATGAAGACCTTGAAAGGATATCAGCGCAAAAGCGGGCTCTGGAACCAGCTGATTGACAAAGAAGACTTTTGGAACGAGACTTCCGGGAGCGCGATGTTCACCTACGCCATGATCGCCGGAATCAAGGCAGGATGGCTGGACGCCGACACTTACACCCCCGTCGTGCGCAAAGCCTGGACGGCCCTCGTAGACCATATCAACGGAAACGGCGAAATCGACTCTGTCTGCGAAGGGACCAACAAAAAGAACGACCTGCAGTACTACTACGACCGCAAGCGGAACACGGGCGACAACCACGGTCAGGCCCCCGTTCTATGGTGCACCGCCGCCCTGTTGAAGTAGTCCCGCCTAGGATTCTGCCGCCGAGGCGGAATAATCAGTCGGCGTGACACCGAACTGTTTCAGGAAGCACTTCGAGAAATAGGAGGGCGAGCTGAAGCCCGTCATATAACATACCTCGCTGACGCGGAGTCGGCCGGTTTTCAACAAGGCCGCTGCGTGCTTGAGCCGCTCCAGTCGGAGCAGATCATTCGGCGTCATATCAAGGACGCCCTGGATCTTGCGATAGAACTGGGTGCGGCTCATGTGCAGTTCGCTGGCCATGTCGTCCATGCGGAACTCCGTATTGCTATAATTCTGTGCGATGATACGGTAGATATCCTCAATGAAGGTCTTATCCGTATCCGTCACAGCTATCGAGGAAACCGGGATGACAGGCGAACGGGAGAGCGCTTTCCGGACGTTGTCCCGATTGACCAGGAGGCTGGATATACTCGCACGCAGATAGTCCATGGAGAAAGGTTTCTCCACATAAGCGTCCGCCCCTAATTCCATGCCTTGGATCTTAGATCCGTCGTCTGTCTTGGCTGTCATGAGGATGACGGGGATATGACTGAAGCGGATATCCGACTTGATCGTCCTGCACAATTCAAAGCCGTCCATGAGCGGCATCATCACATCACTGACAACCAGGTCCACATCCTGCTGAGAAAGGACCTCCAGGGCGGCAGCCCCATTCCCAGCCTCCAGCACGCGGAATTGTCGTGACAGAATCTTGCGGATGAAACCACGCATATCTTCGTGATCCTCCACCACCAGCACGGTCCTAAAGCCGGTAGCCTGCCCGTCGGCAGGAAGGCTATCTTCGGAAGAAGGGCTCACGCTCGCCTGGTGGAGCGGAAGACGGAGAATGAACACATTGCAGTCTGTCTGAGGCCCCATACGGAGAGACCCTCCATGCGCCTGAGAAAGCGAGCGTGCATAGACAAGCCCGATACCGGTCCCTTGTACAGCCTTATCTCCGCCGGTACTGTAACGGACAAAGGGTTTGAAGATGTCATCCCGGCTCTCCGGAGGTACTACATCGCCGTCATTCCGGGTTTCCAGGACCAGGGTATCTTCTTCCTCACGGAGGGTCAGTTCCAAGGAGCGATCCGCATATTTCACCGCATTGCTGAAAAGATTGGAGACGATATGGACGAAGGCTTCCGGGGAGACGTCCGCATATAAGTCAGTTTCCGGTAGGTGACGGATGAAAGAGAGACCTCTCTCTTCGACCTGATACATCTGCTCTGCCATCACTTCCCGTACCATCGCGGAAACGTTGCAGGAGCGGAACTCCAACTGTGCTCCAACGCTTTCCATCTTGCGGAAATCCAGCAACTGGTTGGTCAGGGAGAACAGTCTGTCTGAATTCTTCTTCATCATATCCAGGTCCTCACGTATATCCTCGTCGAAGCCACCTTCCTGAATGATATGGTCCAACGGTCCCCGGATCATCGTCACCGGGGTACGGATCTCATGGGCTATGTGGGTAAAAAACTGGATTTTGCTCTCGTACAGATCTTTCTCCGTCTTTCTCTCCAGTTCCTTGATCCTTTCCCTGAGATTCATTTCATTCCGAAGATGAACAGCATGGAACACAAGGTAAAAGAACAATGAAAGCAACAGGGCATACAACACTTTGGCAAGCACCGAGCCGTACCAGGGCTGCCGTATCCGGATGGAGAGAGAGGCCAGTTCATCTTCGGCACGCCCCTGGTCCGACACACTGACGACAAAGCGATATCTTCCGGGGGGCAGATGCGGGTAGCGGATGAGCCGGGTTCCCTCCGCAAAAAGCCACTCATCCTCTAGTCCCACCATCCGGTACAAGACCGGTGCCGAATGGGAATGAGATAGCGGTGTCGACAGTTTCAGCGCGATGGAGTTCTGGTTGAAACGCAGGTTCAGCCGATCCGTATAAGAGATACTTTTCCCTAAAGGAGAACCGGGTAAGGAAGGCCGGACGGCTTTGCCGTTAATCTGGAGTTCAGTCAGGACGGCGTTAGGAGTAGCCGCCTCGTGCCGGAGCAAGGAAGGATTGAAACGGACGAAACCCTTGATTCCTCCGAAATAGAGTGTCCCATCATCATCCTTGAAACTCGACCTGTAGTTGTACTGATCGCAAAGAAAACCGTCTTCGACCGTCCAGACCCGCATTTCTTCCGAGTCTGGCTGAAAAGACACCAGGCCCTGGTCGGTCGAGAGCCAGAGCGTGCCGTCTTCCGCTTCCTCCATCTGGTAGACGACATCGTTCGGCAGTCCGTTGGACATGTCAAAGACCTTGAAGGTAGCGGTCTCGGGAAGGTAGCGGGCAAAGCCCCCACCCTGCGTCGTAATCCAGATCCTCCCGGAAGAATCTTCGAAGCATCCGGTCGGACGGTTGTGTGGTAAACTGGTAGCGTCACCGACGACGTGGAGGAAATGCCTCCACTTTCCGTCCGAGGCCATCCGCAGAAAAACGCCCTCATCATAAGTGACCGCCCACAGGTTTCCCTCCCGGTCAAACTTCACGGCATAGATGAAGTGATCCAGGGACTCCGGGACCGGATCGAAACGGCCCGTCGCATCATTAAAACGCTGAATGCCGGAATAAGTCCCGACATAGATCTCACCCAACGGGGAAAGAGCGATCGTGAAGATGCTGTTATCTTCCAGACTCTCGCAATTGACGCCCCTGATGAAGCTACGCTTGATCCGTTTCGAGTCCAGGTCAACGACATAGAGGCCCTTTGAATAGGTCCCTACCCACAATTCGTTGCCCCGTACGCACAGGCCATGCACATTGGAGAAATCCCGGCTCGGCTCGAAGAACTGGAAGCGATCCGTGACCGGGTCGAACAAGTTCAACCCACCATCTTCCGTCCCCACCCATATCCGGCCGTCGGGTCCCTTGCAAAACTCCCGGATATGATTGCCATGCAAGCCCCCGGGGGAAACGGTCGGATAATATTTGCGGACCGGGGAATGCGGTTCCCGGCAATAATCAGCTCCGCCGAACCAACTCCCAGCCCAGACGCCGCCGTCACGATCCTCGAAAAGGGAATAAATCGCGTTGTCCGATAGTCCGAAAGGGTCGAACCAGGAACAACGAAGATTGGATAGGCTTCCCTGGATCGGGTCATATACATACAAGCCGGATTCGGTCCCTGCAAGCAGTTTGCCATCTGATCGCAGAAGCAGGCAGCGGGCCTGAATAGGCTTACCTTCTCCATCTGTACGGAAAAGGTTACGGACGGAAAAAGTGGAAATATCCAATTCCCAGACGCCGCCGAAAGAAGCCACGTACAGGCGATTCCCTGTTCCTGGAATCATATCGTTCACATAATCTCCTTTGAAAACTACCCGGCCGCTCCCGGAATCCCGGAACGGAACGATGGACTTCATGTCCGGTGAGACCATGAACAGGCCCTCTCCGAAATCCCCGAGCCATATCCGCCCACCCTCATCGATTAACAGTTTTTGGACCGAATAGGAATCTTCCAGACCCAGTTCCCCATACGGATACCAATCCAGCCGGTCCGTCCCGGGGTCATAGCAGAAAAACGCATCCGTGTATTCAGATACCCAGATACGGCCCTTCGCGTCCGTCTGGATAGAAGATATCCCCCGAGTCAGATGCAGTGCCTCGCGGCTTGCTCTCAGAAACGGCTCGAAACGTTCCTCGTCCGGATGATAGACATACAGACCGACATCCGTCCCCACCCATATCCGATCCCGCTCATCCACGCACAGGGCTGAGACGAAATTGCAGCCCAAGGACCGGGAATCTCCAGGGAGGTGGCGATAAACCTTCACCTCTTTCCCATCAAAGCGGTTCAATCCATCCTTCGTCCCGATCCAGATGAACCCTCTGCTATCCTGGGCGATGGCCGTCACACTGTTCTGAGAAAGGCCCTCACTTACACTCAGGTGGTCGAAATACATCCTGTCCCCGCCCGGAGCAGCAGGAAGAGATATACAAAAAAACAGGCAAAAGCAAATCTGCAGAAGCCTTTTCATAATCCGTTGTTTAAAGTGAATAGTGTATCAGCGAAATCCAAAGCAGCCTACGGCCGGAGAATAAGCGCGCTGACAGGCGCTACTTCTCGAAGTCGCGGATGCGTTGCTCTTCGGAAAGGGGGCAGATCAGGAGGCGGCCGCCTTTTTCGGCTACGATATAGCCGTCAAGCCCCGCGATGACAGCACCTTTCAAATCAGAGACATGCACCACCGTCCCCTTGCAGTCATACAGGTGCACGCCTTCTCCCACGACCGCATTACTCCCCTCGTCCTTGCCCAGATTGGCATGGAGCGAGCCCCATGTGCCGAGGTCGGACCAGCCGAATTCGGCCGGAATCGTGTAGATGTGTTCCGCCTTCTCCATCACCGCATAATCGATGCTGATCTTCTCACAGGAAGGGAACAGAGTCCGTACGACCGTCTCCTCGGAGGCGGTATAGAAACTCGGCGCGATCCGGTCCATCACGCCCGCGATCTGCGGCGCATGCTCGCGCAGGGCGGCAGTGATCGTAGCGATATTCCACACGAAGATACCCGCGTTCCAGAAATAATTGCCCGCCGACAGGTAGGCCTGCGCTACTTCCAGGGACGGCTTCTCCTTGAAGGCGGCGACCTCCAGCAACTCCGGGGGATGCCCGATGCAGGCATCGTCCAGCTCGGAGACCGTATCCTGCCGCGCGCAGATGTAGCCATAGCCGGTCTCGGGACGCGTGGGCGTGATGCCGATGGTGACGATGGCATCATTCTCCGCCGTGAAGGACAGCGCTTCCGAAAGGACGCGGCGGTACTCCGGGACATCCAGCACCAGGGCGTCCGCCGGCGTCACGACGACATTCGCCTCCGGATGCCGGACCTTGATCTTCCAGCACGCGTATGCGATGCAGGGTGCGGTGTTGCGGGCGCAGGGCTCGGGCAGGATGTTCTCCGCGGGAATCTCGGGGAGCTGCTCCCGCACGATGTCCACATAGGCGGCAGATGTCACGACCCAGATGTTTTCGGGCGGGCACAGGGGGCGGAAACGGTCGGCCGTAAGCTGGATCAGCGTACGGCCGCAGCCCAGCACGTCGATGAACTGCTTGGGCAGCTCGGGCGTCGACATGGGCCAGAAGCGGGAGCCGATGCCTCCCGCCATGATCACGACGTGGTTCTCCATCATTCCTCGTCAAACATGCCTTTGTAGCCGGGAATGGTCACGCCGAGGCCCCGGTGGAGTTTCTTGGGATCCTGGACCAGGCTGAGCACCTCGCCCTTGGGCGTGATGGCCGCATACCAGTCCTTGGCCTCCAGCTTGCCATCCTTGAGCGTACCTACGGCGGAGAACTTGTAGTCGCGGTAAGCAATCTCGTTCAGCTTCGCACCCAGGGTGTTGCGGATTGAATCCAACTGGGTCAGATGCAGCTGGTCGCGCTCGATGGCGGCTTTTTTCTGGGAAGCCTTGCCGGCCACGCCGCCCGCGGTATACATGTCATAGAATTTCTGGTCCTGCTCGAGCTTGGTCTTGAAGAGGCTGATCCGCATCTCGACCTCCTCGCCGACGGTCTTCTGGCCGATCTGCTCGAAAGTGTTGAAAGTCAAGCCCTTCACCTCGCCCATCGTCTCGGCGATCTTGGCGGCGACCGCCGCCTTCTCGTCACCGTACTGGCCGGCGCAGGAAGAAAAAACCAGTGCCGTGGCAGTCATCAGGACCGCAAAAAAGAGAAATCTATTCTTCATCTCGTGTGTGTTTTCAATCGCTACTGCGAATATAGGAAAAAAGCCAATAATTTGTATCTTAGTAGGGTCTTTACGACCCGACACGAATATGCAAAAATTAGTCCTTTCAATGGTCGTAGACCGGGAGCAAACAAAAAAGCAGCGCCGTGCGCGACCGGAGCGAAGCGACGAAGGGGGTTTGGGGGATTGGTCCCCCAATGGTTGTCAAACCAGGGAGCAAACAAAAAAGCACCGCCGCGCGCGACCGGAGCGAAGCGACGAAGGGGGTTTGGGGGATTGGTCCCCCAATGGTCGTAGACCGGGAGCAAACAAAAAAGCAGCGCCGTGCGCTGCTTTTTTGGTGCTCCCTTAGGGGCTCGAACCCTAGACACCCTGATTAAGAGTCAGGTGCTCTACCAACTGAGCTAAGGAAGCAATATTTCAAATCCGTGACCCGTTCGGGGCTCGAACCCGAGACCCCCACATTAAAAGTGTGATGCTCTACCAACTGAGCTAACGAGTCTTCCAACCTCATCACAAGCCCGGGGGCTCTCAGATTTGGGATTGCAAAGGTA
>JAEEGK010016871.1_pt1 | contig 15996 bp, 14 predicted proteins | sample 8958771 | NCBI WGS metagenome assembly JAEEGK01 (sample SAMN16246547, study PRJNA631951) | gut metagenome | biome: gut microbiome; feature: rumen; material: SC-attached | host: Bos | place: Iran: Karaj | collected 2018-10
GTGATCTTGTATTTCATTTCCCGGTTTCCTCCTCAGTTACGTCGCGGATGGACAGGAAGCGCAGCTCCCCCAGGGGGATGCCGCTACAGTCGGCCACGATGGCCATGAGCATGGCCGCCGTTTTGTCCGGCACGTCAAAGCGCTTCACGGTGCCGGCGCTGTAATCCGCCAGCCTGCCGCTGTGGGGGCGCAGCTGCGCCTCGATGATCTTTCCGGCCATGGACTGCCCTCCTCACATCGCTTCGATGCGGTAGGACGCCCGGTTCTCCTCCCGCTCGGTGCGGGCGGCGAAGAACTTTTCCGCCACCTGGGGGAAGGAGATGTAGCTGAGAACGTCCTCGTCGCAGCGGGCGGTCTTGCCCAGCTGCGCTTTCGTCTTTTCAAAGAGAGGCTCCAGGGTATCGGCGTAGCGGCCCTCCATGGGCTTCTCGTCCCCCAGCACCCGCTTCATGAGAGCGGGATCGATCTCGCCGGGCGCCCGGCCGTATTCGCCCCGAATATACGCCTGCACTTCCTTGCCGATATTCTTGTATTTGCCCATGAGCACGTTGGAAACGGCCTGCACGCCCACCATCTGGGACATGGGGGTCACCAGCGGGGGATAGCCCAGGTCCGCCCGGACCACGGGGGTCTCGGCCAGCACCTCGTCCAGCCGGTTCAGAGCCCCGGCCTGCTCCAGCTGGCTCACCAGGTTGGAGAGCATGCCGCCGGGCACCTTGTAATTCAGAGCGTCCGTGTCCGTGCGCATGGACACGGGCTTCAGCAGCCCGGACTTCAGGCACTCGCCCTGATAGGTCTTGAAATGGTCGTTGCAGGTCTTCAGCACCGCGTCGTCCAGGGGCACCTCGTAGCCCAGCTGCTTCAGCGCGTAGCTCAGGGTCTCCGTGGCGGCCTGGCTGGTGCCGCCGGAGAAGCTCGACAGGGCCGTGTCGATCACGTCGGCGCCGGCCTCCACGCCCTTCAGCAGGGTCATGAACGCAAGGCCCGTGGTGCAGTGCGTGTGGATGACCACGGGGATATCCAGGCTGTCCTTGATGGCGGAGACCAGCTCGTAGCACTCCTGGGGGGACATGACGCCCGCCATGTCCTTGATGCAGATGGTCTCGAAGCCCATCTCCTTCATTTCCCGGCAGATCTCCACGTATTTCTTCAGGGTGTGGACGGGGCTGGTGGTGTAGCTGATGGCGCCGGAGGCGATGGCCCCCCGCTTCACCGTTTCCTCCACGGCTACCTTCAGGTTGCGGAGATCGTTCAGGGCGTCGAAAATGCGGATCACGTCGATGCCGTTACTTACGCTCCGCTCCACGAATTTGCGCACCACGTCGTCGGGATAGTGCTTATAGCCCAGGAGGTTCTGGCCCCGGAGCAGCATCTGCAGCTTCGTGTTTGGCATCTTCGCCTTGATCTTCCGCAGCCGCTCCCAGGGGTCCTCGTCCAGGAAGCGCATGCAGCTGTCGAAGGTGGCGCCGCCCCAGCATTCCACGGAGTAGAAGCCCGCCTTGTCCAGGGTCTCCAGGATGGGCTCCATGACGCTGAAGGGCATCCGCGTGGCGATGAGGGACTGGTTCGCATCCCGGAGGATGGTCTCTGTAAACTGTACTTTTTTCATGCTCACGTACTCACGTTCCTTAAGAGTTGTTGAAGTGAATTATAACGGCGTTTGCCGGGAAATGCAAGCTGAATCACAGGGGCTTTTTGCTGATCTTCGCAAAACGTCGGGGATAACCCGCCGGGGTGGGTCCCAGCTTCCGGATCACCGCCACCCGGCGCTCCACGCCCGCCACGGCGAAGCTTTCCGCCGATTCCAGGGAGGCGTTCAGCGTACGCATGGCCCCCTCCGCCTCGGCCAGCTCCTCCCCGCAGTCCTTCGCCTTCATGGCCAGCAGGGCACCGCCGGGCTTCACGAAGGGCAGGCAGAGCTCGCAGAGCACGTTCAGCCGGGCCACGGCGCGGCTCACGGCGAAATCGTAAGCGTCCCGCTCGCCGGGGAGAAGGGAGGCCTCCTCCGCCCGGGCGTGGACGCAGCGGACCTCCGTCCCCAGGCGGGCGCAGAGCTCGGAAAGGAAATCCGTCCGCTTCCGCTGGGCGTCCAACAGGGTGAGGGAAACGTCCGGCACCGCCAGCTTCAGCGGGAGGCCGGGGAAGCCCGCGCCGGAGCCCACGTCGATCACCCGCGCCCCGCGGAAGTCGGCGCAGCGCAGGAGACTGAGGCTGTCCAGGAAATGGCGGGAGGCGGTCTCCTCCTCTCCCTCCACGGCGGTCAGGTCCATCACGCCGTTATACTCCCGGAGACAGCGGAAATACGTCTCAAAAGCCTCCGGCGCGCCGGGAGGAAGAACGATCCCCCATTCCGCCGCGCCGGTCAGCAGCACGTCCCGTACGCTCATGCTTCCAGCCTGTAAAAGAGCTTCCAGTTTTCCACGATCTCCAGCATATCGAAATAGTCCGTCGCCCCCAGCTCTTTTTCGTAGAGGAAGCCGACGCAGCCGCCCCTGTCGTAGCAGGTATAGAAGAGGACGGCGTCGGACAGGACCTCGATGTTCAGCACCTCGCCGCCCCCGGCGTAGCCGCTGAAGACGGGCTCCAGCAGGGCCTTCAGCTCCTCGCTCACCGGCAGCGTTGCCCCCTCCCGGATGCAGACGGGCTCTCCGTCGGCCCGGCGGAGCAGACTCTCCTCCGGCTCCTCCACCAGGAGGGCAGTGAGGGTCTGCACCGCGTCGGGCTTTTCGGTGAACATGGCGCGGGCCTGGAGCATGGCATCCTCATGCCAGGCCGTACCGCCTCCGTTGATCACGTCCGCGCTCTGAAGGACGACCCAGCGGCAGCCCAGGGCCACGGCGGCGGCCAGGAGGCCCGCCAGGATGACTTTCAGCAGCGCCTTCATTTATTTCTTCGCCAGCAGGTCGCGGATCTCGGCCAGCAGCTCCTCGGTGGTAGGCGCCTTGGGCTCCGCGGCGGCGGCTGCGGCAGCGGCGGCCGCGGCGGCCTCTTCCTCGGCCTTCTTCTTGGCCTCGGCCTTCTCCTTGAACTTATTGAATGCCTTGACGATCAGGAAGCAGATGAAGGCCACGATGACGAAATCCAGAATCGCGGTGATCAGGGTACCCAGGCCCAGCACGCAGGCTTCCTTCACCACTTCCCCGGCCGCGTCGTACTCGGCGGCCCGCAGGGTGATGTTCAGCGTGTCCGTCAGGCTGGAGCCGCCGAAGATCGCGCCGATGACGGGCATCAGGATGTCGTTGACCACGGAGGTGGTGATCTTTCCGAAAGCGCCGGCAATGATCACGCCGATGGCCATGTCCAGAACGTTGCCCTTGTTGATGAAGGTCTTGAACTCTTGCAGCATTTTCTTCATGGTTCCCGTCTCCTTTTCATTAGTATTTTTATAATTAACTTCTAATGCCCGGAAGTTAACTATTCTGCGTCAATAGCGCTTGGGGATCAGCCGCTCAGTGCCGCCCATGTAGGGGCGCAGCACCTCCGGGATCGTGACGCTCCCGTCGGCCTGGAGATGGTTTTCCAGGAAGGCGATGAGCATGCGGGGCGGGGCTACCACGGTGTTGTTGAGGGTATGGGCCAGGTAGAGCTTCCCGTCCTTGCCCCGGACGCGGATGCGCAGCCGCCTGGCCTGGGCGTCGCCCAGGTTGGAGCAGGAGCAGACCTCGAAGTATTTCCTCTGCCGGGGGCTCCAGGCCTCGATGTCGCAGGACTTCACCTTCAGGTCCGCCAGATCGCCGGAGCAGCACTCCAGCTGCCGCACGGGGATCTCCATGCTGCGGAACAGCTCCACGCTGTAGCGCCACATCTTTTCATACCACTCCATACTGTCCTCCGGACGGCAGACCACGATCATCTCCTGCTTCTCGAACTGGTGGATGCGGTACACTCCCCGCTCCTCGATGCCGTGGGCGCCCTTTTCCTTGCGGAAGCAGGGGCTGTAGCTGGTGAGCTTCTGGGGCAGGGAATCCTCCGTGAGGATCTGGTCGATGAACTTCCCGATCATGCTGTGCTCGCTGGTGCCGATGAGATAGAGGTCCTCGCCCTCGATCTTGTACATCATGGCGTCCATGTCCGTCTGGCTCATGACGCCCTCCACCACGGCTCCGTGGATCATGAAGGGGGGGATGCAGAAGATGAAGCCCTTGCCGATCATGAAATCCCGGGCGTAGGCCAGCACGGCCTCGTGCAGCCGGGCGATATCCCCCATGAGGTAATAGAAGCCGTTGCCGGAGACGCGGCCCGCCGCGTCCATGTCCACCCCGTCGAAGCTCTCCATGATCTGGGTATGATAGGGGATCTCGAAATCCGGTACTGCCGGCTCCCCGAAGCGGGCGACCTCCACGTTCTTGGAATCGTCCTCCCCGATGGGGACGCTGGGATCGATGATGTTGGGGATCACCAGCATGATCTTCCGAATGGCGGCCTCCAGCGCGGGCTCTTTTGCCTCCAGCTCCGCCAGCCGCTCCGCCTGGGCCTGCACCTGTGCCTTGACGGCCTCGGCTTCCTCTTTCTTGGACGGGTCCTTCTTCGCCTGGCCCATGAGGACGCCGATCTGCTTGGAGAGGGTGTTGCGCTGGGCCCGGAGCCCGTCCGCCTCCGTCTTCACGGCGCGGAGCTCTGCGTCCAGGCCGATGACCTCGTCCACCAGGGGCAGCTTTTCATTCTGAAATTTCTTTCGGATGTTCTCCTTTACGATCTCCGGGTTTTCCCGGACGAAGCGGATATCAAGCACGGTCCTCTTCCTCCCCTTCCACGGCGCCCAGAGGGCCCAGGGCCCGGATCAGGGCCTCCAGATCCTCGTTGCCGTAATATTCGATCTCCAGCTTTCCCTTTTTGGGGCCGCTGACGATGTGTACCTTTCTGCCGAAGCCCCGGGTGAGCCGATCCTCCAGTGCCTTGACGTAGATCCTGTCGTCCCGCTTCGGCTTTGGGGCGGGGGGCGGGGCCAGGAGCTTCTTCACCAGCGCCTCTGTCTGCCGGACGCTGAAGCCTTCCTTCCACACCTGCTCGGCGGCGGAAAGCATGCGCCCCTCCTCCCCCAGGGCCAGGAGGGCCCGGCCGTGACCGGCGCTGAGACGCCCGTCCTCCAGCATGGCCAGCACCGCCTCCGGCAGGGCCAGCAGCCGCAGGGCGTTGGTCACCGCCGGTCGGGAGCAGCCCACCGTTTCCGCGGCGGTCTCCTGGGTGCAGCCGTATTCCTCAATGAGCCGGCGCAGGCCCTTGGCCTGCTCCACGGGGTTCAGGTCCTCTCTCTGGAGGTTTTCCACCAGAGCAAGCACGGCTGCCTCCCGGTCGTCCGCCTCCAGGATGCGGGCCGGGATCTCCGTAAGCCCCGCCATACGGGCGGCCCGCCAGCGGCGCTCTCCGGCGATGATCTGATACCGGTCCCCGTCCAGGCGGCGTACGGAGATGGGCTGCAGGATGCCGTGGGTGCGGATCGAATCCGCCAGCGCCTCCAGTTTTTCCCCGTCGAAGGTCTCCCGCGGCTGATGCTCGCCGGGTTCCACCTTCTGCAGGGGCAGGGTGCGGAGGTCCGCCGCCTGCTCCGGGGGCAGTTCGCCGCCGAATAGGGCGTCCAGACCGCTGCCCAGACCTTTTTTAGCCATTTGCTCTCACCTGCCTTTGGGATTCTGCGCCAGGATCTCCTCCGCCAGCTGCCGGTAGGCGTATGCCCCCCGGGAGGAAGGATCGTAGCGCAGGACCGGCATCCCGTGGCTGGGGGCCTCGCTGAGACGCACGTTGCGGGGGATGGCGGTCTTGAAAACGGCTTGCTTCATGTGTTTTTTCACGGCGTTTGCTACCTGCAGGCTCAGATTGGTGCGCCCGTCGTACATGGTGAGAACGACGCCCTCCACCGCCAGTTCGGGGTTCAGGCTCCGGCGCACCATGCGAAGGGTGCCCATGAGCTCGCTGAGCCCCTCCAACGCCAGGTATTCGCACTGCACCGGGATCAGCACGCTGTCCGCGGCGCAGAGGGCGTTGAGGGTCAGCAGCTCCAGCAGGGCGGGGCAGTCCACAAGGATGAAGTCGTAACGCTCCCGCAGGGGCGCCAGCGCATTTTTCAGCACCTTTTCCCTGCCGGAGGTCTCCGCCAGCTGGATCCCGGAGCCGAAGAGATCCTTGTTGCAGGGGATCACGTCTCCGTAAGGCGTGGAGATCACAGCCTTTTCCGCGGGCACGCCCTCGATCAACACGTGGTAGGTGTTGGGGGCCGCGTTGTGCTTGTTGATCCCCAAACCGGAGGTGCTGTGGCCCTGGGGGTCGCAATCCACCACAAGTGTCTTCCGCCCCGCCTCCGTAAAGGCGCAGCAGAGATTGACACAGGTGGTCGTCTTTCCGACGCCGCCCTTCTGATTGAACATCGCAATTACTTTGCTCATAGCAGGATCATTATAAACAGCTCTCCCCTGTTTTTCAATGCCGAATTGAAGATTTGCCCATGTTTCACGTGAAACGTCCGGTCCTGCGGTCTGACGTCAGCGTTCCCTATGAATGGAAAAAGCGGAACAGCGGGTCTCCGTTTCCGTATGATCATTGCTGACGCGCTTGCGGCAAGGCCGCCTTGCCCGGCTTGCGGAAACGGGACGGATGGAGTATATTATATATTAAGAATACAGCAAGGAGGCTTTTTCCCATGAACGAGACCATGCAGGCGATCCTGGAGCGGCGCAGCATCCGGCACTATACGGAGGAGCCCGTGTCCGAAGACGCGCTGTCGCAGATCATCGAGGCGGGGCTCTGGGCCCCCACCGCCCGGAACGCCCAGGAGGTGAAGATCACCGTCGTCCGCGACCCGGCTTGGCGGGCGGGCTTCCGGGAAGCCTTTGAGAATTGGGACGGCAGAGCGAATTTCAAGAACTTTGATTTCGGCTGCCCGGTGTTTCTTTTCCTATACGGGGACAGGGATTTTCCCTATACGGAGATGGACAGCGGCATCGTCGTTGAAAACATGGCCCTCGCCGCCCAGAGCCTGGGGCTGGGCACGGTGATCATCGGCTGCATCCGGGGCTTCCTCCGCTCCGAGGCGGGAAAGCCTTGGCGGGAGCAGCTGGGAATGACGGAGCAGGACCTGTTCACCGTGGGCCTCTGCATCGGCCACGCGGCGAAGCCCACGAAAAAGCAGGAGCGGAAAGAGGGCCGGGTGCGGTACCTCTGAAATGTCAGATCGGACCCTCTTCGTCGAGCCTCCGATCTGAGAGAAACTTGCGGCGACGACAAATCGCTCTGCGAAAGGTATCTTTTCCCGAGGCGCATGTCCTCGGGAAAAATACCTTTCGTTCTGTCCGCGCCTGCTGCAACGCGCAGCACACCTGTTTCTATGATTATGTCAACTTGTCCGAGCTCCCCCCGAGATAGCGGCTCAGCACCTTGCGGTTCTCCATCTCCAGGGTCCGCAGGCGCTCCATGGCGGCCTGCTGGGCCTCCGGGGAGGCGGCGGCCATGGCGTCCTCCACAGCCTCCGTCAGAGCCTCCGCCGTCACGGCGCCGAGATCGATGGCCCGCTCCTGTCCGATGTGCCGCAGGAAGGCCCGTACCTTGGGGTCGTAAACCACGCCCACCAGGGGGGCGCCTCGCCCGGCGGCGAAGATGAGTCCGTGAAGGCGCATGGAGACCACGGCCTTCATGCTTCCCAGCAGATCGGAGAGGGCTTCTCCGGTGAAATCTCCCTCCGGCAGCAGGGCCTTCTCCTTCATCAGGCGCAGCACCTGCCGGGCCGCGGGCACGTCCAAGCCCCGGTCGACGGCGAGAAAGACGGGGACAAGGCCCCGGCGGGCCAGCGCATCCGCGGCGGCGGCGAAGGCCTCCGCCTTCTCCTCGAAGCCGGGCCAGGGGCGGAGCACGAAGCCCACGTAACGCCCCGCCGGATCCAGCCCCGCGGCCCGTACCACGCCCTCGGCCATGGCCGGGTCGTGGGCCAGGAGGGTGAGGGAGGGGTCCGCAGCCGGGATGATCTCCGGCCCGGAGACCCCCAGGTCCTCCAGCTCGGCGAGGGAATCGTTCTCCCGAAGGGTGATCACGTCCACGTTCCGGGAGATGATCTTCCCCGCCAGGCGGCGGTCGGCCGGATGGGTCACCGGCCCGATGCCGCAGCCGTACATCACCACGGGCACCCCGGCCCGATGGGCCTGACGCAGGGTATAGAGGTAAAACCAGAGGCTGCGGCGGCTGGTGACGTCCTGGATGAGGCTGCCGCCCCCGTTGAGGTAGAGCCGGCTGCGGCGGCTGAGCCGGGCGAAGGCGGGCAGGTGGAAGGTGTGGATGGCCTGCACCCGGTGGGTGAGCCGGGTCTCGGCGGGATTCCGGGAGACCACGCAGACCGGGGCGTCCGCGTCCTGCTCCCGGATCTCCTGGAGGATGGACTGCAGAATGGCCTCGTCCCCGGCGTTGCCCCGGCCGTAGGCCCCGCAGACGGTGATATAAGGCCGCCGGTCCTTCCGATGGGGGAAGCGGCGCAGCGCCGCTTCGTAGATCTCCAGCTGGGTACGCACGGTGGCCTCCAGAGAAAATTCCCGCGCTACCTTTTCGTAGAGGGCTTCGGCGAAGCGGGCGCGCAGGTCCCCGTCCCGGGCCAGGCGCAGGAGGCAGTCCCCCAGGGCCTCCGCGTCCCCCGCTTCGAAGAGGAAGCCGTTGACCCCGTGATCGATGAGCCGGGGCACGCCTCCCACCCGGGAGCTGACGGTGGCCTTCCTCTGCCTTGCCCCCTCCGTGAGGGCATAGGGGAAGGTCTCGCTGAGGGAGGTGAGGGCGTTCACGTCCAGAGCGGCGTAGAAGCTGTCCGTATCCTCCAGCCAGCCCAGGAAATGCACGGCCTCCTCCACCCCCAGGCTCCCGGCCAGGGCTTTCAGCTCCGCTTCCTGGGGGCCGTCCCCGGCGATGAGCAGGCGCAGGGCGGGATACGCGGCCCGGGCTTTGGCAAAGCCCCGGACGAGGGTGGCGACGTCCTTTACAGGATTCAGGCGGGCGGCGATGCCCACGTACACCGCCCCCGGCTCCTCGGGGACGCCGTGGGCCGCCAGGAAGGCGGCGCGGTCCAGCTTCGGACGTCCGGCGGAGAGATCCACCCCGTTGTAGATGGTGAAGAGCTTTTCCGGGGAAAAACCCCTGGTGATGAGCAGGTCCGTCATGCTGTCGCTGACGCCGGTGAGGTAGTGTAGGCGGCGGAGGGCAAAGCGGTTCATGCTCCCGAACACCAGGCCCGCCGCCGGGCGGCCCAGGTAATCCAGCTTCGGATCGCTGTGGACGGTGGCCAGCAGGGGCAGGCCGCAGTCCCGGAGCATCCAGGCCATGAAGTTGCCCCGGCTGCCGTGGCTGTGGATGAGGTCGAAGCCCTCCGCCCGGACGAGGGCGCGCAGGGCCTTCGCCGTGCGCGGGAGGTTCAGCCCGGGCAGGATGCGGGTGTCGATGCCCATCTCCACAGCCTCCCGGGTAAATTCGCTCTCCATGAAGCAGACCATGGTGACGCCGATCCTCCTGCTCAGGGCTGCCAGGAGCCCCAGCACGTGGGTCTTGGCGCCTCCCACGTCGCCGCCGCTGATCAGGGTCAGAATTTTCATAGGCCGGTACCATCCTCTTGCGTGACTGGCAAAATCGGTGTATACTAAGTTGTTATCATACGCCCATTATACATCGGATTCCGGGCGCCGTAAAGGCAAGGAGTGGGACTTATGGAAGAAAAACGCAAGGGCAGACTGAACATCGTGGACATCGTGGTCATCGTCATCATCCTGGCCGCGGCCGTCTTCTTCGGCTGGAAGCTCACCCACCGCGGGAGCGATGCGCCGGCCGTGCGAAAGGGCACCATCCGCTTCGTGGTGGAGGTGGACGGGCTGCGCAAAGATCTTTACGACGCCACAGCCGCCCTGGTCCCCTGTCAGATGGCGGCCTCCGGCAGCCTGGTGGACGGCTATATCCTGGAGACCTGGGGCAACCCCTGCACCGTGACCCATATCAAGGCCAAGAGCCCGGTGAATGCCAGCCTGGAGCAGGAGCTTCTGCCGGAGGACGGTGTGGATTATGTCAACGCCTATTATCTCTGTGAGTGCGCCGTGGATCTCAACGACAAGCTGAACCTCACGGGGAACCAGGAGATCCGCCTGGGCCGCAGCTATTATCTGAAAAGCGTCGATATCGAGCTGAGCGGCACCATCATCTCCATGGAGAAGCTGGAGGGATGACGCGCATTTGGCTCGTGCGCCACGCCGAGGCGGAGGGCAACCTCTACCGGCGCATCCACGGCTGCACCGACACGGGACTGACGGCGCTGGGGCGGCGGCAGCTCGTTCCCCTGGGGGAGCGCTTCCGCAGCCTGCCTCTGGACGCCGTTTACGCCAGCGATCTGTGCCGGGCGCAGGAAACCGCGGCGGCCATCGCCGGGCCGAAGGGCCTGCCGGTGATCGTGCGCCCCGGCCTGCGGGAGGTGCACATGGGGGACTGGGAGGACCGGACCTGGGGCTGGGCCGCCCGCTTCGACCCGGAGCAGTTCCGGGCTTTGAATCGGGACCCGGCGAGATTCACCGTCCCCGGCTGCGAACGCTACGAGACCTCCGCGGCGCGCATCCTGGCCGCCGTCCGTGCTATCGCAGCGGAGCATCCGGGCGGAGAGGTGGCCGCCGTGTCCCACGGCTGCATCATCCGCATCCTGCTGGCGCAGCTGCTGGGGGTGCCCTCCGAAAAGATCTGGAGCGTCCCCCACGGAGACAATACCTGCGTGGCAGAGCTGGAGGTCGAGGGCGAAAGCATCGCCCTGAAGCGATATAACGACAATTCCCACCTCCCCGAAAACCTGTCCGCCTTCGCCAGGGAGGACTGGTGGAAGAACGAGGAAGCCCAGGACGGGCGGGACCTCTGCTTCCTGCCCATGGACGTGGCCTCTCCCCAGGGGGGCAGGACCTACCTGCGCCGCTACCGGGAGACCTGGATCGCCTCCCACGGCACGGATCTGGGCTTTTCCGACGTATACCTCACCCGGGCCAGGGCCACCGCCGCCGAGGATCCTCAGGCGCTGCTGGAGGTCTGCAGCGGGGAGACGCCATGCGGCATGCTGGAGCTCAGCCCCCGCCAGGGCGCCGAGGAGGGCTACGGCCACATCGCCCTCCTGTTCCTCGAGCGGGAGTTCCGGGGCATCGGGCTGGGCGTGCAGCTGTTGGGGGAGGCGATCTCCTACTACCGCCGCCTGGGCCGCCGTCAGCTGCGGCTGCGGGTGACGGAGACGAACCTCTCCGCCCTCCGCTTTTACGACGCCTGGGGCTTCACCCGCATCGACACGGAGCCGGACAGCTTCGGGGAGACCTACGTGATGGTGAAGGACCTGTGACGGACTTCAGCTTCCTTCCGGTGAGCCGGGAGGATATGGCCGCCCGGGGCTGGGACGGCTACGATATCCTGCTCATCACCGGGGACGCCTATGTGGACCACCCCTCCTTCGGCACGCCGGTGATCGGCCGCCTGCTGGAGGACGCGGGCTACCGGGTGGCCATCCTGGCCCAGCCGGACTGGCACGGTCCCGAGGCCATCCGGGCCATGGGGCGGCCGGCCCTGTGCTGCATGCTCTCCGCCGGGAACCTGGACAGCATGGTGGCCCATTACACCGCGGCGAAACGCCGCCGGGGCGAAGACTTTTACAGTCCCGGAAAAAAGGCCGGTCTCCGGCCGGACCGGGCGGTGATCGTCTACGCGGGCCGGGTGCGGGAGGCGTTTCCGGGCCTGCCGGTGATCGTGGGGGGGCTGGAGGCCTCCCTGCGGCGTTTCGCCCATTACGACTACTGGGACGACCGGGTGCGCCGCAGCGTGCTGGCGGATTCCGGGGCGGACCTGCTGACCTACGGCATGGGGGAGCGGGCCAGCCTGGAGATCGCCGCCCGGCTGAAGGCCGGGGAAAGGCCGGAAACGCTGACGGATATCCGGGGCACCGCCTGCCTGCGGCGGGAGCCCCTGTGTTCTTATGATTATGTAAACCTCCCCTCCTTCGAGGCGGTGCGGGACGACCGGCGGGCCTATGCCGAAGCCTGCCGCTTGGAGAACGAGGAGCACGACGCCGTGCGGGGCCGGGCCCTCCTGCAGCGGCACGGGGACCGGTATCTCGTGGTGAATCCCCCGGCCCCGCCCCTGGAAACGCCGGAGCTGGACGCTTTGGCCGCCCTCCCCTTCACCCGGGAGCCCCATCCCATGTACGAGGCGCTGGGAGGCGTCCCCGCCATCGAGGAGGTGCGCTTCAGCATCATCCACAACCGGGGCTGCTTCGGCGGCTGCAATTTCTGTTCCCTGGCCTTCCACCAGGGCCGGGCGGTGACCGTGCGGAGCCACGGGAGCGTGATCGCCGAGGCCGAGGCCATGACCCGACACCCTCTCTTCAAGGGCTATATCCACGACGTGGGGGGACCCACGGCGGATTTCCGCCATCCCAGCTGTGAGAAGCAGAAGACGAAGGGCCTCTGCGCCCACCGGAGCTGCCTCGCCCCGGAGCCTTGCCCGATGCTGGACGCGGACCATTCGGACTACGTGCGCCTCCTGCGGAAGCTGCGGGCGATCCCGGGGGTGAAGAAGGTCTTTGTGCGCTCCGGCGTCCGCTTCGACTACGTGCTGGCGGAGGGGAAGGACGACTTTCTCCGGGAGCTGGCGAAATACCACGTGAGCGGGCAGCTGAAGGTGGCCCCGGAGCACTGCGTGGACGGGGTGCTGGAGAAGATGGGAAAGCCCCGGGCGGCGGTGTTCGAGGCCTTCTGCGAAAAATACGAGGCCATGAACGGAAAGCTCCGGAAGGAACAGTACCTGGTGCCCTATCTCATGTCCTCTCACCCCGGCAGCACCCTGCGGGATGCGGTGCTCCTGGCGGTTTATCTGAAGGAACGGGGCGTCCGGCCCCGGCAGGTGCAGGATTTCTACCCCACCCCCGGCACGATCTCCACCTGCATGTACTGGACCGGGCTGGACCCCCGCACCATGGAAAAGGTCTATGTGCCCCGCAGCTACCGGGAAAAGGAGCTGCAGCGGGCGCTGCTGCAGTGGTTCGACCCGGCGAAGAAGCCTCTGGTGCTGGAGGCGCTGCGCAAGGCCCACCGGGAGGACCTCATCGGCTACGGTCCCGGCTGCCTGGTGCGGCCGGAGCGCAGGGAGGACAGAATGGACGGAGAAAAGAAGGAAAAGAAGCCCGCCCGTCATTTCGGGGACGGGAAAAGCGCCGCGGCCGGAAAGACGCGGCGGCGCGTGCCTGCGGCGCCGGCGGCTCCGGAGAAGACCCGGAAGCCTCCGAAAAAGGGCAGGGCGAAGAACTGACGGAGAAAGAGGACCGGGCGGAACCGACGGATGAAAGGAGGGGGCGCGGAGGCCCGGCTTCCGGCGGGGAGCGGGGAACAGACCGGCGCCGACCGTATTCATGGCAAGAGATATGACGACGGGCAGCGAGGCCCGACACATCATTACCTTTGCCCTGCCCATCATGGGCGGGCTCGTCCTGCAGCAGCTCTACAACACGGTGGACAGCGTGGTGGTCGGCCGGGTGCTGGGGGAGCAGGCCCTCAGCGCTGTGGGCACCTGCGCCTCGCTGACCTTTTTCCTGGTCTCCTTCGCCACGGGCCTGTGCAACGGGGCGGGGGTGCTTTACGCCCAGCTCTTCGGGGCCAAGCGCATGGACGATCTGCGCCGGAGCCTCTCCACGGGCCTGCTGCTCCTGGGCGGCCTCAGCCTCGTGATCGCCCTGCTGGCCGTCAGCTTTTCCGGGCCCCTTTTCGGCGCGCTGAAGGTCCCGGAGGAGATCCGGGCAGCGTCTCTGGGTTATTTCCGTATCTACTGCATCGGGCTCCTGTTCCAATTCATCTACAACGTGGTGTCGGCGGCCCTCCGCAGCGTGGGAGACAGTCAGGCGACGCTGTTTTTTCTGCTGATCTCCAGCCTGCTGAACATCGGTCTGGACGTGCTCTTCGTCATCGCCCTGCGCTGGGGCGTGATCGGTACGGCCATCGCCACCGTCATCTGTCAGGCGGTCTGCGCCGTTGTCAGCGTGGTCTATATGACGCGGAAATATGAGTTCTACCGCTTCGGGAAGGGGCAGTTCCGCTTCGAGGGGGAAAAGGCCCGGCTGATCCTGAAGCTGGGCGTCCCCACCATGATCCAGATGTGCATCGTCTCCGGCGGCAATGTGCTCATCCAGCGGGTGGTGAACGACCTGGGCACCGCCGCCATCGCGGCCAACACCGCCGCGGGGCGGATCGAGGGCTATCTTTTCGTCCCCGCCCAGGGCCTGAACAACGGCATTTCCACCTTCTCCGGCCAGAACATCGGGGCCGGGAAGCCGGAGCGGGTCCGCTCCGGCCGGGTGAAGTCCCGCAGCGTCCTGGTCCCCGCCGCCATCGGGCTGGCGGTCATCCTTTTCGTCTTCGCGAAGCAGCTCATCGCCCTCTTCGGCGTGGAGGGGGACGCCCTGCTGCTGGGGATCCGGCATCTGCGCTTCATCGCCCCCTTCTTCGTGCTCTTCTGCCTGTATATGTCCAACGCCGGGGTGCTCACCGGCACCGGGGACGTGAAGGCTGCCTCCGTCGTGACCCTGGCGGTGCTCTTCGTCCGGGTGGCCCTGACCTACCTCTTCTGCTACGGCTTCCATATGGGCTTCGCCTCCCTCTACGTGCCCAACCCCATCGGCTGGGTCGTGGGCCTCGGCCTCTCCTTCCTCCGCTTCCGCGGCGGCAAATGGGAGCAGATGTCCGTCGTAAAACAGGGCAACCGGTAAAAGCGGCAGGCAATCGTCGATGCGCAGCCGCCGCAAAAGGGACTAACTATTACTTATTCCCTATTACTTATTACTTGATTCTGGGGGTGTCGTGTTGACCGCGCTTGAGGTAGCCCTGGAGTTTGCCATCTTCGTGTTCCTGGGGCTCTTTATCGTCCGCATTGGACTGGTGGGGCCGGATTTCCGGGCCCAGCTGGCAAAATACGTCACCAACGTGGCCCTGCCCTGCATGATCGCCCGCACCATCTACGGCCAGACCGAGCGCTTCACCGGGGTGGGAAAGGTCCTGCTGCTGGCAGTGCTCACCGTCGCCCTGCTGCTGCTGGGCGGCGAGGTCGTCTATCTCCTCACCGGCAGGAGCGAGGCGGGCAAGTCCGCCCGCTTCTCCATGGCCTTCGGCAACTTCACCTTTATGGGCTTCCCGGTGGTGGAAAACCTCTACGGAGCCGACGGGCTTTTTGTCTTCACCCTCTTCACCGTGCCCGTCCGCCCCATCTTCTATGCCCTGCCCGGCTTTCTTTTGCGCCGGGAGGGAGCCGCGGCTAAGAAGCTGACGGCGAAGGAGATCCTGAAGCTCTTTTTCTCCCCGCCCATCGTGGCGGTGCTGGTGGGCCTCGCCCTCTATCTCCTGAAGCTGAAGCCGCCCCTGTTCCTGGACAAGGCCGTACAGGCCCTGGGGGGCACCGCCTCCGTGCTGGGCATGCTGCTGGTGGGCATGGGCATGGCGGGCCTCTCCGTCAAGACCCTCTGGCAGCGGCGGCGCGCCCTGGTCATCGTGCTGAGCAAGGCCATCCTCTGTCCCCTGCTGATGCTGGGGCTCTTTCTGATCTTTCCCCTGGATCCGGCGTCCAAGCGGACGCTGTTCATCTACGGGGCCGTGCCCGTCCCCTCCCTGCTGACGGCCTTCTCCTACAATAACGGCCGCAGCCAGGACGCCTGCGAGGAGGCCTCTGCCGCCGTGCTCCTGAGCACCCTGCTGAGCGTCGTCACCCTCCCCATCTGGGCCTCCGTAGGAGAGCACCTATTTCGATAAACGCCTGCAATTAACAGTTGACATTTTACAGTTAACAGTTGGCAGAAGCAGGGGGCGTTAACTGTCAACTGTTTCCGGAGGAAGCTATGTCTGATACCATCGTCGCCGTCTCAACCGCGCCCGGCCGGGCCGCCCTGGGGATCATCCGCCTCAGCGGCGAGGGGGCCGTGGCGGCGGCGGAGGCGGTTTTCCGCCCCGCCGGGGGCGGACGGCTGACGGATCGGCCGCCCCACACCCTGGT